>Ga0206127_1002297_pt1 | contig 19192 bp, 20 predicted proteins | sample Helgoland_Spring_6_FD_148646 | JGI IMG/M metagenome (GOLD analysis project Ga0206127, IMG submission 148646) | Pelagic subsurface seawater microbial communities from Kabeltonne, Helgoland, North Sea - Helgoland_Spring_Bloom_20160419_1 | ecosystem: Environmental > Aquatic > Marine > Epipelagic ...
GGGTATCATTTCAGGCGGCATATTAAGCCACTTGGCAACTGTTGTGATTGCCGAATAGATCTCGCGGCGCCTAAGTAATTCCACTGACCGATCTTCTTCGACGCGCTCTTTAAGCGTAGCGAGGGAGATCACGGTCAGATCTGCAAAGGGGTTTGTGTCAGCTGTTGGGTTCGTCATGGTGTTGCCTCCTTGGGCGTTTGTGAAGGATGATGAATGCCATGCGATGACAAGTGAAGCCAAAAGAGTAATAAATCAACATATAGTGCATATATGGCACATTTAATGGTCAAAATAACAACATATAGATTATCACTATCGTGCAATATACCCCTGCCAAGTATGCACAGCGTGTCACTAAAAGGGACAAAATGATCTTTCATGACCAGTCGTTCCGATCTACAAAATGCAGCAAATCATCCATTCGAAACCGCATGCTTTTACTGATACGCACCGCGCGCAAATCACTGGCAGAAACCAGACGCTGAACGGTGCGAACAGAGACGCTCAAAAACGCAGCCGCCTCTTGCGGTGTAAGCAAGCGGACCGGCTTGGAGCTCTGGCTGTGATCAGACATCGTTTGTTGCTCCGGTGTCGGTGGGAACGGTTTTTGGGTAAGCTGATTGCTCTGCACGAGAGCATTTAATCGTGTCCTCAGCAGCAAGCCACGCCAGCAGGCGTACAAGAGCACATAGGGCATCAGGTGCCCTACTTTGCTCTGACTTAGGGTAGACATTCCTATTAGGTGAGGATGGTGTTCGAATCGTCATCTGACGACCCTAGGCCAAAGAGATTTTGTCCAAATGTAGGCGCAAAACAGCGCCAGTTTTTGGAGAAGTTCACTTTTTAAATTTGTTTTTTAGTTCTGACCTAAAAAGGTCACGAGCGCCCTGAAGGGATATCTCTACGCCAGCCATTTGAAGCGTTGCCCATAAAAGGTCTTCAAATGGTGTCGAATAAGAAGGGCCCACAACGGCACTGGCAGAACCTGCACCTGGATTTTTTCCTGATGCATGCTTGTAAATAGTAGCAACGTCGCGAACAAGTAGCCGAACTGCAGGGCCATGTTCAACACCGCGTTTATTGTAAAACCAGCGTCGTGCTTTTCCTACAGCACTCCTAAGCAATTCTTGATGTTTAGGATTATCCAAAATTAGATCATCGAACGACTTCACCACATCGCTATCAATCTTGAGATTTATTTCTGTGAAGATTTGACCTGCCTCATGCAGGTGCTTCCAGTTGCGTATTATAGTTATGCGCCGAGGTTTGCGGCTTAGCGAGCGATGAAATTGGTCAAGTTCGTTATATACCTTGCGAGAACCTAAGGATGCATGCCGCTTGTCGAAGTCACGTGCATAATTGTAAGACGCAATAGCACGCTCTAATTGATTTTCCCAAAAATCTTGTTGTTTGGTGTCGAGGCCAATTCGGTTAAGGGCCAGGGTAAGTGCCATTTAAAATCCAATATTTAGCTTAAAATTACAGGCTTTGCGATGCTCCTTCCGAGTAGTGTCAACTTTTGAACGTATAAATTTAGGATATTCTAGTAATCCGATGCGTGTTCTTATTAGTTTCAAGGCTCTTACCAGACAATGTGATATCTGGAAAAATTCAATTTTCATTTTTGTTTCAATTGGAAAATACAAAAAACCACTATAGTCGCAAGGTAAAGGTATGAAGGCCCTTTGAGCTTGCGGCTTACTGCTTTGAAACAGTTGTTGCTTTTGAGGCAACGTAGTGTGTTGGCATTATTTAGTAACTAGAGCAGCTGATGGTTGTTCCGTTGCGTATGCATGAGCCTGAGGAGTAACCTTGGCTGCCGTAGCTATTCCAGGAAGTTGTATTTCTATACAAATTGAAATTTGTGATTTGATAAGCAGAGGCTGTTGCTGCCAGTGTTACTGCTGCGATAGCTGTGCGTAAGATTTTTCATTTTGTAGACCCCTTCGTTTCAGTTATCTTAGTTCGAATCCTGATCCCTCATATAATTCCGATGCTTGGGCTTCTTAGCCCGACAGCATCCTTCCGTGTCCAGCCCCCACATTATGCGCCATTTTTGAATAGATTTTCTGGAGCTGGCTGTCTCATGGTTGGGGCTTGGTGAGGCTACGGGCGATTGATTTTCCCTTGCGAAGTTGCAGTTGCGCCGAGCATAGGGTTTAAAGAACGCTACGCCTAAAAACCGATCATGAAGTATCTTTTCTAATGAAATTTTGACAAAAAAAATGCCAAATACAGAACCCCTTCAAAGTTTGATGTAGTGCTAAAAAGATACTTGATGATTTAAGAAAGTCTGCGTACTTTAACCTCAATCGCGTTATAATAATCAATCAAGCTGTAGTCTGGAGAGACAAATGAAGACACTTCGTGTTCGATGTTTAATAGCAATTTCTTTCGTAGGTATTTTGAGTGCTTGTGGAGGTGAAGATACAGTAGTCTCCCCAGCTGAAGTTGGTATTGCGGTACCGGGCGCTGTGGCTGCGGTTCCGTCACAATAAATCAAAGAGGTAGCACGCAATGCTAAAAACATTAAAATATTCTGCAAGTATTCTGGTTCTATCTGTCACTCCTTCCTTTGCTGAATTTAATGACGTAGGAACAGACTACAGTAATGACGCAGTAGAAAAGTGGTCCGAAGATAGTATTAACGATTATGTAAAAATGGCTAATTCTTTTGCCTGTATTTTGCAAAACACACGGCCGGATGAGCTTCCTAATGCCACCTATGAAGCGCTCATAAGTGAAGTGGAGTGTGGGTTGGAGGACGAAGAGGTAAACGGTTCCGGGATAAGTAATAGAGGGACCCTTAGTTCATCAACCATCGTAAATTCACGAGCATCTGCTACATCAAATCAAGAGGGCCAGTTTTGGTTTAATTCTCTAACAGGTGCTAAATATATCGGTGGTGTCACGATGAAACAATCACCGACTGACCTTCCGCCATACGGCGAGTGGGGATTATCGTTCTATCTTAATAGTATGGAAGGCAGTGCAGAGTTTACAAGCGGCACCTCGCCTTCGAAGGGTTATGTGGATATCTCAGATTCTGGCGGGGGTAGTGTCACGCTCAAAACATACGACAAGTGGTACTATGCCAATGATGACTTTGGCTACCAAACTGCAAAAATTCTTTACTCAGACGCTACCTTAAATTCTGCGAAAATATTAGGCAGAACGGACAACACTTGGCCGGAAGGAAGTCGAGACAGGTTAGTGGCGGCACAAACAAATGCGACCCATGTTTTCCGCGCCGTATCCGATGATGGAGGGAACACTTTCACGGGATCATGCATGAAGCGTGACAGTACTTGGCAGACAGGCCATGACTATGGAGTGTACAATAAAAGTACTGGTACAAAGGTGTCGTTGGCTGGAGGGTTTGGATTTAATTACACTGAAGATGGTACAACCTACAGAGGGTATCTGGGAAGTCGTAATGTACATTTTGACAACCCGGCCACTGCTTTTTCACCTTCCAGTCCCACCAAAACAGTGACGAGACAATCTGATGGCGCGACTTTCACTCTGTCTTGGGCCCCAGGTAAATTGGAAGAGCGCACTTTGGTAACTGAAGCATTGTCAGCTACAGAAACGACTACCTTCAAAACGCACACTGGAAAAGAAGGGCGCCTTGAGTTTCGGATAACTAAAAACGGCGCTAATTTTGAGGGTAAATTCTACAAGTCGGATGGAACACAAGTTACTGACCCATATGATGGGATTGCAGGCGATGACGTTATAACAACCGCAGACTTGAGTTCCAATCCATGGATAGGTTACCATCTATGGTCTGACGAGAAACGAACAGAAGTCTTTTGGGATGGTGGTTCTGACATCAAATTTTACAGCGACATAGACGTATCCGCAGACTCAACTCTCCTAGGCGCCAGCCATACTGCATTGGTGGCTAGGTATGATAATTCTGCCGGTTCCAATTTGCCTGTAGCCGCTGCAGCATGGCGTGCCGCATCTGATCCATGGGGTTACACCAATAAGTCAGACAGTAAGGATGACCGTTACTTTTTCACTGGGCTAAATCCACCGACTGGTTACCTCCCAAGGACGTTATACACTGATCCCTCTGGTGACGGCCCAGTTGCAAACGCAACAGACGACAAAGCTGTAATGTTTAATTTTAGCGGCAATTACCAAGAGCAAACTTTCAAGAGCTTTGCAGATAACTCGTCTGCAACGCTTGCGGATAGCGATGGAGAGATAAACCCATGGCCGTATAAATCGATCGAACTTGAAGCTGCTGTTGGTAGCAAAATATACAGATGGAGCTTTGGAGCATTCAATTGGGATAACTCAATTATAGCGCAAGACGCCAGTAATGTGATCTATTCGATGGATCCACCGTTAACTTTAACGTATGTGCACGCAGCAGCAAAAGATATGAATGATGGTAAAACCATAACGTTTTTTGCAAATCCAGATAATAATCCGGTTCCACATCTCTGCCCGTTAGATTCGGGTACGCCGAAGTGTGTAATAGCTCCGACATCGTTTGGCACAAAGACCTTCAAATTGAAATATGATGGAAGCTGGCTGGAGGGGCTTCCAAATACTATGGGCCGCGCCGCTTCTACGGATAAAAATAATTTCTGGATCAGGATGGTAAATCCAGAAGCTGGGACGGTTGTGACAGCTGCTGACAATACGGAGTATGTTTTAAAACCCTTAGCAATTGGCGAAGCATTTCTGCCTGCAGATAATGCAAGTGACTGTGACGCAATTTCTTTCTCGACGAGAGCTGAATTTGGCTGGGAATTATCAGACCTACCAGCGTTAGCAGATTATCCTCTGCCCACCGCAAATTGGGCCTCGAAGCCAGCAACATCTGAATTGCAATGCACTGTTACAATGGGTGATGCGAGCGCCTGCCCATAGAGTCAGCTCTGCCTCAATACACAAAAAGAGTGGCCTAATTTCTTTAGGCCACTCTTTGGTTTTAAATAGGGGCAACATAAGTAAGATAGACACATTGGTCTTCGGTGCTTTGATCTTTTGCAATCAAGATGGAGATTTTATCGGCGTCAGCCTGAGCTAAACCGAGTGAATTAGGGGAATATGAATGTTTTCTAGATGGCTAGGATTGCTTTTTTTACTGCTTATGGTTGCTTCGTGTTCTCAGCAAACTGGCATGACTAATTTTTCTGATGAAAAATCGTGTAAGCCTGATGTAGCTTTTGCACCAAATACAGTTGAGGTTAATGCTAAAGGGCTATTTAATCTGAAAGGTAAAAAATTCGATTATAATTATGATTTAAAAAATAAAAACTGGACTTGTGGGCCTTTTCAATCGCCATCTATCAATTCTTTCTATGGGAAGGATGCGAAACAAATGTCGTATGCCTTAGTTGCGAAGCAGACTGACGTTGCCGATATCATGGAACAAGACTTGAACGTAAGCTTGAAAACTGGAGCCCGAGATTTCGTAACTAGACAGTGCCAATTAATAGGATTGTCATATCTTTTTGAGATTAAAGACAGTCCAAATGTTAAAATTTTTGGCTGTCAAATAAATCCTCAAATCGATAGCGCGATTATGTGGAAGTCAGAAGTTACCACTGGATCGCTCCAAATAGCTTATCTTCCACTATATCAGCCATTTGTCTCCCAATTACTGAGAAACATTGAAGGCGGATATTATTAGCCATCCTACTGTTAAATAAGGAATAAAAGGAAGTTTGGATGACCAGACCTGTGAGCGCCCAATTAGACCTACTAGGGGTATTAAGCACGAAATCATTAGCCACGGTCCCAATAAGCTCGGCGTGAGAGTCATTCCCAGACTAAAAATTGCAAAAAAATCTGCAGATCCCATTGATCTGTATTTCTTGAGAAATTGTAGAATTAAAACAATTGTGAGAATAAGGCCTAAAATAAGGCCTGTCCAAACATATTCTTCTAATGATCGCTGGAAGCATATAGCTAGTGTGCAGGTCAAAGCGCACGAGCCGATCAGGCTCCAGACAGGGACCGAATGGTGCAAGCTATCTTCAATAGAAAGGTAGATCCAGCATAAGCCTATAAAAATGGTCGAATAAGATAGCAAAGAGCTAATAGGCAGTAAGGCGTAAAGAAATACAAAAAATGGACCGGCTAAAAAAATATAGGCACGTATTTTTTTTCTAATGTCTGAAAGATTTTCCATTAATTTAACCTGAAATTCTAAGGCAATGTAAGAACAGCAGATATGTTAAAAGAGCTGTTATCCTGATCGCCCTGTAATTTGAGCTTGTGTAGCTTGGCGTATTTAATAAGTTGAAAATTATCGATTAGGCCAGACACGCGGTCGTAGGATACACCTATAGCTTGGATTTCTAAAAGCTTTTCTGATTTATAATCGATAGAAATCTTCTCATTTAAATATTTTTTCCATTGTTGTAATTGTACTTGGCCAATTTCATCCAATAAAAAAGATTGTAAGTCTGCCTCAATAATTTCCGTAGATGATTTTTTAAAGTAAAAACCAGTGCCCAATAATCCTAAGGAAAGAAACAGTAAGATAATTGTCAAAAATTTTGTCATTTCGGGACCTCAACGGTTAAAATAACCGTGTCTTTGTTAATTTGTAATTTAGGAGCGCCTTTCCGATTTTGAAGCTGCATTATCTTATTCCGAAAACTTTTTGCTTCAGCCCCACTGACAAAAATAAGAGTCATCGACCCCTTTCGCTGATCAAATTCTACAGATGATAAACTTCCATCAGAAATGTGGTTTTGATAATCGCGGAATATTGAGATGGTTTTCAACTGATTTTCATAAATTATCGGAGGCTTTAGCCATGCATTTACAGTTTCCTGCAACGAGTAGTTCCATACAAAAGTCGCACAAGCTAGGAAGGTTATTGAACTTAATGCAACACTGAACGAATTTTTTGACCTACGTCGCTCAAATTTAACGTTTGGTGAGAAGAAAAATCCCTCCAATGTTTTTGAAACTTCTTGGTCACCCATGGTTTCTGGCAATATGCTTGAGAAGCCAGTCTCCTTCGAGTATTTTAGATGCAAAGGACCAGATTGCCAGCATTTATTATCATCACTGGCGGAAATGTTTAACGCTTCGGGAAATACAACAGTCTTTTTTGATGTTAACTTCCACACTGAATTCAAGCTATCCTTAGGTGTCCATGCCTGGGCCCAATATTGAGTATTCAAGTTATAAAATGGTTCTGTAAGAACTACATGTTCGTTTCTAAGGAGTGATTTGGACCCAAAAATATTACTGTCGTGGTTTGGTTTGTATGCGACATTTTCAATTTGGGTAGTATCCCAATTTGAATAGTCAGATGATATTAAGAGGTGTCTAATTTTTGATGAATTTTTTGGCGTTGGCTCCTGCACGTTTAGGAGGCTAAGTTTTCCGCTTCTCTGAACGCTATATACTTCTAAGATTTTTGGGGACACTAATCGGAAAATCTTTTTCATTTTTCTATTCTATCGGTGTCCACAGGAAAAAACTACGATTGATCCGCCAATTGTCTGGAACCTCCTTAATAATATCAATATACGCAAAAGTATCTCCTTTTTCAAATAGTAACATTGCCTTATGATCTACTTCGTTAGTGATTTTAGTGTCCATTAATAGGGTAGAAAAGTTACGGTCTTTATGTGAACGCGAAAGATAGGAAGCAAGCGCACTATGGTTTGGAATTGAGTAATTTTTTAGTAAGTTACGCAGTTTTAAAGAGGTTGAGGTATTCAGGTCAAAATAACTACCCAGGGTGGTTGCACTGGTGAGGCTTAAATTAACTTTATACGATCTGGGAGCTATACGTAGGCAGGGCAACAGTTTAACCCCGATATCCAATGGAATATCTAGTTCGTTTACTAGATCTAAAATGCCAAAGCCTAGTTGGACAGGGCTGTTGCGGACCACGTAATTGGCAATTGCATCAGCCAAAACACCAGGACTCTCAATTCTAGCACAATTCAAAAGCAAATCCTTTAAAATTGTAAGATGCTCGTCTATCAAGCTTGTACGGCCCTCTACATCGACATGCGATAATAACGCAAGATTATACATCCCAGACAGGTTTTGAATTTCAGAGGAAACTGTTTCACTATTATTAGGAAGGCCGATAATTGCGGCGTTTTCAAATATGCGTCTCTGTTTCATAAATTTAGCTATAGTTTTAACTTCAGATTGAGACGTTATATGGTTTTGAATGAGGATGTAGCCATTTATCGCGATAATTGACGTGAGCATCAAACTAAGGAGTGCTAGTGGTAATAAAAATGCTTTTTGGCGCCAACTTCTATTCATAGCAAAAATAGTTTTGATTTGCTGAAATTATCATTCTCGATAATTACTCTCAGAGTTGAGTCATCTATGTTTCTATACTCGCTAAATACTTTTTTAGTCGAAAAATATCTAGTTTGGGACGTGCTATCTGAGCGAATTGTTCTCGAGATCCCATCAGACCCTAGTGTCCAGATAACCGTCATTCCCGAAATTTGTTTGTTAATTGGAGATAAACCAAAGCGTTTAACTATTATTTTTATATTTCCATCGCCTTGGATCGTCTTGACCGATTTCTTGCCATCTGGGAAGTAAGAGGACTGAGAAATGTCGGCTGACAGAAAGTCAAAGATAGTTTCAATTTTTAACCTGTATTCGAGCTGGTTTTTGTACCTTGAATCTGCAAAAAAAGAGTTTTGAATTTGCTGATTAATCATAGCTATTAGAAGTCCTGAAAGCGTCAGGGCAATTAGAAGTTCTAATAGAGTGAAAGCGGTGATACGGCTTCGTCTAATCATTTTGAAGGACTGTATCCTTTAATCTTTGGGATTTTATTTCCACTTCATTGCGCGACACCTCGATTGCCAGAGGCAGGTAATGTTTTGGATTTATCTCATCAATTTTTTTTATTTTTGCTAAAATTAAAAAATCATTCTTGAGCCGTTCTAACGAATAATTTTCTTCGAGAATAACCAACATTTGTGCTCTGTTTTTGGATGAGTGTACAAACAACCCCATCGTTATAGCACAGATCGTTAAGGCGACTAGCAGCTCAACAAGAATGAAGCCATTGCTTTTCATGATGGGTCCTTAAAACTTAATAAACCTAAAGCATCAATTTCGATGTCTTTATTTTTGCAGCTCATTTCTTTGGGCTCTGTCCATCCACCTAAATAAACCGAAATTTTCTCACTATCGCATAATGGTTTCAGACTAACTTCAATTATTTGTTTTGAACTCGACCTTGCTTGACGTAATAAAGCCAAATCTATTCTAGTTTGTGTCAAAGTTAATCTGTCTTCAGCTGTTTTCAGTAATCGATTTTCAAAGACAGCCCATTTAGGGACTGTTAAAATAATCGCCACAATTACGAATACTGTCAAAATTTCAATCAGGCTGAATGCGGTAATTCTTTTATAACTATTGAATTTTTTTACTAATCGTATCATCTGAATTACCTGTTTCGTCAAAAACACCATCTGGTCCAGCTGACCTAATTTGCACTGATCCAGATGCGTCGAAATATAATTTGTAACTATTTCCCCATGGATCAATGGGCGCTCTTGCAAGATAGCCCTCGGAGGCATTTTCTTTGTTAACTAGTATTTTTAAACCTTCATCACTGTTAGGAAACCGTCCGTTATCTAACCTATATAAAATCATTGCAGTTTCTATTGCCGAAAAATCATTTTTTACTTTCAAGTTTCGCGCCTGATCTGGACGATTTAATACTAATGGCGCAACGAAAGTTAGAAGTACTCCAATGATTGTTAAAGCGACCAATATTTCTATTAAAGTAAAGCCATTCACACGCGTTTCTACGTACTTTTTCATACCTTATCCTACAGTCTGCTGCATGGTCATCATAGGTGTGACGACTGTAAATGCTACTAAAAACACCAAACAGCCCAATAATATAATAGTAACTGGTCCAAGTAATTGAACCAGAAAATTTAATTTTTTCCGTTGGTTTTGCCGGTTTATATCTAATAAACTTTGGAATACTTTAGGTAGCGTACCAGATTGTTCTGCCAAAGAAATTCGTAGTAGCTCTATTTGGTTGAAAAGCTTTGTTCGTTTCAGCGCATCTCCAAATTGAGTTCCCTGAAAAATTTCTTCTTCGACCCTCTTAAGTGTAATTTTATGGTATTCATTAGTTGTTGCGCTAACCGAAAGCCGGATCGCAGTTTTAAGGTCGCTCTTCAAACATAGCGCCAACGATATGTTTTGTAAAAATGCTAGCTTCGTTTTTAACCGCAAAAGATCATTGATTAAAGGAACGTACTCCAGACATTTTTCGATTGCTAATCGAATTTTGGAATTTCTAGCAGCTAATGCATAAAGAAATAAAATGCTTATTGTGGACCAAAATCCTGAGATTAAAGTTTGATATCCCTTACCAGCGAAAGACATGATAAAGCTCGTCAGCGGATTTTGTGTATTTGAATTTAATAATAATTTAAATTCTGGCAGCACGTTGTCAAAAATTATGACTAAAACAACAATAGAAACGATAAGTACAAATGCTGGGTACGTGATAGCCTTTTGCACTTCTGCTATAAACGCGGTTTTTTCGGCTCTGGCTTTAAGCACAAGTTCAAGTGATTTTACAAGATCGCCATTCTCGTAACCCACGCGGAGTAAGGAAATTATCTCTGGTTCCACGTCTGAAAAAAGATTTTCCACCGATATAAAAAAATCATTCCCTTCTGAAAGCTCGTCATTTAAAAAATGTGATATACTACTGATAGAATCTATTTTTGAAGATCCTAATAGATGTAGGGCTTCTGCGAGCATCACTTTCTGGTTTAAAAGAACACTTAAAGTTTCAACAAAATTCCAAAAACTTTTTTGATTAAACTTCTTTGCCTTTCGAATTTTTATTACATTGTAACCATTTGATATTAAATAATTCGCGGCATTTTTTTTTGAGGCCGCTTCTAAAACTCCAGACTTTGAGCCTTCTGGGGTATGAGCTTTGTAATAATATTTCATTTTTAAAAATACTGCTTGAGTCTATTTATTTCAAAAAGCGAAGTTAAACCATCTTGATGCAGGCGTAGAGCTTCACTCTCTAGGGTGTCCTCAATAACTAATTTTGATATATCCTCTTCTAAAAGGCGAGCATTCTCAGAGCTCATTTCCATGTGGGACATTACCGGTACGCGTCCTTTAAACCCAGTATTATTACAACTTGTGCATCCTTCAAAACAAGCGGGCAAAACACTTTGATGTGATGTGGATTGCACCGAGTATTTCTGGCAGTTTTGGCAGTAAACTCGAACAAGTCGCTGAGAGTACACGCCCAGTAGGCAATCAGCTAAAAGTGATAAGTCAACATTAAGGTTTGATAATCTTTTGAGAGCGCTTACCGGAGTGTTGGCATGAACTGTCGAGATTACAAGGTGGCCGGTCATTGCAGCTCTTACAGCAATTTCGGCAGTATCAACATCTCTAATTTCACCTATTAATATCACATCTGGATCGTTTCGGAGTAGCGATCGCAAACCCTTTGCGAAATCAAAGCCAACGTTTTCATTAACTTGAGTTTGAATTATGTGAGGTATCTGTACTTCAACAGGGTCTTCGACTGTCATAATGTTTAACCCACGACCCACCAAAGTATTTAACAAAGAATATATCGTTGTCGTTTTTCCTGACCCCGTTGGTCCACAAACTAAAATTAAACCAGATTGGTTTGCGATCGCAGATAGCAAAGAATTTATGTGGTTTTTGTGCAACGATGTGTCATGTACATCAGAATGGGTGAGTTGATTTGAGAAGAACCGTAAGACAACGCGCTCGCCGCTTTTCGTAGGTAGAGTTGCCACTCTAATATCGATCGAATTACCCTTAAAGCGAACGTTCAGACGGCCATCCTGTGGAAGGCGTTTTTCGGTAATATCTAAATTAGAAACTAACTTTATGCGGGCGATGATCATTTGAGCAACACGTTGATCTAGGTCTGTAAATTTAGTCATTACGCCATCAATGCGCATCCTAATGAGTAATCGATCATCAACTGGATCAATATGTAGGTCAGATGCACTTTTTGATATGGCTGCAGATAAAAGAGTATTAAAAAGTTTTACAATGGGTGCGTCATTTTCATCATTTGCGGAAAGCGCAATTTCTGCTGACCTCATAAACTCAGTTTCTGAAATGTACTGGTCGACTTCCGTGAATATATCCACATTATTTTGATCTGAAGTATTGTTATTTGATGTAAAATTACTTGCGACCTTCTCAAATTTTATTTGGCCTTTGAAGGAAAGTCTGATGTCGTGTAAAATGCTCTGTGTTAAGTCATCTGAAATATATGCGACTGGTGGTGCCTGAGAATCGTCTATGACGATCCCAAATTTTTCTAATTTTTTGCTATCTAATGCCATTTAGTTGCGACCAACCGGCCGCATTTTGGGCCTCAAAGACTTAATAGGTAAGCGTTCCCCAACTGGTGTTGGAGTATTAGAGAAGATTTTTTTTTCGTCTTCGTAGTTGAAAAGCTTACTTCCTAATTCCGTTCGCCACGTTTCAATAATTTGGGCCCGCTGAACTTCAGTCGATACGAGGGTTGGTCTAAGGAATATTGCAAGATTCCTGCTTACTGTTTTGGAAGATTCTTGTCTAAAAAGCATGCCCAGTACGGGCAAGTCTCCAAGAACAGGCACTTTTGAAACACCAATTTCTTCCTGTTCTACTCGTAGCCCTCCTATTGCCACAGTTTCTCCTTCCTTAGCGCTTACTACTGTTGAGATTTGCCTCTTTACCGTTACTACATCACTAAGCACTGCAGCTGACTGATCAATGCGTGAAATTTCCTGCCATATTTCCATAACAATATCGCCGTTTTTGCCAATTTTTGGCTTTAGTTTGAGTATAGTGCCAAGATCTTCTCGTTTAATTGTCTGAAATGGAGCCGATCCGTTACCCTGTTGGTTTGTGAATTGTCCCGTTATGAAAGGAACATTTTGGCCAATCAATATAGTACTTTCCTTATTTTCTGTAGTCATAAGGCTTGGTGTTGCGAGTATTCGATTGTCTGTATCGCCTTGAAGGGCATCAATCATAATACCAATATCTGGAATTTTTTTTGCACCGGCTCCAATAGAAATTATGCCACCAACTGCACCAGTTAAAAAAGCGTCTCCGGCTAAAGCGCCGATGTTATTTCCAGTTTGCCCAGACACTAAGCTTGATGAAAAGGACCCAGCATTAATTGAAAACTGTAAACCCAATTTTTGCATTGAGTCGTCTGAAATTTCAGCAATTATTGCGTCAACATACACTTGCCTTGGCATACGATCCATTTCAGTAATTATTGCTTCGGCGTGTGATAGCAGGCCCGGTGGACCAGATAAAATTACTTGGTTGGCACTTTGGTGAGCCGAGACGTCTATGCGGCTAGAACTTAATTCAGAAGCTAGTAAGGGTGTCAAAGTCTGGACCAATTCTTCAGCATCAGCAAAATTTAAGTCGATTACTTTGAGTATTGAAAATTTTTCCTCGGATAGTTCTTCTAAGTTAACTGGATCTCCTGCCGTTTTTGGATTGGGTGATATTGGCTTTTCTGATACCTGAGGTATGTCAAGATTCGAAAGCATTTTTCTTAATTTAATTATTGTCTCATTTTTACCTGAAACGAGTATTGCGTCAGCTTCTGAATTGTCGTTTATTATGTTTAAACTAGAGAGATTTTGCACCTTATTAATTAATTCTTGGACGCCAGCCTTTGATATTTTTCCCTCTAAATATAGACGCTCTAATACTACTTCGATTCTGGTTACATCAGTCTCTTCGACCCTATCAGGCGTTATTTTATTTTCGGTGACTTTAAAAGTTTCGCGGGAAATTTGGGCTACTTCGCCTCCTAAACCTTTTATTATTTCTACAAATAAAGCATGGATATTTTCCTTGCCGGATAATTCTTTTTGCAGCGAAACTTTTTCAGTCGCTTCAAAATCTAGAATATAGGTATTTCCAGTTAGTTGTGAAAAATACGAACTAACGGCACCGATGGGAGCGTCTACAAGTCTTATTGTGTCAGATGCTAGGGGCGAATAACATAGGACTAACCAAACAGAACTGAAAAATAGTTTTTTCATAGCCGTATCCTCAGCATTATCATTTTTCCGTTCCGTTGAATTTCTATGTCAAAATACTCTGATGTGGCTTTTTCTTCTAGGTGTCTTTGAAGCTCGTCCAAGCGGTGAGTGTTAACTCCATCAATGGTTACGATCAGATCACCTGTTTTGAACGGTGATGAGAGCAGAAATAATTTTGGTACTGTATCGTCTATCAACCATCCTGGCCTCCCTCCAAATGTACGACCTGGTTTTGGCAGTTCATTAAATTTAGATGTAATAAACTTTGGAACGCCAACCATATTTGCGATAGACTGAAGCTTGGACAAAGGCGCAACATGTTTTGTGAAATCTTTACCGCTCCAACTGCCATTGTTGTTAGACTGGCTATTGGTTGGAATAGATAACGTGCTCAATCTGACATCTTCGAATGAAACAAAATATTTTTTATTGTTACTGTCATTCAAAAATAATTTTTCTCCATCAAATTTATTTGCAACCAGCCTGGAGGACTCAAAGTTCGTGGGTTTATTCATTTCAAGTATTTTTAAGACGTCATTTTTTTTATTCCGAGCAATGAAAAATGAACGATCATCGGAAAAATAGTGTGCAACTAACGAATAATTTTTGATTTGGTTGGGAGGTTTTGGTTGCAAAAAAAGACGAAAAAAATCTATCTCATTACTAAATGCGCCAGTCGGTAGAGAGGTTACCAAAGCCAACGTAATATATACTATTGTCGTAATTTTTTTATGATTCTTCATATGGCAAATTGTGCACACTTTAATTAGTAATAGAATACTTTTTAAGCTATTTCATTTAAATATAAATTACTGAAGTCTTCTTCACAAGTGTCTCACGATTGACTAATGATTAGCTCTCCTTTGCCATTTTGTTTTACTGATTTGATTTCATTTAAGGGATTTGCGACATCGTGGGTTGTGTGCTCCCGCAACCAACAAAATCCTACCAACATTGGATGGTACCTTACCCCCTGCTGTGGGCTCGCTTGCGTATGCGAGTATGCTCGCCAATGCCCCGTGCAAAACCACATCGCTTTTGCCGCGCTGTCCTGTCGGTGCAACAGCTATCGTCTCAATCAGTGAGCGGATGATCTCAGTGGCCTGATGTTTGGTGGCATCGTTCTCAAGAAGGCTCTTCAGATTGCTAACCTTACGCGCGTAGAGAGCACCAATATTTGGGTGAAGTACAATCTTGTCTTCTTGGGTTTGTAGGGCGCTCTCTCGGACAAGAGCGCGCTTTTGTGTCTCGAGCTCTTCAAGTGTGCTGCGTATGCTTTCCATGGGGGTGTCGGAGTGCAAAAGTAGATCAACACAGCGTTTGATGCCAGTTTCGACCTTTAGCAGGTCTTTTTGCACGGCGGACTTGTTGGACGCGTTATTGGTTTGGCGTCGTTTAATCTCATCATGAAACGCGTCTGCAAAGGCCTGCACAGTATCTTCACGTCCAAGCAAAATGGATTGAAGCCCATCGAATACGCGTTGTTCCAGGTCTTGTGCTTTGATGCTAGTTCCATTGCTGCAGGTTCCTTGTTCCTTTCGAGAAGAACAGGCGTATCTCTCTCTACCAATGATCGTCATACTGCCACCACAGCATCCGCATTTGACAAGTCCGGTGAGGAGGCGTTTGCGCGTCTGCCTTTTGTTCCCACACTTTGATGCAAATTTTGCTTTTAACGCATGAGCTTTGCCCCAGATCTCGTGCTCAATGATTTGCAAGTGAGGAACATACTTTGTAACCCAGAGCGCCTCTGGATTTGGACGTGAACGTCGCTTCCCCGTCTCTGGGTCTCTTACGAAGCTTTGTCTATTGTAGACGATATTCCCCAGATAAAGCTCGTTATTTAAGATGCCATTGCGCCGCTTTCGGTTGCCATTGATGGTCGAGGCATTCCACAGACCGCCGCGTGGGCTTGCAACACCTTTTTTATTGAGATCTGCTGCAATCTGGCGCGCTGTTTTACCTTCAACATAGTCGTTGAAGATACGTTTGATGGTGCGAGCTTCGTCCTCGATGATCTCACGCTCTCCGCGATTTACTGTGCCGTCGGCATTGAGTGTGGGCACCAAGCGATATCCGTAACTCTTACCACCGGGGATTTTACCCGCTTCCACGCGACCACGTTGTCCCCGTCGTGTCTTACTCGCAAGATCCTTCAAGAATAGGGCGTTCATTGTGCCTTTGAGCCCAATGTGTAGTTCGTTGATCTCTCCCTCGGCAAGCGTCACTAAGGTGACCTGTGCAAAGCTTAAGCGTTTGTAAATCCGAGCGATGTCTTCCTGATCACGGCTGAGCCGATCGAGAGCTTCGGCGATGACGATATCAACTTCCCCGCGGGCCACTTCTTCCAAGAGTGCTTGAATGCCTGCCCGTGCGTGTAGTGAGCTGCCACTGATTGCACGGTCGATGAAGACATCGCGAACCTTGACCTGATCTTGATCTAAACGTTCTCTACATAGCCGGATTTGGTCATCAATGGAGGCGGCGTTTTGCAAAGCGCTTGAGTAGCGCGCATAGATAAATGCAGAGCGGGTCATTCTGGATCTCGCTCGAGGGTATCAAATACAACCTCGTCAAAAAATGCCTCTGGTTCCTCAGATTCGAGGTTGGCTTGTATGACACTCATGTGCTCAACGAGTCGTGCGCCAGCTGCCAACATCGAGGATTGCTCGTAATGGCTTAGCGTTGTGTTGAGTGAGCTGTGGCCAAGGATGCGACTGGCTGCAAGGATATATTCTGGCGCGTCGCTCGACATGGCCGAAGCGGCACAGTCCCGCAACAGATGTGGATAGATTGGTGCCCCAAGGAGTTCCTTTGAAATGCGAATTACAGCGTAATAAAGGGCATGATCTGTTAGACCTCGCCCCCGCGTTGAAACCCACAGAGGTCCTGTGAGCGTATGCAACACATCCTGACCGGTTGGGTGGTGCTTGAGTAGCTTCTGTCGGACTACCTGAAGATAGTGGGAGAAGTATGCAGCAAAGCCCTCGTCCTGTGGCAAGGCAAACTCTATTGAGCGCCGATCTTTGGTCTCCGTATGAGGAATATAGCAATGCCACTTCCCTGCTTCTTGCGTGAGGTGTGCTCCAAGAGCGAGGCTTGCAATGTTGCGCCGACGAAGCGGGCGATGCGCAAGAACACCGAGGATCATTGCATCACGATATCTAGAAGCCCTTGGATGAGTAAGTGCGCTGTCAGAGCGCGCTATCTCCAACATAAAGGCTTCGCAGGCCTTCCAGATCTCTTGCGGAGAACGGATACGTGCATGTTTATTCCGAGAAGGCTCAGCCTGCGCTTTCAGTGTTATGCAGAGGTTTTTGAGGAGGCTTAAGTTTGCCTCTGGCTCCATGACCCGAAGGGCTTCGTTTAAATCAGTGATACGAGAAGCAATGGTTTGAGATGCCAGTCCCTGATCCTTCAGCCACGCAAGATAGGCGCGCAGCGTTGCTTCTGATATCCGCTCTGATGGATTTTGGGGAATGCTAGAAACGACGCCTGAACTTGTGTTTTGAAAAAAGAGCCACTTGCTATAGCCCTTTTGGACCTGCAGTTTTGTGGGAGCTGCCCAATGCGCGGCTTTCCCATCTGCGTCAAGAAAGTCGCCGGTTTGCGTGGCTTTAGCCCATAAGTTTTTGTCCATATCGGGCCAATCACTGAGGGGCAGAGAAGTGCGCGGTGCAAAAGTCATTTTTTGCCTCCGTAGATTTGAAGGGGATCCATGAAGGGTGGCTCTTGAAATGCACCACTGCGTTGTGTGGAACCAAATGATGTCCCTTTGCGATGCTCCAATATAACTTCATCGTAAAGATCCAGTGCCGCTTGGGTCTCGGCTCCAGCGTAATGCGCATAAGTGGTTGTGAGGTTCTTATGACCTAAGATTTTGCGAACGACTTCGTAATAACCAGGCTTGGCATCCAGCAAAATCTTTGCCGCCGCATGGCGAAACTGGTGTGGCGTGAGTTTTATGCCTGTTTCCTCCCACAGCGTATTGGAGATTTGCCGGCGCAAGCGGGTCCCGTCCTTGGGGTTCAATTTACGCCCGGGAAACAGATAAGGATTTGCACCCTCTGTGTAGAGTGTAGGCCAGTCTTTGATATAGGCTTGGATCCTCTGGCTCAGAGTAATTGGTAACTTGAAGGTCAGATCAATATCATTCTTCACTTGCGCGCGGGGGATGTGAATAACCGCGTGCTTGTTTTGCCATGAGATATGCTGATCAATGCGCAGGTTTTGCAGATTTGATATCCGCATGGGGGCAAAGATTAGGATCTCGATGGCAATCGCTGTTTGTACGCAGAGCTGCAGCTCTTTCGAACGTCGTTTTGTTGAGGCGGCTTTGTACGACCGTTCAGCTTTTGCCCAGAGCTTTATGGGAAGCCCAACCAATGCTTCGATAGTTTTGGGCTCATCAAACTGCGCCATAGCGCGTTGGTTTTTGTCGGAGAGGCCGTCCTGTGAGATCCGCAGGCGCTTCATGGCATTGGCATAAAAGGCAAGTGTCTCCTCGTCTGCCGTCAGGTGCTTTGTGGCATAGCACCGAATGCTCCATGCAATCTCGCCGGTGTGTTTGGCCGTTTGGCCGCCACTGCGATCCCAAAACCAACGCATCGCAAGCTGAAACATCTCTTTGGTCACAATCTCTTCCAGTGATTGGATCCCTGATAGATCTAGCCCCTGATAATGCAGCGCAGTGATATACCGTCTGAAATGACCCTCAATGGTTTTGATGCTTCCTGGGCGAAACGCCTTTACCTGCATGTTGAAGGGGTCGGTTCCGGAAAGCGCCTCCAGGTATGTATTGAGCTCACAGAGCAAGACCGACGGGAGCTGCGTATCATCGAGAGCGTATCTACGCGTCTCATAGCTGGGTATCGCTACTTTGATCTGTGGCCAGCCTTGGTCCCGATATAGATCCACACATTTGTTCCAAAGCCGGCATATAGATTGCTGACGCACCTTGGGCGCTTTGACGAATGTCTCGGCTTCAAGTGCGTTCAAGTAATCTGCTAAGATCTGATCGTTTATCTCACTTGGTGCGATCTCTTGTTTTGAGCAATAACGAAAGAAACGGGAGAGCTCCGTCCGAAAATACTGCTCGCCCTCGATGATGTCCCAGAGCT
>Ga0206127_1002301_pt1 | contig 19184 bp, 17 predicted proteins | sample Helgoland_Spring_6_FD_148646 | JGI IMG/M metagenome (GOLD analysis project Ga0206127, IMG submission 148646) | Pelagic subsurface seawater microbial communities from Kabeltonne, Helgoland, North Sea - Helgoland_Spring_Bloom_20160419_1 | ecosystem: Environmental > Aquatic > Marine > Epipelagic ...
ATGGAAAGGCCATAATCAAAAGAAGTCCTTGGAAGGTCGTTCATAATATAATCCGCAGAACTAATAATCATCTGTTTAGCATCTTCATTTTTTGTTAAATGATAATATTCCCAAATACCATCAATAATGGGTAAATGTTACTTTTCATTACTTCTGAAATCACATAAATCCTCTCATCATACACTGTCTTATATTTAAAAGTTTCTCCTGGGAGCTTCAATAAAAAACAATCAGATGTATCTAGCCTTACCTTTTCATGCCAATCATGAGCGGTTAAATCAATAATACAATAATCAAGTTTCATCGAGCGACATGCTAATTCCCATTTCATATCAGACTTATGGTCTTCATTTTTTTGTATTGTAAACTTCATACTTATGTGATTTTTCATGACAGCTTTAGAGTTTAAGTCTTAGTAAACTCATTTCGAGACAATTTAATCTTCTAATGATAAATAATCTAATTCATATTGATGATGTATCACATTTGTAAACTTTAACCAATAAGCCTCTGTCGTTTTATGATCATTACTCCTTAATACTTTTTTTAATTTATCAACATCAAAAACTTTCCCCATCTCTGACCCTAATTCAGAGTCATAAACAATCTTAACAAAATCTTGCATCCATTGATCAAGTGGGAAATTTTCAGGGTACTTCTTTCTTAATTTTGTCCTCATTACTTTTAGCACCATCGCATAATAAGGCGAAATATGCATCTCTTTGGGAGAATATTTACCTGCATACTCAAATTTAGCTAATTTAGGATACATGCCATAAATCATCTGAGTAGAGTAAATTGGATTAGACAAACGCTGTTGCAGCTTACTTTTTATCTGATACTTTAGATCAAAAGTAAACCTCGATGAAAATAATATCTCAAGATAATCAATATCAAGAAATGGTGTAAAAACATAATCCATATCTCCGTTATAAATATTTATATCTTGGGCATCATGGGTACGAGCGGTAATATAAGATAGAACATGAAAAATGTTCTTATTTCTATCCTTATACGAACAAAAAGATTGTTGATCAACAAAAGTAACCAAAGCATCTAAATCTATTAGAGCAACATTAAAACACTTTTTATCCAATTCTTCATGTAATAAAGCTTTTCGATCATCACAATCCCAATACTTATCAATAAATTTAGAGATAATGTAATCATTAAAATGAACACCCTTTACATATTCTCCTCCGAGTGTTCCTAAGAACATATTCTTCGAATAATCGGCTTCCTTTTCCACAGACCAAATCCTATGCACTCGATGTATTGAAGTTAAAGTTTCACCAACTTTAATGATACGTTTAGCATAAGCCTTAAATTCCTCAAATTCTGGCTTATAATCATAAAGGCTATGCTCTAATTTCAAGCCATGAGAAATATCCTGAGACCTCAAACTGTCTTCCGAGTTTGGGTTTCCATAAGTATATACGTGAGGTTTTAAATTCTGTTTCGATAAAGAAGCTAATAAGTTCCGTGTATCCATACCCCCTGTTAGAGATAGAGACACATCCTTAACATCCAAACGACTTGTTATATCTGCTACTGCCTTAGCAAAAACATCAGCTATTTCATTAACTGGAACATCACGTCTCACTTGTTCAAACAAACGATCTATCACATCATAACGTGAATGTTTAATCCCATTATTAGCATAAGAAATCATTCCTGCTGCATCATTGTATCTTACTCCTTTTAATAAGGTAAGCCCTCCAATATAATGGCAGAACAAGGTATGCACAGCTAATGATAAATAATCAATTTGGGCATCAATCTGTAAAGAAATTCGTTTTAGAGAATTAGAAAAAATAAATCTTTGATTATCTTCGAATATGAAGTGCTTTATTTGTCCAAAACGATCTGAAACAATATGAAACTCGTCATTATCAATGATTATAATGTTATAGCATCCTTTCCCATACTTAGAGAAATCTGTACCAAAATCATTGTACATCTTATGAACTAAAGCTTCTTGCCTCTCTGTGTATTTTGAAGTCAAATTGGCTCTTGGCACAAAATAACCATTAATCAGTATTGAAACACCATCAGGGAAAGTAACAATATTCTTCTTATCCGCATATAAATAATACCCTTTTCCATCTATAAATTTAGATAATTCTTCTAGATGAATTTCTGAATTAGATATTAACCATTCCTTTATCATAATTTATAATTATATCGTTTGTAGTTAAATTTCACAAGTTTGTCCCACTCGTCTTTGCAGCTTTAATAAAAAATGATTCCGTTAAACTCGAATTTTCTATGCTATCCAACTCCTCTTCGACAAAAAACTGAAACCAAGATCTATAGGCAAAATTGGGGGGATATTTTTTTTGAAAGAACTTTCGGATTCCACGAATAAAAAGATAATAATAAGTTCCTTTAAGATATTCTTTAGGAGAGAATCCGTTTGAGAATTTAAATTTACTTAGTTCTTTAAATACCGCATCAGAAATTGGATTTTTCCATTTCAAACCAATTGGGTAATCTTTCGGATACTCGGTTTCAATCCCATTCACATAATTATAGAGATAAAGAGGGAGATTAATTCCTGAGGCAATCGCGTGCCCAACCCAAAGCCATGTCCTTGGGTTTATTTCTATCAATTTATACTGTCCGTTCCGAGGATCTTGCAAATACTCTACTTCGCAGATACCTGTATATTGCAATTCCTTTAACAATTGGCAAGACTGTATTAAACAGTCCTCGACAAATACACTCTCAGTGAAAGTAGCTGTCCCAAACTGCAATGGATGCTCCCGTAATTTTATTCCCATCCAATAAGCTTCTACTTTACCTTCGACACAAAACGCAGTAAAGGAAAGCGTCTTATTACTGCCATCAAAAGGAATCAACTCTTGCGTAAAAGTAGAACTGAGTAGGTATTTTTCTGTAATTTCCTGACGTTGCTCCACAAATTCAGACTCATTTTCAGCCAAAAAAGCTTTCTTACCCATTGTCTTATAAAACGACAAACCATTTTTTCCTTTAGTTATTAAAGGGAAATCCATATCACGAGGAATAGCTTCATTAACTTCTTGAAAACAATGAGTAATTGGAATAGGTATACTAAGCTCTTTAGCTATATCTAATAACTTAACTTTATCATAGATGTTATCCAGCTCCTTAGGACTAGGTATCGCAAACCTGAAAAGCTGTTGCAATTTGTCTTTATGCTTCGACAAGGTAAAAACTACATGATCATTTGATGGAATCAATAACCATCCTTCTAATTGCTTTTCCATTCCTAATTCCAATAGGAAATCAGCAAAGGCATCATCCAAGAATGGTGGTGAGATAAAGAAATCCATACAGAATTTAGAAGCTGACGCCACACATGGGCGCGCATCAACGACGATGACTGGAATTCCTACCTCTCCTAAAGCACGGGTATTAGCTAAGCCCTGCACATGACCCTCTATGATGATTGCTCCTTTCTTAGCCATTCTTTATTGTGTTTAACTGAGAAAAAGCCAGTAACATCCATGCTTGTGACCATCGAGTATAGGGTATTTTAATCTTATAATACTTATGAAACTGATAATAAAAATAACCTTTTTTATCTTGCATATTATCTATCGTCCATTTTGCTATTTGTTCAGAAAAAGCAAGATACGAAGTATCATATTCTTTAAGCAGAGAAAAAGTAATAATACCTTGAGCTTGATTATGAATCTCTATAGGGTATTTTTTAGGAAGTCTCCATAAAGCTTGTCCATTTTTAAAAAACTGTTCCTTTTTATAAAATTCCAAACCTTTGGCGATTGCCGAATCAACAACCCTATCTGGTCGATTAAGCAGGTGTAAGTAATTATAAAGCGAGACCAATATAAATCCTTGATGAAAGTCTATCTGTTTTCTTTCTGTCCTCTTCTCTGGATTATAGCTATAATACCAGGCCCCATTCTTTTTTTGTTTGCTTATAACAAAAGCTACAGCTTTCGATGCTACAGCATGCAAATCTTCGTTGTGGGTAAAGGAATATGCCTTCATCAGTGTTTCAGCTCCTAAAAGAGAGGCGTTATAACAGGCTCCAGTTGACTGTTGAGTATAAGCGATGGAAAGGCCATAATCAAAAGAAGTCCTTGGAAGGTCGTTCATAATATAATCCGCAGAACTAATAATCATCTGTTTAGCATCTTCATTTTTTGTTAAATGATAATATTCCCAAATACCATCAATAACAAAAGCGGTAACAACAACTGATGGAGAATAAGCTTTCAACGTACCGCCTGGGTTAGCCCAATCAAAATTATAACCCCAACACCTTCCGCTATAGCCATAAGAACTGTTTGTCTTTAACCATTCAAATAAGAAATCCGCATGATGCTTATCTTCCTCTTTATTTGTTTGTTTATATCGTAAGCAATAAGCCTTAAGCATCAATCCCATTCCTTTAGGGTTATACCCTTTTTTAACACCCAATAAAGTGCGGATATTAATCGGATTCCTTTTTTGGAACTGAATAGCCACAGCAGAAACCCACTTACCCATTTTTGATATAGGGAGAGTTGAATTTAAGGTATCATAAGGATCATAACCCTTGAATCCACTTTTTACCAAATAATCTGACAACTTAGTTATGGATTGATTTATTCTATTCATCGTGAAATGTCTTTTTTATCCTTAAAGCAACGTTATCCGCATAATAAACAGATGCTACTGATTTATTATATTCTGAAATATTGTGCAATTCATTAGAATCCATTAACATTTTCCCCATAAGAGACGCCAAGTTATCAGGAGCGATATCAGAGGTCATGCAGCCATTCTTTGTATCTTCAAAAATATCAGGAATACCTCCAACATCAGATGTAATAATAGGAAGTCCAAATGCAATCGCTTCAAGAATAGCATTGGGCATTCCTTCTGCATAGGATGGGAACACAAATAAATCGGAATTACTTAGAAGATTTGCTTTCGCTTCTCCTTTAACAAAGCCTGGGAAAGATACATTATCAATGTTTTTATGCTCCACCAATACTTTTAAGTTTTCTAAAGCACTGCCATCACCAGCAATAACTAATTGAACATTATCAACTTTCTTTTGCAATAGCTGAAAAGCCTCCAAAAGCTCATATACTCCTTTATACTTCTCAACACGAGAGAGAAAAAGAATCTGTTTTTTCTCTTTTATGATAGTACTATCAACCTTCTTTGTTAATAGATGAGGATCAACAATGGTTGTTTCTTTTATAACTTGTCCCTTAAAACCCCAATCGTACAACTTTCGTTCAAACTTAGACGAAAGAACAATCATCCTATCCGCTAAAAATAAGTGGTTTTTATATCCACTAACTTCTCCATTGTCAATTTGATCCTGAATCTTAGGATCTAATCCTCTAAAAAAGACTGTTACATTCTTTTTAAACAATCTTGCTATTCGTATATAAATAGCATCGCGATACATCGCTTCTTTAGCTAATGAATGATTAATAATAACACTTCCATAGAAAGGAATCTTTATAAAAAAATGAATATAATCTAACACATAGCAAAGTAGAAGAATCGCCTTATCAAATTTTTTAATCCTTACCCTACGACCACGAGTCATATAATCAAACCCGTTGCCCAAATACGGCTTTAAAACCTGATAGTAATTACTAACACCACCAGCAATCTTTGAACTTGGAACAAGAATCAATGTTTTATTTTTTTTCATCTTATGAAAACCTTCTTTTTATCCAAGCCCATAAACCAGAACTACGAATAATAAATTCTTCGAGTGACTCTGCGTCATTCGTGCCAATACGTTTTAGCATATATCTAGGCGTTAAACTTGTATTGAAATCCTGATCTATAGTCACTGCGTATTTATAGCCAATATCCGCACAATATTCTATTTCCCTATCCGTATAGTCTCCATTGGGATATGCAAAGCCATTAACCTTCCTTCCCAATAATTTTTCAAGCTTCAGTTTAGAATTACTCATCTCTACAAAAGACACATCTTCAGAACAATTAGGCAGGATAGGATGAGTAGACGTATGACACTGAAAATCTACAAAAGAAGACATCTCTAAAATCTCATCTGCAGAAAGTGCCTCTCTGTACTTTGCTTTAAATGAATCAAAACCACTCTTTTTCATAAGGTCTAAACGAACATTATTATCAATTTTCTTTAGATTTTCTCCAGATAGCTGGATCTGGTCTTTATGGTTAAACCAAAAAGGTTTTTCAGTGCAAACGATATCGCTAGTTAAGAATATGGTTGGAATCACACCATATTTCTTGAAAGTAGATAATAGTTTAAAATTATCTACATGCCCATCATCAAAGGTTATCACCAAAGGATATTTAGGTAAGCAATTACCTTTAAGTTTGATTAGTGCTTCATCTAACGATAAGAGAGTATAGTTTTTTTGTAAAAATAAAATATGCTTTTCTATCGCATCCTTGCTTGGGTTATGATAGATTAATATGGTCAATCTATTTCGTTGAAAAAGCAAACGAAAAAGTCTTGAAAAACCAAAAATATATAATATTTTAAAAATCAGCATAGGTCTACTTTTCTTTAGTAATTTTCAATTTCCCTACCTTAACACAGGACCACTTTTTTATTTTTTTAAATCCTAAGCTACTATAAGATTTTACACTATACTTATTATCTTCATATATAGTTACATATGCAATATCAAAAGCTCGTTCTTTTAAATATTCTAATCGTTTATAGATAGAGAATTTATGCAATGACATTCCTCTAAATTCCTCAAAAACAAAGTCCTTAAATAAGTATGCCTCATTAGGACTCAATGGTTGTAAATAAGAAGATGCAGGCTCATTAATTTCAGCAAAACTAATATGGCTATAACCTGCTATATGATTATCAACAAGTAAAAAAAATAGTCTATCCGAATTCTTTCTGTTTTTAAACAAGTTATGTTTCTCTATATTAACCACAGTACCTCTATGAGTAGTTACAAACCCATCATACTCTTCAGAAGAAACACATACCGATTCAAAATTAGAATTGTATATCTGTTCTGGATAATCATTAATATTAAGCTTGTAAATACCTAGAGATATCTTAAAGCGATGCTTCAAATTTCTGATTTTATTTATCCATACCATAGGTCTCCTTGAATTTACTCGATTTCCTTTTGATAAAAAAACTAAGAATAGGGTATAACACGAATGATTTTAATGTATTCCCTTTTCCTATAAAATAATTAAGAATCACATCGTGCGTAGAAAACTTAAGTTTATATGAATCGAGTCCGGGTCCTTCACAATGATAGTTAAGTTGCTTCTCAAAACTATCCTCCACACTAGCATCTACAGAAATTACGCCTAAATTATATTTAGGGAAATCTCTATCATAAGAAGCTTCGAAGCAATACTTGATATTACCACATATAAGATTAGTTCTATATGCCACTATTTTTTCATTGACCTCAACAGTGGTAATATTAGAAGGATATAAACTCATTATATCGTTCCTAAACTTCTTTTTTAATGGATTAGAATACTTATACACTTTATTGTCTCGGATTTTTGTCTTTGCTATTTCAATAACTCTCGTATAAATATCCTCACTCTGCTGCAATACAGAATAAGATAGAATGTCTTCATTCTTCTTAGCTCTATTATACGCAGTCCTTATATTCTGCTTAAGACCTTTACTATAGCGCGTCTGTTTGTAACCCAAATAAGAATCAAAAGCTTTCAAATTAATCTCAGGACAAGCTTGGTAAGGCAAAAGATCTTTGTCATCAAAATTACTTGTAAAAGAAGGTATATGATTTAGCCATACCATATCATATTTAAAATCAGAATTAATTCTTGTAATAATCTGCTCAAGAATATTATTGCTATCTATATCTGAAATAACATCACAATATGTAGCACCCCAAGATTGAGCGGCAAACTGCAAAACTCTTATATTAACTTTTGCCACCTTCGTACTTGTGATCATCAAGGGGGCAATAAAAGAGATCTTACCTGAATTCCAAACAGTGGCAATTAGCAGTTCCTTATGTTCACCTGTTGCGTTATCATCTTCAAATATTTGCCACCATTTTTCCAGCCAATTATAGGAAACTGAAATCAAAGAATTATTTATTCTTGACTCTAATTCTATATAGGAATCTCGAAGTAATTTTATATCTGTGTATAATCTAATCTCTTTCATTCTATTTCTCAATCAAAGATAAAGCATGTTTAAGTCGTAAATCATACGACTCATTTGTATTAAAGTCTCCTTCCTCAAATCGCCACCCATTATCATAGATATAACGCCCTATCTTTCCATCCAATTCGAGAATGTGATTTTGAACATGACCAAATATTGTTTGCAGTTCATTTACAACATATCCCTTAGTAGGATGCTCAAACAGATCTAAGGACATACAAGTGAAGTTGTGTTCTTTACAGATATTTCGGCAGAAATCTAATAGATCTGATGGAAGTGAAACATAATCTATTCCTTTAGTTCCACTAGCTTTATCACCATTCTTAACCTTCTGATGACCAAACCATGAATTACCGATTCTTGCAATACGCCATTCGTACTCATGAGGTATGTATTCCTGAAATATTACAAATCCTTTTTGGGCATCTTTATATATCTCAAGATACTTCTTCAGCTTCGATAAGAAAAAAGCTGGACTTGAAATCGACTTTTGAGTCCATTTCTTAACATTTCCAGCTTGCCTATTAGGCCCTAGGCGACGTTTAATCCCCTTATTAAAAGCTTTCTTTATATAATTCCGAATAGCACTTCTATGCTTTAGAATCAAAACACCAGTGCCTGACCCCCCAATTGCTGTCTTTACAACAATGGGTAAAGAACAACTGTCTGCAAAAGCATAAGCCTCATCTATATTATAAAAAACATTTGTCTCTGGCATTGAAATATTAGCCCCTTTTAAGAAAGCAGATAACATTCTCTTATTTTCATAGATTATCACTTCTTGATACGAAGGATAGGTCTTCTTCTTCATTACCTCTGATATCACATATAAGCGCTCATCATATAAGTTCTTATATTTAAAAGTAAGACCGGATGGCCTGAGTAAAAACAAGTCAGCATTGCTAGAATTAATACAATCTATCCAATTATGCTTCAATAGGTCGATAACCTCATAATCAATCTTTTCTTTGACACAAGCAAGTTCCCACTTCTTCGTCGAAGACTCATTCTCATCTCTTAGTATTGCAACTTTCATTTAACTATTTTTTAAACACAAATTATACATGACTAGGCTGGAATACCTGTGCCAATATTCCTCTCCTGGTTGGTAAACACTATTTAAGAACACTGCTTTAGCCAAATCTAAATTATAGAGGTTCCTAAGTTCATCTGAATTAATATTGCACAATCTTCTTTCAATAAATAGATAAAACCATCAAGTAAGCATAACTTACAATCTTTATAGTTCCTTCTCGTTATTTTCATATCATTTATTTTTCAGTTTGCTTACAACAGACATCTTTATCATCTTGGAATTTAACAGTTTGAAATTATCCAAACACTTCTTGGTCAGCGATATATGCATATTGAGCTTTAAATTAAAAACTACAATACACTTAGAACAATATAGAATCAATTAATTTAACATAATCATTTTTAATTGATGATTTCAAAGATTTATGCAAAACATTTTTTCTTATCAAATTAGGATTATAATAAGAAGTTTTAAGATATAAAGTATTTAAAGCATCACAGAATGATTGACTATTGTCAGAACATAAAACTCCGTTGTCATCATTAACAACGGCAAGATTATAAGTGTTTTTTGTTGCAATAACAGGCATTCCTGTTAGTAGATATTCAATGGTTTTGGTTACTTTAACATCATTATAAAAGTCGGTCATGGGCACATAAGAAACCCCAATATTACATTTATTAAGAAATGTAGGAATATCTTTATCGGCTTTATAGCCATGCATTATAACTTCTGATTTTAAGTTGTGATCATAAATAATATTTTTGATTAGTTGAGTAGATTTAATATCACCTTTCCCAATTATATCAAAAGAACATACTATTTCAGGGTTGTTTTTTTTAAACTTTGCAAAACCTTCTATAGTTTTATGAATTTCTCTTCCTGTCAAATTGCCTAAATACAACAATCTTAAACTATCAAAACCTCTTTCAAAAAAACCATAATCATACATGCCTAGATCGACTTTAGCAACATTTGAAATATTTAATCTATATCTTTCACACATTTTCTTATAAGCACCTGCAATACAAATGTGATTATAAAATTTTAGATTAATACTAATCAGATAATCAAGAAGGTTTCTTATTGTTTTATTTTTATTAACTGAAGGAGTAAACAGTTGAACGAGTATTTTATCTTTCTTAAAAAAGAAGCTGTAAATAAAAGAGAAAATATCCTTCGGATTTGAAGTGATTCCAATCCAAACAAGATCAACATTGGTTTTTCGTAGTTTTTGGCATAGTTTATTTATAATATAAATAGAATTAAACAACTTTGTAAAAGAATTAGTGGAATTATATTTTAAATGGATTAAATTGACATTCTTTTTATATATTTTTTGTTGTTTATGCTGTGGTTGTAAAAAAAACAAATATTCTAATTCGTAATACTTCTCTAATTCACAGTGAATTTTATTAGAAACAGAAGCCGAGTATGTTAAAATTCCCGTGTGAGATTTATTTATAATAAATATATTTCTTTTCATATAAGAGTGTTATTATTAGCATGAAAAATATTGAAATGGAAAAACCCATAGTCAAAGTCCCCTTGTATAAAACTAATTCCCATAACATAAATAGCAATAAAATGATTTTATATTTAAAATTTGAAATGAAGCTTAGAAGGCTTATTGAATACAATATGAAAATTGATGGGAAAACAAGTCCATAAGAAATGATCAAACCAGTAATACCACTTACAGAACCCTTTCCCATAAGGCCAAATTTACTGTCATCAAAACTTTCATAAGATGTTAAATAAACTTTATCAAAACCGTGACCCCAAATTAGTTCTTCAGTTATCGAATTAGCCAAGATTGCGCTTAGCCCTCCACCTCTACCATATCCTTCTTGTTCTTCTGTTCCAAAAGTGTAATCATTAGCATAATCAAAAATATAATCAATATTAAAATCTCCCATTATTCTATGCTCAGGATTTAGAGACGGATTGATTCTTACTCCAAAATAGAATATTAGTAAGACAAAGGGTATTATTAAAAAGGTATTTAGTTGTTTAATGTTTTTAGCGTAATAAAAAAGAAATATTATTATCGGAAAAACAAACCAAAGTGCTCGTTTAGAACTTGCAATTCCAATAAATAATAATAAAACAACCTTAATCCAGTCTAAACGATTAAATTTATTATTCTTTATTATCCAATAATAAACAAATGCTAAAATTGGAAAAAGAGTTGCATAATGACCTCCTGTGTAAGCGATTGAGCCAACAACAGCTTCGACAGTCCCAATAATGATTAATTTCCAAACAGATAAAATTATTTGCAAAATAATTAAAGCATTTATTATATTATAGGTTGATTTTGTTAAAAGTTTTTTTCTTTGAGAGATAAAATAATAAAGTAATAGAAAAGGTGTAGCAAATTTTGAATATTGAGAAAAAATTTGAAAAAAATTATATGAATTAGAATTGTAATTAGTAAAAGTTGAAATAAATAATAATACTGTGGTAGTAATAAAAAGCAGACTAGGTAAGGCCTTCTTTTTTGAAAAATGATTTTTTGATTTGATTATAAATAATAATACGGATATTAAAAATAATATAGCTTTATAGATATTTGCAAAACCAAAAAACGAAAATATTCCTTCTGAAAAAAGAAAAACTAAAAACATATTTAAAGTGGTTTTAGGGTTTCTAATCCAAATAAATAAAAGTAATGTGATAACAATTAAATAATATAAAACAGCTTCACTACCAATTCCGGTCGTTCCTCCTCTTATTTCATACATACTTATTTAGCTAATAATAGTTTTTTATTATTAATAATCAATAAAATAAATGCGAAAGCAATACAACAAAAAATACCTAGCCGTATTATTAAAGTCATATTATAAAAACTCAAACTAACAAAAACTATATTTAATACTAATAATACAGACTCATGAATTGAGAAAAATGAAACATTTAATATATATGAGGAGTAAATGTATAATAAAATATACTTCACAAAATTAAAGATTGTAAATGCTATGCTAATTGCAACAAGAGAATTCCCAAATAACAACAAAAATACTAACCCAAATATTAATGCAATTAATTGAACATATGAAGTTATTTTAGTGTTCTCATTTAAAAATGGGGCTATACCCCTAATTCCTGACATGATATTAAAATACCAGTTTAAGGATAATATTCCTAGTACAGATGCTGCTGAAAGAAAATCGTCCGTTCCCAACAGTTGTATTAACTCATTACTTAGAATACTAAAGCCTAAACAAATATATAATAAAAATACAGAGATAAAACTTGAAATATTTTTGAAATTAATTATAAAATTTTTCTTCTTAAAAGAATCAAAGACTAAGGGTTTCCATGTTAAATTTATGGCTGCTTGAAGAATCGCTAGTATAGAAATGATTCTTAAAGCAAAGCCAAATGTACCTAAGGCTTCAACACTTAAGTGTATTTTAACTAAATAATTAAAAATTGGTCGCCAAGTACCAATAATTAATAAACCCGGAATAATAGGTAACGAAAATTTAAGTATTTTTTTCAGCACTTTTATATTAACAGAAAAACCAATGTATTCACGCGAATCATAATAATATAAAATAGTACTTAGAGTGGCTCCCGTTATGTGGCCTAATAAAACACCCGACAACCCTAATTTCAAGACTAATACATAAAAAATAGTTGAAATTACCCTAATAAATATGGATATAGAAGTATAAATTACATATTTTTTACTTCGTTTTCTATACCTCGGAATAACAGATAAGTATGTAGAAATTGCAGAAATTGGAAACCAAATTCCAGCTAACAAGAATTCCCAAGAATAAGATAAAGAACCAACATATTCATTTAGAATTATTGGTTTAAAAAACCAATATAATAAAACAACTATAAAAGCAGACAATAAAGTAATAAAAAGACCACTACTTATTAATGTTTTTTGTCCTAACTTAGATCTATAATCATTAAAATACCGACCTATTGCGGTATAAAACTCTAAGTTTATTGCAAAAGTTAATAGCATTACTAAAGAAACAAAAAGTTCCAAATATCCAAATTCTGCAGCATTAAATATACGAGCATATATAGGAATCAAGAAAAACCCTATAAACTTACCAACAACAGGTAAAATACCATAAACAGAAAGGTGTTTGAAAAAATCCTTCAATCCTAAAGTATTAATTTTAAATATTCATTCCATTCTCCAATATCTCGCCAGCTTCCTTCGCTTACTGGAAAAACCCCTACCTTACCATTTCTATTAATTATATTTTCAATAAGCTGTGTAATATGGAAAAACTCGTTTTCAGGAATTTCATTCAAAAGATGTGGTTCTAAAATATACATTCCAGAATTTATTTGAAAAGTTAGCTCAGGCTTTTCTATTAACTCTTCAAGAATACCTCCTTCTTTTGTTTTTATAGTACCATAAGGAATTGGATAATTTTTAAGTGCTGAAACTATGGTTAATTCATTTCTATTATCATAATGGTATTTTAATATTTCAGAATAATCTTCATCAATAATAATATCACAATTACTCACAAAAAAAGTAGTTGTTATTTTACCTTTTATTAAATGTAAACTACCAGCAGTGCCCAGAGGTTTACTTTCTTGAAAGTAATCAATACTATAGCTTTTTTCTTCAACTTGCTCAAAATAATGTTTAATAGTTTCTGCTTTATAATTTACAGAGAAAAGAAACTCTTTGCATCCTACATTAACAAATCGATTCATAATTTCCTCAATGATAGTTTTTTCTCCAAGAGGAATGAGTGGTTTAGGTATTACATTTGTTAAAGGCTTTAACCTAGTTCCTTTTCCTCCAGACATAATTACCACTGGTAATTGAAGGTTTGCTTGTTTCCTTTTTTCTTCAATCCCAAATATATCCTCCCAAAAAAAGACATCAATCAACTGATTTGAATTATCTAATAAGGGCATACACTCAATTCTGAATTTATACATTTTTTCTTTAATACTTTCACTCGAATCTTTTGTGAAAGCAAATTTTGTATTAGATCTGAGAATATTTTCAATTGGAGTGTCAAGGCTAATGTTTTTAAGAATAGCCCTTTGAATATCGCCAATGCTAATTATATTTAAAAACACCTCGTTTTCAAATACAAATAGAAGTTTTTTATCAATACGATCCATCAATTTCATAGCATCAAGAATGCTATCTGTCTTTTGGATAATTCGATTTTTAATTTTTGTTATATTTCTTCTCACAAACTAATTAATTATATATTTTCTCTATATCTCAACAGAAATGATCGATACTTTTCTTTAATACTTGGATTCTTTAAATTCCATTGATTTATAACTTCATTATAAACTTCCATGTTATGAACTTTTTTTCCGATACAGAACTCCAATTCATTTCCATTAAAACTTTTTTTAAATTTAAATAAAGAATCTTCCACGTCAGTAGAGGAACCTCCTCCTAAATGTAACTTTTCATAACCTTTATCTATACCATATCTGATCATTCCATTAAATAAGACATTATTTGGTCTTAAATTAAGAAATTCTGCTTTAGAAGCTCCGAGGTGGTAATGTAAAAAACCATTATTTTCAAAACATAAAGAAGAAGCTATTATTTGTTCTTCGAATATAACATTAAACTGCACTAATGATTTAATAGAATAAATAAAATCAAAATAAGCATCAGAGAAAAATAAATACTGATTAGAACCAACTCGTTTCATCGTTTCAAAATACAAGTCTGTGAATGGCTTTTTGTATTCATCTGTATAAGAAATTTGAATTAATAGATTATTTTTAGCTGCTTTTTTTATAGCTCTTCTGTTAGAACTTGAATAACAACTGTAAATATTATCAAAATTCTCTTCTAGATCGACGACTATTGTTTTTCTATCAGCAACTATAGCAAGATGTTCTTTTGAGTTTTTAACATTATCAATTAAAGGATTAAAACGAGTAAATTCAGCTATAATATTTTCATTTTGGCAAAATTCATTAAACACCATATAAAATGCATCTAAGAAGTTTTTAGTAGAATTATTTGAGATAATACCATTATACCCATAAACACCTTGAATATCATAGTAATTTTCATTTAAATGATACCCCAAAGCATTAACATTGTTTTTCAAAAACGGATATATTGCTAGACCTATCTCATTTTCAAAAATGAAACACAAAGCTTCTCCATCTCCATATATTTCATGAAGTAGGTAGTACTCTGGAGTATAATAAATATCTCTTTGCCTAATAGGAACTTTATTTAGGTAATTATTCCATTCTTCACTTTGATTTGTTTTTAAAATTTTATACATATTAAATGAATACGTTGTTAATTGTTTCTAATGTAATTATAGTTCCTGCTTTAAATATTCGATTATCCAAAGTTTTAACATCATCAATAACATAAACATTAACACATTTTTGTTGAATTATCTTTCCTTCATCAATAGATTCATTAACAAAATGAGTAGTAACCCCTGTAATCTTCACTCCTGCACTCAAAGCTTGATCTATTGCGTTTAAACCTTTAAAACTAGGAAGAATTGAAGGGTGAATATTTACAATTTTATTATTAAATGCTTTAATTAGTGTTGTTCCAATAATATTCATCCAACCTGCGAGAAAAATAAATTCTATTCTATTCTTTATTAACAGAGAAATGATTTTTTTTTCAAAATCAACCTTTGATTTATATTCATCTCTTTTAACTACGACATGATGAATCCCGCATTCCTTCGCAAATTCTAATGCCTTAGAGTTAGGATTATCACTTATAATAAGTGAAAGTTCAGGTTTAATTAATCCAAACTTATAATCTTTAATAATTTCGATACAACCTCTACCATAACCCGAAATAAAAACAGCAAATTTCTTACTCATATTTTATAAAAAAGTTTTTAAATAATTTGTTTGAATAATTTTAAATAACACTGCTAGGTATATTTACAACTCTATCTTCCAAATACTTTGAATTCGATAAATCACCACATTGACAATCTTTAAACATTTCCATTTTATTAATTAGTTTCCATATTGGCCTAGTCATAACACCTTTTTCATTAGAGAATTTAAGAAAATCATCTCTTTCTTGACTTGAAGCAAACAAAATTGCATTAAGCCAAAAATTAGATATAGAATTAGATGGTTCTGTTATGTGACTGATAGATTTGGAAGTTTTAAAAAAACTTGAATATTTTTTAGCAATTTCACGTTTTGAAGATAAAATTTTATTAATTTTTTCCATCTGAGCAACCCCTATTGCCGCATTAATATTAGGCATTCTATAATTATAACCTATATAATCGTGATCATATTCCCATGGATGTGGTATTTTAGCTTGGGTTGTAATATGTTTTAAATGATTGCCTAAATCTTCATCATTTGTTAAAAGCATTCCACCGCCTCCAGTTGTTATGGTTTTATTACCATTAAAACTAAGGACTCCTATTTTACCAAAATTCCCAGTATGCTTTCCTTTATAATAACTACCAAGACTTTCAGCAGCATCTTCTACTAGGGGGATAGAATATTCATTACATATTTCAGCAATTTCATCAATACGGCAAGGATGTCCAAAAGTATGCATTGGAACAATAGCAGAAATACGTTTATTGGTTTTACGATTGAATGGTTTAGATGAACGCATTTCAACATTAGATTCTAGCCATTTCCTAAGTGCATTAGGTGACATTCCCATTGTATCACGATCAACATCAACAAATACAGGTTTAGCTCCTGTATATGAGATTGCATTTGCTGTAGCGATAAACGAAAGAGGCTGAGTAATCACTTCTGATTCAGCATCAACTCCAACGCTTAAAAGAGCTAAATGAATTGCATTTGTGCCATTAAGCGTAACAATAGCTTTCTTAGCACCAGTGAAATCTTCTATCATTTCTTCAAAACGATCAACGAATATACCTACGCTAGACACAAAGGTTGAATCTATACATTCATTTAGGTATTTTTTTTCATTTCCTATAAATGTCGGTGCATGAAGTGGAATAAACTCTTTTGGCTCTCTATATAGCTTTCGAATGAAAGATATTATATTATTATATTCTTTCATAAATTACATTTTTGAATCTAGCGATTTACCCGTTTCAATATGATCAAAGTTAACTAGAAATTGATTTATAATTTCAATAATGTCTGATTTTGTAACTTCTTCACTATTGAACGCAAATTCAAACTTTCGGATCAAATCCTCTACTTCCGATATTTCCCTAGGTTTAGGCTTATATACAACCCCTAAAGCTAAGTGTCTCTTCAGATATACATTTTCTTGTTCTGTGAAAAACTCTTCATATGGCTTTTCTCCTGAAGTGTCACTGCCAGAAAAAAACACAGGATATTCTTTTTTAATTTCTCTTGACATATCAATAGCATCTTTTGCTGTTGAACAAAGCCTGATGTTAAACCCATATTCCTTAAGTAGTTTCGAAGCAATTTTAGAAAAGGTCATCATTTGTTCTTTCCTGAGTTTTGGGAAATAAATATCACCACTCTCGCCTAAAATACATGCTAATAAGCATATTTGCCCACTTTCTTCCGGTGACACAAAATATCTTGTAACATCGTTTGGCGCTGAAATAGGTTGATGCTTTGCAATCCGTTCTAAAAAACCTGCAGGCAATGAGCCGTTAGAGAAAGCAACGTTTGCAAATCTTGCCGTTGTTACCTTATATTTTGTGGAATAAGACATTATGAGATCTTCCATTATTTTCTTACTAGCTCCCATTATATTTACGGGGTTTGCCGCTTTATCTGTTGAAACACAAAAAAAATGAGAAGGAGGATATTTTTCTAAAGTGTCTAAAAGACCTTTTGCATTAATTACATTATTTCGAATTAATGCTTCAATTGAGTAAATATCTTTCTCACTTCTAACATGTTTATGAGCAGAGAAATTTGCAACTATATCGAATCCACATTTATTTCGGAACATTTTAATAAAAACTGAACTTGAATAATTCATTGGATAGGTGATATATTCTTTTGGCATAACAAAGTCTTTAGAACTTCTTAAATCTCTAGTCAGCTCTGTAAGACTATTTTCATTTATATCAACGACTACCAAACTTTTGGGTTTAAATGGCAATAATGCTTTTATGTATGAGCTCCCGATTGTTCCAGCTCCACCAATTACTAATACTGATTTATCCTTGATAGCATTATATAAAGTATTAGAGTTTGCATGAATATCTCCAAGAAACATACTTGATGTTCTGAAGGTTACTTCTTTTGATATAAAGTCGGAAAGATTAATCATAATGTTTTTATTAATTATTATTCAAATAGATTAAAAAATAATTTTTTTTTTTTAAAATATGGAAATCTTCATTTAAGCTGATTGGTTTCGTATTTTTAATTATAAATCAATTAATATTTGATTTACGATTTTTTCAGAGCACTTTCCATCACCGTAAAGACTTGAATCCCAAATAATATTATATTCATTTAAAATATTTTAAAGTCCAGATAAGTCATCAAATAAAAGTGTATTACATTCATTTTCTAAAGTTTCTAACCATTCTGTCTCTTTACGGATTGTTACACATTTTTTCTTTAACCAATATGCTCTTTTTGCATTCCTTTTGGTTTTTCATTCCCAACAATTTTCTATATATCAACCATCATTTTTGCAGTTTGTTCACCATGGTTCCCACTACCAACATTTAGCATGTAATTTGGCTTGTTCATCTTTAACTGATTAAAAAAACTTTACTCATATTATAATCATAATGCTGTCCAGTATGAATACTAATTAATTCCAATTTACCTTTAAATGCTTTTTCAAAAGAAAAATGTTTTATAAACTGAGGTCTTGCTCCTATAATTGTAATAATTTTCAAAATATTTAATTTTCAAATGGATGTTTAACTAATGGATTTAAAGCAAAAGGATGATAATCACCTTTTAAACCAATTGGTTCAGAATTTCTAATATCGTGTACAATCTCTATTGCTTGCCTAGCATCCTCTAGCCCATAACCATTTCCTACTAAAACACCTTCATAAACTCTTGTGTGTAAATCAGTAAATCCTCCAC
>Ga0206127_1002305_pt1 | contig 19155 bp, 20 predicted proteins | sample Helgoland_Spring_6_FD_148646 | JGI IMG/M metagenome (GOLD analysis project Ga0206127, IMG submission 148646) | Pelagic subsurface seawater microbial communities from Kabeltonne, Helgoland, North Sea - Helgoland_Spring_Bloom_20160419_1 | ecosystem: Environmental > Aquatic > Marine > Epipelagic ...
TGTCTGTGAATGAAAACGATTGGCTTTTATGCTCAAGTCAAAAAGATTTTGAGCTTAAAGCGACAGAAATGATTGCAAATTATGCGAATGATGCCATTAGAACTAAAGGTCATTTTTCTCTTGTTTTAGCAGGGGGAAATACTCCAAAAAAAATCTATGAATCCCTATCAAAAAGAGATTGTGATTGGGGTAATTGGCACATTTATTTTGGAGATGAAAGATGCCTACCTTCCAACCATAAAGATAGAAACAGTTTAATGGTAGAAAAAAGCTTTTTTTCAAAAGTCTCTATCCCAAAGAACCAAATCAATATTGTTCCTGCTGAACTCGGAATGAATGAAGGGGCTGAGGCTTATGAAAAAAAATTAAATTCAGATATCGCATTTGATCTTGTGCTTCTTGGATTAGGAGAGGATGGTCATACAGCAAGCATCTTTCCTTATTCTAAATTTGACGAAAATAATCAAGTTGTCCCAATATCAAATGCACCAAAACCACCAGAAAATAGAATTTCATTAACGCCACATAGACTAAGCATGGCAAATTTTGTAATTTTTTTAGTAATGGGCAAAGACAAAAAAAATGCACTAGATAAATTTAAAAGTGATGAAAATATACCAGCCTCAAGGATCTCAGCGCTTAATAAATTAACTGTTTTAATTTCGGACGTTAACTAAGTATTTTTTTCTATAACAATTTTTGGAAATTTACTTGTATGATCCTCGCTATAATCTGCAACCTTAGCGGCCATTTTCATTGCTACTTCAGAAAAAATATTCGTAATAGGGGAGTTGTGATCATTAACGACTGTCGGTTTTCCATTATCTAGGTCCTCTCTTATTTTTATATCGAGTGGTAGGCTGCCTAAAAGATCAACATTGTAATCTTTGCCCATTCTAGCTCCACCATCTTTTCCAAATATATGCTCCTCATTATTACATTTCGAGCATATATGGATTGCCATATTCTCTATAATACCAAGGATGGGAACATTCACCTTTTCGAACATTTTCAAACCTCTTCTGGCATCAAGCAGTGAAATATCCTGGGGTGTTGTAACAATAATTGCTCCGGTTACTGGAATTTTTTGTGCCAACGTAAGCTGTATATCTCCAGTACCGGGTGGAAGGTCAATTAATAAATAATCAAGATTGTTCCATTTTGTTTCTCTTAATAATTGCTCAAGTGTTGATGTGACCATTGGTCCTCTCCAGACCATGGGTGTTTCCTGATCAACTAAAAAACCAATAGACATGATTTGAATATTGTGAGCTTTTAGGGGGTCCATTGTTTTACCGTCAGAGCTACTTGGTTTTTGATTTATACCAAACATTGTTGGCTGACTGGGTCCATAAATATCAGCATCTAGTATTCCTACAGTTGCCCCTTCAGCTGAAAGGGCTAATGCTAAGTTTGCAGTGACCGTTGATTTACCAACCCCACCTTTTCCAGAAGCTATTGCGATAATATTTTTTACATTTGGTAAGGTTTCTACACCTGTTTGTACTTTGTGTGATTGAACTTTAGTAGATATATTTATATTTATTTTATTTTTTGTAAAATCTTTTAAACCATCAAGAAGTATATTTTTAAATTCTTCGATTATGGTTTCAGCATAAAAACCTAACTGTAAATCAATTTGTACATGATCCCCTTCACATTCAATTTTTTTTATCGATTTTTCGGTGATGATTTGTTTATTTAAAATAGGAAAATTCATAGCTTTTATGAAGTCTTCTATTTTTTTTTCTATTTCCATTTTACGATTCCATTTCTAAGGTTTTATAATGTGTATTAGCATTTTGTTTGCTAGAATAATGGATTATAGAATAATTTTTCCATCTAATGCGTAAACTTCTTGTTACTTCTGCTCTTCCTTATGCCAATGGCAGTATTCACCTAGGCCATTTGGTGGAATATATCCAAACTGATATTTGGGTTCGTTATCAAAAGATGTCAGGCAACGAAACATATTACATATGTGCGGATGATACGCACGGCACGCCAATAATGCTTAAAGCAGAAGAAGAAAAAATTTCACCAGATGAGTTAGTCAAAAAAGTGCATCAAGAACATGATTTAGATTTTAAAGAGTTTAATGTAAATTTTGATCATTTTTATTCTACAAATTCAATTGAAAATAAGGAGTTATCCGAGTCTATTTATAATGAATTAAATGACAACGATAAGATTTTATCGAAGGACATTGATCAGTTTTTTGATGAATCAAAACAAATGTTTTTACCTGATAGATTTATAAAGGGCGTGTGTCCTAAATGTAAGGCAGAGGATCAATATGGGGATTCATGTGAAAAATGCGGAGCGACTTACAGTCCAACTGACTTGATAGATGCATATTCAGTTCTTTCAGGGACAAAGCCTATTAAAAAGAAAACGCTTCACTATTTTTTCAAGCTCTCTGAATGTACAGAATTTTTAAAGGGATGGATAGAAAATGATACCCTTCAACCTGAGGCTGTAAATAAGCTCAAGGAATGGTTTGAAATGGGTCTTCAGGATTGGGATATAACTCGTGATGCGCCATATTTTGGATTTGAGATTCCTAATGCCCCTGGTAAATATTTTTATGTGTGGTTAGATGCACCGATAGGTTATATGGCAAGTTTTAAGAAATTTGCTGAAATGAACAATTTGTCGTTCGATGAATTTTGGAAAAAAGGAAGCTCAACAGAATTAATTCATTTTATTGGTAAGGATATTTTATATTTCCATGCACTTTTTTGGCCAGCGACTTTAAATTACTCAAACCATAGAACGCCTACCAAAATATTTACGCATGGATTTTTAACGGTTAACGGTGAGAAGATGTCAAAGTCCAGAGGCACTTTCATAACAGCAAGGAGTTATCTCGAGCACATAAAGGACCCAAATTTTCTAAGGTATTACTATGCTACAAAACTAAATTCTTCAATGGAAGATCTAGATTTAAATCTCGAAGATTTTGTTGCTAAAAATAATAGTGATTTAATTGGAAAGTTTATAAATATTCCTAGTCGAACATCAGGTTTTATAGGTAAATTCTTCAATCATGAGCTTATGCCATCGACCTTAATAAAATCTGAAGAGGGGCTTGTGATATTAAAAAAAATTAAGGATGCCAGAAAGGTTGTAGATGAACATTATGAAGCACGAGAATTCAGTAAATTAGTAAAATTTATTATGCAGTTTATTGAAGAGCTAAATGAATATATTAGTAAAACTGAGCCTTGGAAGTTAGCAAAAGAGGAAGGGCAATTAAAATCTAATTCATCTTTGCATGAGATTTGTTCAGTTTGCCTTAAATCTTTTAGGGCGCTTTCAATATTCCTGACGCCCATCATTCCTAATCTTTGTGAAAAAATTGCTGCTTTTTATGGAGAAGAATTTTTCAATAGTTTTAATTTAATTGAAGATGACGTAATAAAAATTAAATCTTACAAGCATCTTTTAAAGAGAATAGAGCAAGACTCAATTGATTCGATGGTTTCATCTAATAGGGCAGGAGAGTAAATTAATTGTTTATTTGATTGTGTACTCTAAGTAATGCTTCCTGAGGATTTAAATTGCCTGTGATGGGCCTTCCAATAACTAAAATATCAGAGCCAAGATTTACTGCATCAATTGGATTTGCAGCTCTCTTTTGGTCATCGTTATTTATTTTATCAAGCCTTATCCCTGGTGTAATAAAAATAAAGTTACTTGGCAGATACTGACGAATATTGGGTATATCTGGCGCTGCACATACTATGCCATCAAGACCACTTTCAGCAGCGTTTATAGCCAGTTTTTTTACGCAGTCATCAATTGAGCCATGCAGACCAACTTCTGTCATAAAATTTTGATCATGGCTTGTTAGTAGCGTTACTCCAATCAATTTTATTTGTTGATTAGAAATAGCATTTTTGGCTGCTGACATCATTTCTTTGCCGCCCAATGCATGCACATTCATTATATCTACATTCATCTTTGAAGCTGCCTCACATGCCTTCACGACGGTATTGGGAATGTCGTGAAACTTTAAATCTAGAAATACTTCAAATCCCTCACTTTTAACCCATTGAACAATTTCTGGTCCGCAGGAAGTAAACAGCTCTTTACCAATTTTTATTCCACAATATTTATTATTAAGTTGACCTATTAATTTTTTAGCATTTTCCTTTGACTGTGAATCAATTGCTACAAAAATATTAGTTTTTTTGGTCATCTATCTAATTTTCTAAGGTGATATCAATTGGCTCTGATGGGAGTGATTCCCATGCGTTACAGCCTGGACATTGCCAATGAAATTGCTTTGCTTTAAAGCCACATTGATTGCAATTAAAAAATCTTCTTTCGCCAATTGAATTTTTAACCGTTTGCTGAATTAGCTCAATGCTTTCAATTTCGTTTGTTTTTTTTATGGTGAGGACTTGAAATAAATGGTCGAGAGAAAATAGGCTTGGCCTTTGTATTAATTCATTTCTCGCTATTTCTTCTGCTCTATCGACTCCCTCATTTTTTAATACAAGATCGTAAAGAGAGTTAAGAATTGTTCTTAGTTTATATAGGTCATAGTATCTTGAAAGAATAGACAGCGCTTCATTTATGTTATTTTGTGTTTCATAAACAGAAATAATTTTTTGCATGACCAACCCGAGGTATTCTGGTTGTTGGTACTCAATTTTTTTCCAAAATACGATAGCGTCATCATATTTTTTTTCCTCATAAGCAATATCTCCGAGAAGTATATTAGCCCTTACACAATTTTTTGATTCTTCAAGAGCTTTCTTAAGGTATGTTTTTGCTAGACCATATTTTTTATTCATAAGATTATTTGTCGCTAATTCACAAAAATAATGACTTATTGCAATTCTGAAGGAGACACCAGAAATCTTCTCTAAGTCAGATGCAGAATCGATTGCTTGATCCCAATCTCTCTCTCTCACATATATCTCCCTTAGTAAATTTAAGGAGTATTGGAAATATTTTTCATTTTTGAGTTCTCTTAGTATAGATTCACTTCTCCCATAAAGGCCAGCCATGAAATAGTCTTGCGCCAATTCTGCCTTTATAGAGTCCTCTTGCTCATTGGTAATTTCTCTTTTATTTAATAGTGCAATGTGTAGGTTTATTGCTTTGTCGTATTTACCTTCTCGTCTTAAAACTGAACCAAGGGCAAAATGAATTTCTAAGGAATCATTTTTTAATTTGACTGCTTTTTCAAGTTCAGTTATGGCATTCTCATTTTGATTTGAGTTGAGATACGAAAGTGCTTTGAAGAGGGAGGCTGGGAGATCTGTACTTTCCGAAATGATTTGTTTAATATCAACACGAGCAGAAACCCACCCTAGGATAAAGAATAAAGGTATAACTAATAACCACCAAAATTCAAATTCGATCATATGTTTTCAAAAAAAAACATATTCAAATATGAAAAAATTGAATATGTTTTTTATAAATTACACTTATGTTATTTATCAACTTTAATTTTTAATTCTTTACCAGGTTTGAAGTGTGGCACAAATTTTTCAGGGACACTTACTTTCTCACCTGTTTTTGGATTTCTTCCCAGTCTAGCAGGTCTATGATTTAGACTAAAGCTACCAAAACCCCTAATCTCGACTCTACCGCCCTTACTTAAAGCGTTACCAAGTGAATCAATAATTGTTTTTACTGAAAGCTCTGCGTCCTTATGGACGAGCTGAGAGAACTTATCAGAAAGATGGGTAATTAATTCAGATTTAGTCATTATTTTTTATCATCAAGTTTAGCTTTTAATAAAGCACCCAAGTTGGTTGTCCCTGCATTCTCAGGAGCATCAGTTTTTTTCTTTGCCTCTTTTTTTGGTTGCTCTTTAACTTCTATTTTTTTATCTGCATTAGGATCATCTGATAATTGCTTAATACCTAAAGAAATTCTTTCCTTATCAACATCAATTGAAAGGATGACTGACTCAACTTCATCGCCTCTTTTATAATTCTTCAAAGCTGCTTCTTGATCAGACCATGAAATATCAGATAGATGTATAAGGCCATCAATATCTCCAGGCAAACCTATAAACACGCCAAAGTCTGTAATTGATTTAATGTTGCCTTTAATTTTATCGTCTTTATTATTACTGTTTGCAAAAATATCCCATGGGTTATCTTTACACTGTTTCATGCCTAATGATAATCTTCTTCTGTCTTCATCAATTTCAAGTATCATTACTTCAACCTCATCACCCAATTGAACTGCCTTAGATGGATGAATATTTTTATTTGTCCAATCCATTTCAGAAACATGAACCAATCCTTCAATTCCTGTTTCAATTTCAATGAAAGCACCATAGTCAGTTAAATTTGAAACCTTTCCAAAAACTTTTGTTTTAATAGGACTTCTTCTTGATAACCCAACCCAAGGATCTTCATCAAGCTGTTTCAAGCCAAGTGAAACTCTATTTTTCTCTTTATCAAATTTCAATACTCTGGCATCAATTTCGTCACCTATATTAAGTATTTCGGATGGATGTTTAATTCTTTTCCATGCTAAATCAGTTATGTGTAACAAACCATCAATCCCACCTAAGTCTACAAATGCACCATAATCTGTAATATTCTTAACGATACCTTTAACGACAGATCCTTCTTTGAGGGTCTCAATCAATGCTTCTAAGTCGACGCCACTTTGACCTTCTAAAACTGCTTTCCTTGAAACGACAACATTATTTCTTTTTCTGTCAATTTTGATTACTTTCAATTCACACTCTTTGTTTTCAAAGGGCGTTGTATCTTTAATAGGTCGAATGTCCACAAGAGACCCTGGCAAAAAAGCCATAATCCCATTTACCGTAACTCTCAAACCACCTTTGACTTTACTGCTGACGTATCCAGTTACAATTCTTGATTCTTCCATTGCATCTTCAAGATCAAGCCATGCTTGCATTTCTTTGGCTCTTGCTCTCGATAAAAGTGTAGACCCATAACCATCCTCTAATTTTTCAATAGATACTTTTACATGGTCACCAACACTTACCTCAATATCACCTTTATCATCTAGAAATTCATCTGTTTTAATTAAGCTTTCTGACTTTAAACCTGCATTTACAATTACAAAGTCACTATCTATTGATATAACTTCTGCTGTGATTACTTCACCTTGACGCATTTCTTTGAGCGCCATACTTTCTTCGAATAGATCAGCGAAACTTTCAGATGTTTTTTGAGTTTTTTCTAGAGTTGCCATTTTATATTTATTTACCTTCATATGATCTCATCTAGCGATGAGCTTATTAAAAAAAACCTAATAAATTTGGTGTCTATTAGATCACTTATTTTTTTTGTTACCCTTTACCTCTTATAATCTCCATTACTTTTTCATACGACTGATTTATGCTTAAATTATCGGTTTCAATTAAATAAGCATCTTTAGCAGCCTTAAGAGGTGATATTTTTCTATTTGTATCACTTTCATCTCTTAATCTGATTGTTTGAAATAGGTTGGACAGATTAACATTGTTCTCCTTTAATATCAACTGTTTATATCTTCTATTCACACGCTCTTCTATGCTAGCGGTAAGGAAAATTTTAACTTTAGCCTCGGGGAAAACTTTCGTCCCCATGTCACGGCCATCAGCTACCAGACCAGGTGGTTCAAAGAAAGACTTTTGGAGCCCTAAAATTTTTTCTCTTATCAATTCATTTTTTGCAATTTCAGAAGCAAATTTCCCAATTAATTCTGATCGAATTAAATCTGTTATGTCCTTACTACCTAAGAAAACTTTTTCATCAGCAAAATTAATTTCTAATCCATCAATTAACTTTAATATTTGAGTAATTTGATTTGTGTCCAGATTCTTAGTCTTTGCGTTTAAAGCAATAATTCTATAGATAGCTCCTGAATCGAGGTAGCGGAACCCTAGAGTTTTAGATACCAGTTTAGATATTGTGCCTTTTCCAGAACCAGCTGGCCCATCAATGGTAACGACGAAAGGTTTTGTATGGTCGTTATTCAATGACAGATTTTAAATCTTTGAAGTAATCAGGATAAGTTTTGTTAACACAATTTGGATCCTGAATAGTAATATTCAGATTTTTAAGGCAAAAAAGGGAGAAGCACATTGCAATCCTATGATCATTATAAGTTTTAATAGAAATATTATCATTGAGTTGTTTTTGTGGAAAAATTGTCATTGAGTCCTGAGTCGTTGAAACCTCAACACCCATCTTGGTTAATTCATTATCCATTGCTAAGATTCTGTCTGTTTCTTTAACTCTCCAGCTTCCTATATTTTTTAGCTTTGTTGGCTTGTCAGCAAATACTGCCATTATAGCCAGTGTCATTGCAGCATCTGGAATTTCTATACAGTCTATTTCAAGACCTTTTAAGTTTGAGGCCTTTGACACTTGAATAGTGTCAGATTTATATTCAATTTTTGAACCCATTTTGGAAATAATATCTAAAAATTTAAGATCGCCTTGAATACTATCTTTATTTATACCTTTTATCTCAATTGAACCTGCCAGGGAAGCAGCAGCAAAAAAGTAAGAGGCTGATGATGCATCTCCTTCAACAAAAATTTTAGTTGGGTTTCTATATATGGAATCTTTTTTTAAAGAGAATAAACGCCAATTATCATTGTTATAAAAAATATTAAATTTTGTAAGCAACTTTAGAGTTATATCAATATATGGTTTTGAAATTAAATCACCAATAACTTCAATATTAAATTCATTATTTGAAATTGGGCCTGCGATCAAAAGTGCTGTGAGGTATTGACTTGATATATCACCTTTAATTTGAATGGGTTTTAAGATTTCGATTGAATTATTATTAATAGTAATAGGCGGGTAGCCATGATTTTTCTCATACCTAATACTTGATCCCATTTGTTCTAATGCATCGACTAGATCTTTAATAGGCCTCTCGTGCATTCGCTCAATACCGGATAAATAGTAGTCACCCCTCATCATTGCGAGAACAGCCGTAAGCGGTCTAAAGGTGGTTCCTGAATTACCTAAGAAAAGATTAGTATTTTTGTTAGGAAAATTATGTTCAATCCCTTTTATTTCAATGATATTTTTATCGTCATTAAGTTCCTTAACTGATACCCCAAGCTTAATTAATGCATTGATCATTTGATCTGTATCCTCTGATCTGAGAGGATCTATTAGCTTAGTCACTCCACATCCAAGAGCCGCCATTAGCAGAACCCTATTAGTGATACTTTTTGAACCAGGTAGCTTGATACAGCCGCGCACTTGTTTTGAAGCCTTTAGTGTAATTTCATTCATTACTAGTTTTTTTCGGACCAGTTTTTTCTAATTTTACTCGCTACTTCAAAGTATTTTTCTAAAGCAATATAATCTTCATTCTTAATCAATGAAGCCGTTTTATTGATTTCTTTAACGAATAAATCGAGGTCATTTAAGATTGCCGTTTTGTTGGCTAAGGAAATATCCTTCCAAACCTCAGGGGAGCTTCCTGCTATACGAGAAAAATCTTTAAATCCACTAGCAGCAAATTCAAGTAGGGTATCCCTATTACTTTTTCCAGCTATTAGATTTACCATATTGTAAGCAATAAGGTGCGGAATATGACTTACTGTTGAAAAAATTTGGTCATGTTCTAGAGGCGCCATTGACTTAATTACACCCCCTAAGTCTTTCCAAAATTTACAAGTTAATTCAAGCTTTTCAGAATCTGTTTCATCCTCAGGAGTTAATATAATATCCTTATTTTTAAATAAGTTTATTTTTGCTGCAGCAGGACCGTGCTGCTCTGATCCAGCAATTGGGTGAGAGCCAACAAATTGTGGAAATTTTTCTTTAAGCACCTCCTTAGCAAAGCGCATAACATTAGATTTTGTGCTCCCTACATCAATCACAATTGTTTTTGGCGATAGCGATGGTGAGATTGTCGTTAATATATTTCTAATTTGGGCAACTGGTGTTGCGATAACTATAAAGTCTGCTTGTTTAATATCATCGTCTAGATTATCTGAAACTCTATCAATCATCCCATCTGACACAAAGGGAGATAAGGAGGTCCCTCCCTCCCTTTGAACGCCAACTATGTGATTAAACATCTGTTTTTTTTGGCATTCAATTGCGATAGAGCCGCCAATGAGACCAACACCAAAAATAAGCAAATTATCCATTATATTTTTTTTTAGATTTTAACTAATTATCCAAATTGTAACATGCCGCTATGTGGTATTTTCTTGCCAATACCCTTTGATATAGAGCTCATAAGGCTTAAAGTTGGTTTTATATTTCATTTTGTTACATTCACCAATCCAGTAACCTAGATATATATATTTAAATTGTTGAGTTTTAGACCAATTGATGAGCCAAATAATCGAGTAAGTCCCATAACTTACTTTTTCATCGTCAGGGTCAAAAAAAGTGTAGACAGCTGAAATGCCATCACTCATTATATCAATTATAGAAACAATCTTTAGTAAGTCTCCATCCCAAAACTCAACAAGCTTTGAGTTAACATTACTCTTGATTAAAAAGTCATTGTAATCATCTACTTTATTTTGATCATTGTTTGTTGAGCTATGACGCTTATTTTGATATTTTGAGTAAAGCTCAAAATGTTCTTGTTTAAAAGCAAGAGAAACCTCTCTGACATTAAAATGTTGATGCTTTTTAAAAATTCTTTTTTGCGACCTAGAAGATAAAAACTTTTGTACCAAAAGTCTTATCGGGATACATCCTGTGCAACTTTTACAGCTTGGCTTATATATATATTGCCCACTCCTCCTAAATCCCTTTTCAATTAAATCTTGGAAAATGTTTTGATCAATAGATTTATATGGAGTTACAACCAACGATTGCGCATCCATTTTATCGATGTAACTACAGTTATATTCTGTAGTTTTATAAAACTGAATTTTTTCAAAAGAAGGTTTATTTTTAAAATCCATATTTAAAATTTTACTCGACTTTCTCTATTATATTTTTAAATTTTTTACTAATCTTTTTTTAGATAGATTAAAGTAAAGATATGAAAATAAGAGCATTTCTTTTTTTAAGTTTATTTTTGACCTTAAGTATAGGCGCCAATGAAAACTCAATTTTTTGGGAGTTAGAGAGCCCTGAAGGAAAACAAATTTTTATCTTTGGCAGCATCCATGTAGATGACAATAGGGTAGTGGATTTTAGTGATTCTGTTAACAATGCAATGAAAAAATCAGATTTATTTGTCTCTGAGACAAATAATGTAAATAATCTCAAAGCCCTGGAGGGCTTAGGAGGTGAATATAATACATACCTTAGTGACGAAGACTTTCAAAAAATTAGTGAATTATCTGATTTTCACTCTATAGAGACAGAATTTGCAATAAAATTGAAGCCATGGTTATTGGGTTTTATTTTTAGCTCCCCACAGGCAATGAATCCATTTAACCAAGACAACTTATTAAAGGTTGCTGCGAGTAATTATGGATTAGCTTCAAAAGGCTTAGAAACAGTTGACGAACATTACTCTGTCTTAGATACACTTTCACCAGAGGATCAATTTCAAATTTTAAAAAATGTTTTAAATTTAAGTGAGGTAGATAAAGAAAAAAATTATCAATTAATGATTAAGACTTACCTTACATTTGATCTAAATAAAATACTTAATGTTGATGAAGAAATTACCAAATCAATCGTCCCTGAGAAAGTCTGGTCTTCGGTTAAAAGTGAGCTTATTCACAAACGAAATAAACTTTTTTTTAACAGACTTCTCATTTTAGCAAAAAAAAATGTGTTATTTGTTGCGGTTGGAGCATCACATCTCGCAGGTGATGACGGACTTTTGCAGCAATTTTTTCAAGCAGGTTTCAAAAAAAAACCTTTAATACCATTTAAAAAATAAAACTTGATGACGAATAAGATAATCGACACAAACCATAATGCTTCATATAAATACTTTAAAAAAATAGCGACTAAAAAAAGCTTTAGAAAAGAAAAAAATAAGACGATTTTAGTTGGCCCTCATCTTATAAATACATTCCTCCAAGCAAAAAAAGATATTAAATGTTTTATAAGGGATGAAAAAATAGATTCACCCGAAATCAATGAAATAGTTAAATTAAACCCTAATATTGAAATTTATGACTTAAAGCATGGACTATTTCTTGAGCTTGCAGATTTAAAGTCTTCCAATGGTTTAATTGCTCTGATAAATACCCCTGTTGAGGAAGGCTCAGAAATAAAAAAAGGTTTGAATTTATTTATCGATGGCATTCAAGACCCGGGTAATTTAGGTAGTGTACTTAGGACTGCAGAAGCTGCCGGCGTTAATTCAGTATATTTATCCAAGACTTCAGCGGAGCTTTGGTCACCAAAAACGCTTAGGGGAAGCCAGGGTGCCCAAGTCAACTTAAAGTGTTATGAAAACAAAGAGTTATTGAAATTATGTCATCAAGTTAACCTTCCCATATATTCATTAAGTATTTGTGGTAATTCACTTTATGATGATGATATCCCTAAAGATTTAATTCTTATTCTAGGTAGCGAGGGTGGTGGCATAAGCACTGAAATAATTTCTAAATCGACTAAATCTATATCTATACCAATGCAGGGATCTGTTGAGTCATTAAACGTAGGCACTGCTGCAGGCATATTTATTTATGAATATTTTAGGAGATATCGATCGATTGTAAGGGGCTAATATTTTGCATTGTCCAATTTTTGATTGCGTGGTCTATCAATTCGTCCAGATTCATTTCTGATACATCTTCAGCTATCGGCTGTTTTAAAAAATTTAAAACTTTTATCCAAATGATCTTCTGATTATTTTTTATTGTAATTTTACAATCATCACTTTTGCTTATCTTTTTTTTACCAAGGGTTGCAATGGGTATATGCGAAAATTTTGGGATATCAAAATCTAGTAAATAATGCAAATACACTTGTCGGGGGGTTGAGGAAAAAAGATCAGCCCCTCTAACTATGTTTGTTATTTTGTCTAACTTATTGTCAACACAAACTGAAAATTGATATGAAAATTGTCCATCATTTCTTTTGATTACGAAGTCACCTATTTCTCTTGATAGATTTTGACTCAGGTCTCCTTGGATTGAATCTTTAATAACTATTGGGTTTGAATTTACTTTCATGCGGGTAGCATAATAATCTTTATTTTCAAGCTCTTTATATTTGCAAAATCCTGGATAGATATAGCCATCATTTCCAAGCTTCGCATGATCACTAAGATATTTTCTTGAACAACTACAGTTATAGGTTTGATGTGTCGCTGATAGTTTTTCAAAATAAAATCTATATTCATCAAGACGATTACTTTGATAAGACTCAGTTGAATCCCAAAAAAGATTTAAACTTTCTAATGTCCTAAGGATTGATAGGACAGAATTATTTTTTACCCTTTGCTTATCTATGTCATCTATTTTGAGTAACCAATGTCCCCTAACCTTTTTAGCGTCTAAGTAACTTGCAATCGCTGTCACTATCGACCCAAAATGTAGGTCACCCGATGGTGTTGGTGCAAAACGGCCTATGTACATTATAAATTGCTCGGGTATGGCGGAACATACCAATGAATAAGTCTATTCCCAACAAGTGTGAGCTGGCAGTTTAGTCTATCGTTTGTAGTACTGCTCAAATTAAAATAATAAACTCTTTTAATGGAAGGCCAATTCGATAAAGTGCGAACTATACTCATTTTGTTGCAATGGACGGTGTCATCAAGTAACTGAAGGTTTAAGTTGTTAGCAAGTCTTTTGCCTTCATGGATAGCCAACTCTCTTTTAGAGATAATGTCATACCAAAGTCCAATAATAGACATCAGGAGAAATAAAATAAATAATTCAGACATGAGTAACCATATAAGTTTTTGATAAAATTTTAGATATTTGCACCAAATTAATGCAAATATCTAAAATTTAAAATAGTTTTTAACATAAAAAATATCATCTTATAGAAAATTATAATTCCCTATATTAAAATTTCTAAAATTTCAATATACATAAAATAGGTTAAATATGGATAATTTGGTTAGTCAGGGTGATGTTTTATTTGTTTTGCTCGGAGCAATTATGGTCCTCGCAATGCATGCAGGATTTGCATTTTTAGAGGTTGGAACGGTAAGAGAGAAAAATCAGGTCAATGCGTTAGCAAAAATAATGGCAGATTTTTCTATATCTACGATTGCATATTTCTTTATTGGTTATAGCCTAGCTTACGGCATAGATTTTTATGCGGCAGCCAACGTGTTATCTGAAAAAAGCGCATATGAATTAGTTAAGTTCTTCTTTCTTTTAACATTCGCAGCCGCAATACCTGCAATTGTTTCTGGAGGAATCGCTGAGAGAGCTACCTTCAAACCACAACTTATCGCTTCATTTATTTTGGTGGGTTTTTTGTATCCATTTTTTGAAGGAATTATTTGGAATGGTAATTTTGGATTTCAAGATTTTTTAAATCAGACCTTTGGCGCCCCTTTTAATGACTTTGCTGGATCAGTGGTGGTTCATGCAATGGGCGGGTGGATTGCTTTAGCTGCCGTTTTAATTTTAGGTCCTAGACTTGGACGATATACAAAAGATGGAAAACTTAATGCATTCCCACCGTCCAATATTCCATTTCTTGCTTTAGGGTCATGGATACTTACCGTTGGTTGGTTTGGTTTTAATGTGATGTCTGCGCAATCTCTTGAAGGCGTTTCGGGTCTTGTGGCAGTTAACTCGCTGATGGCCATGGTCGGAGGTACTCTGGCTTCATTGGTTATCGGTAAAAATGATCCTGGATTTTTATACAATGGACCTCTCGCAGGGTTGGTAGCTGTTTGCGCAGGTTCTAATTTATTTCATCCTCTTGGTGCATTAACTGTTGGTTTGGTAGCAGGCGCCTTATTTGTTTGGAGCTTTTCGCTTACACAAAATAAATGGAAAATTGATGATGTCTTAGGTGTGTGGCCATTACATGGCATTTGTGGAGCATGGGGTGGAATTGCTGCTGGTATTTTTGGGTTAGAGTTATTTGGTGGTCTTGGAGGGGTTACTTTCTTATCGCAATTGGTTGGTACTATTGCGGGTGTTTTTATAGCACTTGCAGGAGGCTATATTGTTTACACAGTCATTCACAAAATGTTCAACTTTAGATTGACAGAGGAGGAAGAATTTAATGGTGCTGATATATCAATCCATAAAATCAATTCAATTTCCTCTGAATAAATAAGCATCAAAAAGTTTAAAACTATATTTTTTTCTGCATGCTAAACTTTTAGTATGCAGAACATACATCTTATTATCCCAGCTGCAGGCGAGAGCTCTCGGATGGAGTCCACTACCCCAAAACAATTCTCAAATTTTCATGGAAAAACGATTCTCGAATTTGTTGAATCTATATTCTCAAAGCTTGTAGCCATAAAAACCATAACAGTCGCGCTCAATAAAAATCAAAAATATATTGAAAGCCTAGGTTGTCAATTTTCAAAAAAAACAACATTAACGGATTGTGGAGGCTCTACTCGATCAGAAACTGTTTTAAATACACTAGAAATTATAGGGGGTGATATCCAAAAAGAAGATTGGATTATGGTTCATGATGCTGCCAGGGTCGGCATTACTGAATCACTGGTGAATAATTTTATAAATGAGGTTGTTGATGATAAAGTGGGAGGGATTTTAGCTATCCCTGCGCTTGATACGGTTAAAAGAGTTGATAAGAAACAACAAATAACTTGTACAGAGAAAAGAGATGAAATATGGTTGGCTCAAACACCTCAGATGTTCAGATTTAATTTACTCAAGAAAGCGTTAACATCATTTAAAGGCAATCCAACTGATGAATCTGAGGCTATAGAAGCTCTTGGATTATCTCCAAAGGTTGTCAAGGGAAGTTTAGAAAATTTTAAGATCACATATCCTGAGGACTTATTGAGGGTTGATAAACTCATAAAAGGATCCAATCATGATTAGGGTGGGTCAAGGTTACGATGTGCATCAGCTTGTTTCGAATAGAAAATTAATTCTTGGGGGAGTATTAATTGATTTTCACCTTGGCTTAAAGGGACATTCCGATGCAGATGTGTTAATTCACGCCATCATGGATGCACTTCTTGGTGCAAGTGGTATGGGAGATATTGGGCAACACTTTCCTGACACAGACTCTGCCTTTAAAAATGCAAAATCTCGGGATCTCTTGACAGAAGTTATTGGGTTAGTTGAGTCAAAAAAATTTAAGATTATTAATATTGACGCGACCATTATTTGTCAGTCACCCAGGTTATCTGAATTCATTCCTAAAATGATTGAAAATATTGCGGTTGACTGTAAATGTGAAGAATCACAAGTAAATATTAAAGCTACAACAACAGAAATGATGGGGTTTATTGGAAGGTCTGAAGGAATTGCTGCACAATGTTCGTGCTTAATAGAATCATTTTAATTGGTTCTTTAATACTCCTTCAGTAAGACCAGCACTGCACCACTTCCACCATCATGTCTTGGCGCTTCAACATAAGCAATTACCTCTTCTTTTTGTATCAGCCAATTTTTAACTTTATTGCGTAAAACAGGCTCCTTATTAAGAGAACGTAAGCCTTTACCATGAATAATTTTTATGCACCTTACCTTCTTTTTTTTACAGTCACTGATGAAATTAACAATATATAACTTTGCTTCCTCTGAGATTAGACCATGCAGGTCAATAGATTTTTGCGTGACCCAATACCCTTTTTTTAACTTATTAAGAATATCTGGTGAATGTCCTTTTTTTAAGTATCTTAGTTCCTCTCCTGATTCATTTTCCGTTGAAATAAAATCATCGCTTAAAGAGTCAAGTAAGGCTTTTTTCTCATCTTCTATAAATTTTTTTGCTATTGGTTTGGGTTTTTTAATAGCTTTTTGGATCTTAGGCGACTTAATTTTTAAGGGCTTTACCCCCTTGACTGCATCCCTAAATATATCCTCTTCGTTAGTCATTCTTTGAAAGAAATCTCTCCGCATCAAGAGCGGCCATACAACCAGTTCCAGCGCTGGTAATCGCTTGTCTGTAAACGTGGTCCTGTACATCTCCAGCTGCAAAGATACCGGGTATACTTGTTTGAGTGAAGTTTCCATCCCTCGCGTATTCTGTAACGATATAACCATTTTCCATTTTAAGTTGCTCTTGGAATAAATCAGTATTTGGTTTATGACCTATGGCAATAAATACACCTAACAAATCTATTTCTTTAATTTTATTTGAATTAACGTCTTTAATTTTAATTCCAGTTACTCCGCTATCATCACCAATTACTTCATCAAGAGTTTTATGAAGTTCAAGGACTATTTTTCCTTCCTCAACCTTTTCATATACTTTATCAACAAGAATTGCTTCAGCTCTAAATTTGTCTCTTCGATGAATCAATGTAACCTTGCTTGCAATGTTTGATAAATAGAGAGCCTCTTCAATTGCTGTATTTCCTCCACCAACAACAGCTACCTCTTTACCCTTGTAAAAAAAACCATCACAAGTTGCACAAGCTGAAACACCTTTTCCAAGAAATTTATTCTCACTTTCAAGACCCAGATACATTGCTGAAGCACCTGTAGAAATGATAAGTGAATCACATGTATATTCAGATTCATCTCCTATCAAGCGGAAAGGTTTTTTTTCTTTAGAGGGTTTAAGAAGGTCGACTGTATGAATCTGATCAAAAACAATATCAGTATTAAATCTAAGTGCGTGCTTTTCAAACCGGCTCATCAGATCGGGACCAAGAACTCCATCGGCATCAGCAGGCCAATTATCAACATCAGTAGTTGTCATCAATTGACCACCTTGCTCAATGCCTGTGATAAGTGTTGGTTTTAAATTTGCTCTAGCAGCATAAATCGCTGCACTATAACCTGCTGGTCCTGATCCAAGGATTATGAGATGGGAATGTTTTGACATAAAGGTTTACTCAGTTTGTTTAAATTAGCTTAATTTTAGATGAGCAATCAATATGAATCAAACATTAACTGAATACTATGCATTATTTAAATCTACTATCAGTGCAATTCTTAAACATACTGATATAATTTGGAAAAACAAAACGTAAAAAAATTTAAAAATTGCTATTTACTAAAAAATCAAAAGCTGCGAATAAAAAAATTATTGAATCGCAGGCCTCTACAAGAAAATTAGCAAGTAGGATTATGAGGGAAGCCTCTTGGCTTACGCTACTTTTTCTTGGTGTATATATTACCTTAGCGCTAAGCACTTTTTCAGTTAATGATCCTGCATGGACACATAGTGGCGGAAATGAAGTTATTCAAAACTTAGCTGGAGTTGTGGGGGCATACTTTTCTGATCTCATGCTATCAATTTTTGGTTTGTCTGCATGGTGGCTTGTCTTTCTAAGTGTTTATAGTATTTTTCTAATATATCCAAGAATCGAGGATGAGGGTTATAACAAGAAACATCTTTTAATTGTTCATTACCTTGGTTTTTTATTATTAATATTTTCATCCTCTGCTTTTGAGGCCGGCTATATAGTTAAAATCAATGCGAGCTTTCCAACTGAGCAGGGTGGCATGGTAGGCCATTTGACTAACCAATTTATTGTTCAAACCTTCGGCTACGAAGGGGGGCTAATCTTTTTGTTATTCTCATTCGCCATTGGATTTAGTTTGTTTACTGGGTGGTCTTGGATCGTTATCTCTGAGTCCCTAGGCAACTTCATTTTTAACTTCATAACATTTCTTAAAAATTTATACATAGATTGGCAAGATAGAAGGGAGGGTAAAAAACTTGAAAAAGAAAGATTTGTCGTTGTTGAAAAGGAAAGAAAGAAGCTCATTGATAGAGAGCCTGTAACCATTGTTGATAATCAAAAAAATACGGAAGAAAGTAAGCGTGCAATTAAAGAAAAACAAAAGAATTTATTTGGTGAGAGTGAGCAGGATTTACCTCCAATTCACCTTCTAGATGAGCCATCAAAAAAAACAAACCCACAGAGCGCTGAGACAATTGAATTTATTTCTCGACTTATTGAAAAAAAATTACTTGATTTTGGAATAGAGGCAAAGGTTATTACGGCTCAACCTGGACCAGTTATAACTAGATATGAACTTGAACCTGCAGCCGGTGTAAAGGGTAGTCAAGTGATTAATTTATCAAAAGACCTAGCCAGGGCATTATCAGTTTCAAGCATTAGAGTTGTTGAGACCATTCCTGGTAAAACCTATATGGGACTTGAAATACCAAATCCAAA
>Ga0206127_1002307_pt1 | contig 19143 bp, 14 predicted proteins | sample Helgoland_Spring_6_FD_148646 | JGI IMG/M metagenome (GOLD analysis project Ga0206127, IMG submission 148646) | Pelagic subsurface seawater microbial communities from Kabeltonne, Helgoland, North Sea - Helgoland_Spring_Bloom_20160419_1 | ecosystem: Environmental > Aquatic > Marine > Epipelagic ...
AAATTAAAAATGATATGTCTTTTTTTATAATGCCCAACTTCGTGGGCTAAAACTGCCACAATTTCATCTGTTTCTAAATCTTTAATTAAAGTATCAAAAAGAGTGATTCTTTTTTGTGAACCAAAACCAGAAAAATAAGCATTTGCTTTTGTTGAACGTTTGGATCCATCAATCACAAAAATATTATTAAGTTTAAAACCTACTTTTTTTGAGTATTTTTCTATAGCAAATTTTAATTCGCCATCTTCTAAAGGTTTTTGTTTATTAAATAAAGGTACAATTAGTTTTGCGTAAAACATATTCATAAACAAGGAGAAAACCGCCATCAAAATCCATGCATATACCCAAAAATTTGTTCCTGTAAGTTGATAAAACCAAATTATGAGTGCTAAAATTCCACCTCCAATAAAAGAAGACATTAACCAACCTTTTAGTTTATCGAGCCAAAATATTTTTTTTGTCGATTTGTTAAAACCAAACTTTTCTTCAATTACAAAAGTTTTGTAGTAAGAAAAAGGAGTGGTTAAAAGATCTGACCCTAATATTATCAATCCGAAGAAAATTAAAGCAACAAGAATTGGGTGGTTTGTGAAACTTCTTGCAAAATCATCAATATATCTAAAACCATCAGCAAAAAAGAAACTCAAGGTTAAAACAATGGAAAATGTAGATGTTAAGTTAGAGAATTTAGCATTTGTTTTTTTATAGGCCTGTGATTTTTTATAAACTGATTCATCATATACATCCGCTAATTTTTCTGGAATTTCGTCATCAAAATGTTTTGAATTTAAGACATCTAAAATTTTGTCAATAATAAAACTGATGGTTAAAATTGAAATCAAAATATAAAAAAGAGTGTCAGGTTGCATTTAAAAATTACAATTTTAGCTGTTTTTGATTCTATAATCTTCTTTTTTTAAAATATTACTTTAAAAAACTCTTATGTGATTATTTATCTTTTTTACTTGCATACATAGCAGCACCAATAATACCAGCGTTATTTCTGAATTCTGCAACTTTTACATCTATATCTGTATTTAAATATTCTTTAAATTGATCATATTTTTTGCTTATTCCACCACCTAAAATGATAAGATTTGGCGAGAAAACTATTTTAGCGTAAGCCAATAAATCATCAAAACGAAGTGCCCATTGTTTTAATGATAGGTTCTCTTTTTTTCTTACGGAATCTGCAGTATAATATTCTATGATTTTTCCATCGGAATATAGCATTCTCCCCAATTCTAAGTTTGGAATTAATTTACCATTGTAAAATAAACCAGAGCCAATTCCAGTTCCAATAGTTATAACTAAGATTAAGCCTTTTTTATTTTTTCCTGCACCTAAGCTTACTTCTGCCAAACCAGCTAAATCAGCATCATTGCTTACATAAAAAGGGAGCTTACATTCCTTTTTAAAAAGTTTTTCAACTTTTACATTCAACCACTTTTCACTTAAATTTCCTGAGTGAATGCATTTTCCGTCAACAATTATTGTTGGAAAGCTACAACCTACAGCTTTTTTCCATTCAAAATGAGCTACTATTTCTTTAACTACTTTAGCAAAAGCATCTGGTGTTGCCGGTTTTGGAGTAGGAATTCTATGTCTTTCAGATAATAATTTTCCTGTTTTTGTATCTACGATGGCAGCTTTAATTCCTGAGCCTCCAATATCTATTCCTAGTACTTTCATAATATTAATTTTTAAAATCTCTTTGCCTTTTTGCTTCAAAGATAATAATTGCCGCAGCAACTGAAACATTCATAGAATCAATTTTGCCTTGCATGGGTATATTTATATTCTGTTTTGCTTTTTTTCTCCAAATTTTAGATAAACCAATATCCTCTGTTCCAACAACTATTGCAGATCCTGATTTGTAATCCTCTTTGTGATATTCGTTTGAATTTTGTAAAGTAGCGCTGAAAATGTTAATATTATTTTTTTCTAAATATTCAATAATTTCCTCGGAAGTACCTAAGGCTATTTGATTTGTAAAAACACAACCAACACTAGAGCGTATAATATTTGAGTTAAATAGATCTGATTTTGGATTGGCAATAAAAACAGCATCAATATTAGCGGCATCAGCAGTTCTCAATAAAGCACCTATGTTTCCTGGTTTTTCAATTCCCTCTGCGACTAAAATTAAAGGATTTTCTTTTTCTAAAATAATTTTTTTTAGAGAGTAATCCTTAGTTTTTGTTATGGCTATTATACCTTCAGTTGAGTTTCGATAAGCTATCTTTTGATATACTTCTTTTGAGATTTTAATACGATTGATGTTTTTATTAAATAAGTTAAAAACTTCCTGTTCTGATATTAATTCAGGATAAAATAGAACAGTCTCAAATTCAAAATTAGTATTTATTGCTAATGAAATTTCCCTTATTCCTTCAATAATGAAGCGGTTTTGTTTTTTTCGCTCTCTAGATTTTTCTTGAAGCTTCAGTACGTTTTTAACATAAGAATTATGTATGCTCGTAATTTCTTTCATTAACACAAATATACCAATTGAATATAAAATAAGGCTCACATTTTGTGAACCTTATTATTTTATTGAATCATAATTTTTTTTGTGGCTATTTTCTTTTTCTTGGTATACATGGTAAGAAGGTAAACTCCTTTACTTAGATCATCGATTTTTATTTTTGATGAATTACTTGAATTAATTACATTATTTTTTTTGTACTCTTTTATAAGTTTTCCTTGTAAGGAGGTAATTCTAAAAGTTGGGTTTTGAACTTCAAAATTATAGTTAACTTTTAAATAATTTCCAGGTTTAATGGGATTTGGATACGTAGATATCAATTCTGATTCAAAATTATTTACAAGTGCGGTACTACTAGGATCAGCTTGAGCGTATAAACCTGTGCTTGTACCAACCAGTAATTCATCATAAAACAAGCAATTTATTTCTGTTCCAACTGGATAGGAATATCCCAACGCCCAAGAAGATGCACTGCTAGTCAAGTAATAAATTTCATGATCAACTGCGCAATATAATGTATTAGTACCATCATGAACAATAGCTTTACCTTGTTTGTTAATTGTTGCTGTTGAAGTAGGAAATCCTGAAGTAGTATTTACTGTCCATAAATTTGTACCACTTAAGGACTTGTAATAAGATACTGGGTGATTTGTACCTGCATCAGTACCTGTCGCGTAAACAGTATTTGTACTCGCATTGAAGTCTAAATCATTAATAGATACAACTATAACAGATCCTGTGCTTGTTCCTGATGAACTCATATCTTGAGATACATTCCAACCTCCAGACGTTTGTTCTAGCCTATAAATGCTATAACCAGAGCCAGCACCTGTGTAATCTACACCAACGTATGCTACAATTATACCAGATTCCACTGTAAATGAAATATCTCTAACGTCAACATCATTATGACCGGAACTAGTATGCAATAATATTTGATTCCAATTTGATCCAGCATCTTCAGAAACAAATAAACCACCTTTATCTGTACCTTGAATTTCTACACCTGCAAAAATGATATTTTCATCAGAAGGAGATATCGTCAATGCTCTTATTTGTGTACCAACACTTGGGTAATTGTAAGGACTATTTTCTGGGGTAAAAACTCTAGTCCAATTAGATCCACTGTCAGTAGTTTTATAAACTCTTACATTTCCTGCATATGCAGTTGCATCGTCAGACGGTTTCATAGCTATTGAAAAATAACCTGAGCCATCTCCATTTGGCCAAATTGAATTTGTCCAAACAGGGGTTGTATCGTAATCTGTAACTTTTCTAATACCAGATTTTGATGCAATCCAACCCGTTTTTTTATCGGCTGTCATTTCCATGTCTTGTACTTGAACAGCTTCAATTCCATCATCAGCGCTTGTTACATTTTGTCCTTTATTGTAAGAAATTCCTAAGCCTTGGTCTGATGTTGAGTAATAAATATTTGAATTATTTGGGTCTACATATACTACTCCGTCGTTTGGATGTGTATAATGTGATACCGGGCCAAATTTAGCCCAACTACCACTAATTCCATTATTATTACTAAACATAGAAGCAAAAAGTACATGGTAGGAAGAAGAAGTTCCAGAAAAACTAAAATTTGTAGCTGATGTCCCATCAATTGTGGAGTTAAATTCTGAGAATGTTATGCCGCTGTCATCAGAATAGGCTATATATTTATTTGTATTATTATTTCCACCTATAAAAAATCTTCCATCTGGTGCTATGCCAAATCCTGTCCATAATACCGATGTTGAAGATAGAGAAGGAGAAATATCAGTAAAAGTTGTAGCTCCATCAAACGCATCATAGGTGTCGGAAGAAACATATAAGCTAGGTGAATTTCCTTTTCCGAATATGTACATCAAGTTTGTGGTTGGATGAATGACCAAATAAAATAAATCTGTAAAAGTTGGCAAACTTATTGATGATCCAGAACCAGCTGTGTAGTTGTTGGCAGAGTCTAGAGTACCAAAGTGAATTTGTCCAGCTCCTGCAGCAAATATATAATCTCCTTTTATAATTGTTTGACTTACTCCAGAAATTCCAGTATTTGAGGCAGATGCACTAGCTAAGTCTGTTGTGTACAACTCATTAGAAGCGTTAATAAAATAGATACTTTCTGAATTTTCATGTATTTGAATATTTTGAATTCCTGAACCAAAATTTTGTGTATCGTCTAAACTTTGCACAACTTTAAATTTTTCAATTTTAGGAGTTGCACCGTTGCTTAAAACATCTGCATAGAAAACTGAATTAGCACTCTGTGTTGCTACAAATATTCTTGTGGAATCACTATGAAATGAATATCCATTGATTGCTCTTATTCTTCCCCCATAAACATCTTCAACGGTAGGAACTCCAAGAGTGGAGAGCAATATAAGTTCGATAAAAGCTAAAAATAAGGGGCAAATGCAACTAATAATAAGTATTTTTTTTCTCATGATTAAGTTATTTATCTGTTAATAAGTGCTTTAATATAAGAAAATAATATCAAATAAAAAAGCTCTGATTATTTCAGAGCTTTAGTATTGGATAAAAATATTTGCTATTTTGTTTTGTATTTCTTGGAATAGCGTTTCCAAAGTTTTGTTTGATGTGTCTCTAAACTAATATCTCTACCCTGAATGAAAGCTTTGGTCAATTGATTATTTCTCATGTCTAATGCATCTCCTTCAGAAATAAATAAAGTAGCATCTTTACCTATTTCTAATGTACCTACCGTTTTATCAATTCCTAAAATTTTGGCAGCATTAAAAGTTATTAGTTGTAATGCTACTTCTCTGTTTAAACCATGTGCGGCAAAAGTACCTGCATAAAAAGGAAGATTACGTGCATTCATTCTTTCCATTTGACCCTTCATCCCAATGCTTACAGTAACCCCTTTGTCCGTTAAAACTTTGGCAATTGTGTAGGTGTAATCATAGGCATCATCTTCGCTATTTGGATTTCTGTGTGGTCTTTGTAAAATAACACCGATGTTATTTTTTACTAAGATATCTGTTATATTTTCTGATCCTGCTCCGTTAACAATTACAAGATTATTTATACCTACAGATTTGAACATAAGAATTGCATCTGAAATTTCTTTTTGACCATCTACATGAATAAATATTTTTTTATCTCCATTAAATAATCCTTCTAACGCCTCAAATGGTAAGTTTTTATTTTCTTTAAGACTATTAGAATATAACTTTGCATTAACGAAATATTCTTTGATTTTATGAATTTTATTTTCATATTTTGGATCAGCTTTTAATGCTGGGTCTTCTCCTAACCACCATCTTCCACTTGTAAAACTTCCCGGCCAATTTATATGAATGCCATCATCTACTTTAATGGCAGCATCTTCCCAGTTCCAAGCGTCTAATTGCACAATTGAAGATGTTCCAGATAAAATTCCTCCTCTAGGAGTTACTTGCGCCATTAAAACGCCATTGGGCCTCATAGATTCTACAATTTTACTCTCTGCGTTATAAGCTATCAAACTCCTAATGTGTGGATTATTAACTCCAATTTCTCTTTGATCATCACTAGCTTTTACTGCATCAATTTCTACTAATCCTAAGGTTGAATTTACAGCAATAAATCCTGGATATACGTGTTTCCCTTTCGCATTGATAATTGTTCCTTGTCTTGCAATTTTTAACATGGCAGAACCTACAAATGTAATTTTGCCATCATTAAACATTATTAAGGAATTTTCTATTACTTTTCCATTCCCTAAATGTGCTGTAGCACCTTCAATTGAAATTGCTTTAGTTTGTGCTTCTGCCGGCGTTTGCTGAGCCTCTATTTTTATTAATAAAGAGAAAAATAGTATGCTGAATATTATTTTTTTCATAATCTCTAACTTTTAAGTTCTTCTAAAGTGTCACATTCAAAATTTCTATCCTTTCTTTTCATTGGTATTTTCGTTTTACCTCCATTCAATTTTTCATTTAACATCATATCAATTAATTTGCCTTTTTCTTTCTTAATTGCTTCTCGTTTTTCAGAGTCTTCTTTTATGTCAAAAAATATTTTCCCTTCAATAATTGTTTTTTCAACTTTCGCATATATGGACATTGGATAATCGTTCCATAAAACAACATCCGCATCTTTTCCTATTTTTATACTGCCTACTTTATGGTCAATATGTAATAATTTTGCGGGATTAATAGTTACTGTTTTCCAAGCCTCTAATTCAGACATTCCACCATATTTTATGGTTTTTGCAGCTTCTTGATTTAAACGTCTAGACATCTCTCTATCATCAGAATTAATGGCAACAGTTACCCCTGCATTGTGCATAATTGCAGCGTTAAAAGGAATTGCATCATTTACTTCATATTTATAAGCCCACCAATCTGAGAACGTAGAACCGCCAACGCCGTGCTCTGCCATTTTATCAGCAACTTTATAACCTTCTAAAATATGGGTAAATGTATTAATTTTAAAGTCAAATTTTTCCGCAACTTTCATTAACATATTTATTTCTGATTGCACATAAGAGTGACATGAAATAAAACGTTCGCCATTTAAGATTTCTACTAAAGTTTCCATTTCTTCATCCTTTCTAAATGGCTTTCCACTATTCTTTTTAGCTTCATACTCTTTAGCTCTTGTAAAATAGTCTATAAACATTTGCTCAACACCCATTCTTGTTTGTGGAAAGCGAGTTCCATTTGTGCTTCTAGATTGCTTTACATTTTCACCAAGAGCAAATTTTATAAATTTTGGGGAATCATCATAAATCATATTTTCTGCATTTTCTCCCCATTTAAGCTTTATAATTGCAGAACGACCTCCTATAGGATTTGCAGAGCCATGTAAAATTTGAGCAGAAGTTGTTCCTCCAGAAATATTTCTGTATATATTTATATCATTAGGGTCTACCACGTCTTCTATAGTAACTTCTGCAGATGAGTTTTGAGCCCATTCATTAATAGCAGATGCAGCTATATGTGAGTGTTCATCTACAATTCCTGCGGTTAAATGTTTTCCTTTTCCGTCAATTTCTAAAGCACCTCTAGCTTTTAAATTTTCACCAATTTCGGCAATTTTACCATCTTTTATAAGTACATCTGTGTTTTTTAAAATTCCGGCTTCTTCGCTTGTCCAAACAGTAGTGTTTTTAATTAAAATGGTTTGAGCTTTTGGTTGTGTAAAATTGCCAAAACCAATATTTGGATAACTTACAGGCATTACTGTGGTTTTGTTATTCTCAGTTTTTTTCTTTTTAGTTTTATCATTCGCTTCCTTTTTTCTAACTTCCTTACTTGCAGACCAGTATGAGTCATTTCCAGCACTGTCATATGCAGTGCCAGTCATTGCTCCTGCAGCATTAATTACTTTTCCAGTCATTCTTGTATAACCAGAGTCTTCGTTTAGTGTTATCGAAATCCAATCATTTTTGAAAGAAAATTTAGACTTAATTTTAGTTTCTCCCATTTTTATGACCCCAATTTGTTTAGCTCCTTTTCCAGAAATAGTTAATTCGTAATCTTTATCATTTACATTTAAAAAGTAAGTACCTGTAATATCTTTTATATTCATGTCGTTGATGATATTTTTATCGCCTTGAACCCAATTTTCATACATTGTAGTTTTAGCGTCAAAAATGTCTCCAGAAGTGATTATAAAGTTTGCATAACTGCCGGGTTTTAGATTTCCGATTGAAGAATTACCAATAATATTTGAAGGAATTGTGGTTAAAGCAGCTAAAGCTTTTTCTTTGTCAAAACCATATTTAATAGCTTTTTGTAGATTTTTATGGAATGATTTTATCGACTTCAACTTGTATGTTGTTAACGCAAAGTTTACTCCATTTTTTGACAGCACATCTAAATTTGAAGGTTCTTGATTCCATTTACGCATATCTCTCAGTGATATTTGTTGCGCTAAAAGTGGATTAGAAACATCGTATGCGTTGCTAAAATTAACGGGAATTATAAAATTTGCATTGGTATTTTTAATATCATCTACGCGTTCATATTCATCACCAGAACCTACAATTGTATATTGAATTGAAAATTCGTCTCCAACTTTATCAGCTCTTAAAGCATCTAAATGATTGCCAGTTTCAAAAATTTGGACTAACTCCTTATTTTTATTTAATGCTTCTAAAGCCATGTCTTTATTTTTCATGTTGCCTTTTGCGTACCAATCAGCATCATGATAAACCTGGCGTAATAAAGCCATAGCTCCCATTCTTGATCCAGGATAAACTTGTCTAGATTTTACACTTTTTGAAAATGATAAATATTGTGCCGATTTTGCATCAATAATTCTGTAGGCATTAGTCGAATTCGGGTTTAAAGCAACTAATAACCCATTTCCTCGGATTATGCCATCTTGTAAATGTGTATTTACAACTCCAAAACCAGCATTAATAAAGTCTTTAGCTTTTTTATCATCAAACTTAAAATCACTAACAGGATTTGTTTCTGATCTAATATGATCGTTCCAATAGTATCCCTCTCTAGAAGATGCATATTGAGTAATTCTTGAATTATTTCCAGAACGTTTTGGTTTTGCAATTCCAAAATCAGAATACAAATCAATAAAAGATGGGTAAATGGATTTACCGTTTAAATTAGTAGTTTTTACATCAATAGGTATTTTAACAGATTTACCAATTGCAACAACTTTACCATCTTTAATAAGTAAAGTTCCTTTTTTGATGACTTCTGAAGAAGTTACATGAATTCTTGCATTTGTAAATGCAAAAGTTGTGTTTTTGGTGGTTTTTACCCCAGCATCTGTAGGGAAATAATCTTGTGCATGAATATTACCTAGAGCTAAGAAAAAGAGTAAGTATAATAGTTTTTTCATTGATTTAGATTAAATAAATTGTTTTTTAAAATTAGGTATATGGATTTTAGAATTTGTTAAATTAATTTATTTTAACATTTCTTTAAGAGATTTATATTTCTTTATTAAGCTGAAAATAAGAGATTAATAAGTCTACTACATAATTGTAAGAGTCAACACCTTTTGTTTGTTTATTAGCTTTTAAGTACACATTGTATCCCTTTTTTACTAATGGTTCAAATGGGTTTTTATACTGTTGCCAAAATTTATAACTAGAATTAAAATCTTTTATGATTCCTTTGTTTAAAGTTTTCCAAAGTTTTTTTGAAAGTTGTTCATCTCGTTTTCTAATTTCTGAAATACAATAGCTAAATGCCATTCTATAACTGGCATATTTAAAATAAATATCGTCATTATAGTTGGCAGCTAAAAAACCTATAAAGTTAGCTTCATTTTCGGCAGCGAAACCAATTTGATGTGCCATTTCGTGACAAGTTGTAGTGGGATAACTAGTTTTAGGAACTTTGTCATTGACTTGTGCTTCTCCTGTAATTGGATTCATGTATCCTGACGTACCATTATAAGACTGCAACAGACTCATTAATGAGCTCTTTACAGATTTATATTCATATTTTAGCATGGGAAAGTCCATCTCTAAATTTTCATAACCTTCAACAGCCATTGTGTACATTTCTTTCTGTTTGTATGGATTATTAACCTTTAATGTGTCATTATATGTAATTTCTATTTGATACTTATTTAGCTGGCTGATGATATTTTTAGTAACTTTTAACAGTTGTTCAGTAGTGTATTCTTTTTGATTATAATTTAAAGTTTTAGCCAAAGGTTCTCTGTAATAATTTAACCCCCAAAATAGATAAAAACAAAAATAAATTATTGACAAAACCGCAAAAAAATGAATCATTTTAGGAATAAAATTTCTGAATTTATTTTTTACTAATCTAAAAATGAATCGAATGAAAATAAAGAATCCATAAGCCAATAAAAGATCACCAAAAGAAAAGGGAATCCAACCTAAAAGAATTCTAAAAAATGATGATATAAATGGATAAATTCCGTTCGAATAGTATTTCTCTATAAATGCAGGACTAATATTTAAGAATTGCATTAATAAAATTTGAACAGCTAGAAAAATAGCTAGAAAGATGTGTTTTTTATTCCATTTCATTGTGGTAAAAATAGTAAATGATTTTTAAGTTATAAGGTTATTAACAAGATAATAACAATTTAGTTTACAATAAATGTTCACAAAATTAAGTCGATTTTAATGAAGTATTTTCAACCTAAAAAATTACATTTGTAACAATGGAAAAAACGAATATAGTAGCAGGCAAAAAGATTGATAAAGCAAGAATTATCAGCCTTGAAAAAGGTAAAATTCCACCTCAGGCATTAGAATTAGAGGAAGCTGTTTTGGGTGCAATGATGATTGATAAAAAAGGGATTGACGATGTAATAGATATCTTACATTCAGATGCTTTTTATGATCAAAAGCATCAAGAGGTGTATGCTATTATCTATGAATTATTCCAAAATTCACAACCTATTGACTTATTAACTGTTTCTAACTTGTTAAAAAAGAATGGAAAACTAGAAATGGTTGGTGGCGACTTTTATTTGATTCGTTTAACCCAGAAAGTAGCTTCCTCTGCGCACATTGAATTTCATGCAAGAATTATACTACAAAAGTACATTCAGCGTAAATTGATTTCAATTTCATCAGAAATTATAGAAAGTTCTTATGATGAATCTACAGATGTTTTTGATTTATTGGATGAGGCTGAGGGTAAACTATTTGAAGTAACGCAAGGAAATTTAAAAAAGAGCTCAGAAGATGCAGGATCTTTGGTGAAACAAGCGCTAAAGAAAATTCAAGAAATTGGAAATCAAGAAGGAATGTCTGGTTTAGCCACAGGTTTTACCAAATTAGATGCTTTAACTTCTGGTTGGCAACCATCAGATTTAATTATTATTGCAGCTAGACCGGGTATGGGTAAAACAGCATTTGTAATTTCAATGGCAAAAAATATGGCGATAGATTTTAATCATGCAGTTGCAGTATTTTCTTTAGAGATGTCATCAGTTCAATTAATTACTAGGATGATTTCTTCAGAAACAGGATTAACTTCAGAAAAATTAAGAAAAGGAAATTTAGAGCCCCACGAATGGGAACAACTAAATGTGAAAGTCAAAAAATTATCTGATGCACCTATTTTTATTGATGATACTCCATCTTTATCAATCTTTGATTTACGAGCAAAAGCAAGACGTTTGGTTTCACAACACAATGTTAGAATTATTGTAATTGATTATTTACAATTGATGACAGCTGGAGGAAATGGAAAAGGAGGAGGAAACCGTGAACAAGAAATTTCTACAATTTCTAGAAATTTAAAGGCCTTAGCAAAAGAACTTTCTGTGCCCGTAATTGCTTTGTCTCAACTGTCTAGAGCCGTAGAAACTCGTGGAGGATCTAAAAGACCTTTATTATCAGATTTACGTGAATCTGGTGCTATTGAGCAAGATGCAGATATTGTGAGTTTTATTTTTAGACCAGAATATTATGGAATGACAGAATGGGATGATGACGAGCACACACCTTGTGAAGGACAAGGAGAATTTATTGTAGCCAAACATAGAAATGGTGGTTTGGACAATATTAGGTTAAAGTTTACTGGGCATTTAGCTAAATTTTCAGATTTGGAAGAGGGGTTTAGTTCTGAGTTTCAGTCTTCTATGAATAGTCCTTTTGGTGATGAGTTTTCTCCTAACCAAAGAATTGAGCCGAAAGATGCTTTTGGTGATGATGATGTTCCTTTTTAAAATATAACTAATTCTATTTGGTAAAAAGTTCCATTACTTCCATAACAATTACAGCATCTTTTATATTACAAGGGTTTTTGTCCAAATTTAGAAAATAGTTTACAGTTTGCTCAATCATAGGTTGTTGAATGTGTTTTGGATTCTTAAAATGAAAAATTTCTTCAACTTCATTAGTAGATACAACTATTTTTTTTCCGTAAAAAGAAAAAGTGATAGTGCCTTTTTCACCATAGATTTTACATTCGTCTTTAACCTCCTTACACGAAGTAATAAAGTTCCAAATTCCTCTAAATTGAATACCATTTTTAAATTCAATAATTCCGTTTACAATATCATTTACATTTTGCTGGGTTGATGAGGTTCCAAAGCCTTTAGCTACTTTAATTTTGCCAAAATAATAATACATTAAATCTATTTGATGTGGTGCAATATCATAAAAGTATCCACCACCGGAAACCTCAGGCTTTAGCCTCCAGTTCGTTTCGGTTTTCGCAATTATATTATTATTTTTAGATTGAAGAATTTGTAGATCTACAAATTGTATTTTACCAATGATTTTTGCTTCAATTAACTCTTTTACTTTTTCAAAAGCGGGTAATCTTCGTCTATAATGAGCAACAACTACCTTATCATTTTTAGCAACAATTTTATCCAATTCTTTTGCCTCAGCATAATTTAAGGTTATTGGTTTTTCTAAATACACAAATTTTTTAGCATCTAAGCATTTTTTTATGATTTCTAAATGAGTTGATGGGGGAGTAGCAATGTATATAGCGTTTATTCTGTTGTTTTTTAATAATTTATCTACGGAATCATACCAAAAAGGCACTTTATGTCTTTTTGCAAAATCTTCTGCCTTTAAAGTGTTTCTTCTCATAACTGCAATTAGTTTAGAGTTTTTTATTTTCTGAAAAGCGGGGCCACTTTTTACTTCTGCAACATTACCACACCCAATAATTCCCCAGTTAATTGAATCCATTTTTTAAAATATTAATTCTTAAAACTAAAGATATGAACTTAAAAATATTTAAAACATATAAAAAATGTTAAAGAAATTACAGATGAAAACCTTTTTATTACATTTGAGGGATGAAAAAGCAGCTAATACTTTTATTCATACTTATCTCTAACTCTGCTTGGGCTTCATTTATTTATGTCCCTATGAATCATGATAATCAGAAAAATCATTTAAAAGCTTACGGTATTGTTTATTTTGGATTAGAGGCAGGTTTAAAATCAAAATGGTTGTTAAATTATGACGGAGGAGCTTTTTTAATAGAAAATAATAAAGCTATTGAGAACGAATGTAAAATTAGAGGAGTTTCTTATCAGATTATTTCAGATGCAAGGTCACAGTTAATTTTGCAAGAAATTGCATCACCATCTTCAAATCAAGAAGCAGTAACTTTGGAGAAGGCTCCAAAAATTGCAGTTTACTCGCCAAAAGATAAAATGCCTTGGGATGATGCCGTAACAATGGTTTTGACCTATGCAGAAATTCCTTTTGATGTAGTATATGATAGAGAAGTCTTATCAGACAAACTTTTGTTGTACGAATGGCTGCATTTGCATCACGAAGATTTTACAGGTCAATATGGAAAGTTTTACGGCTCATTTAGAACTGCACCTTGGTATATTCAAGCAAAAAAAGATGCGGAAAGTTTGGCTAACGAATTAGGTTTTAATAAAGTTTCAGATGAAAAATTAGCAGTTTCAAAAAAAATTAGAGATTATATAATTGGAGGTGGTTTTATGTTTGCAATGTGTTCTGCTACAGATAGTTTTGATATTGCATTATCTGCAGAAGGAGTAGATATTGCAGAAGCAATGTTTGATGGAGATGCATCAGATTCCAATTATCAATCAAAAATAAATTACAATAAAACGTTTGCATTCAAAGATTTTGATTTGGTAAGAAATCCAATCACATACGAATTTTCTTCCATTGATATGACTCGAAAACGAAGAATACCAAAAACATCAGATTATTTTTCCTTAATAGAATTTTCTGCAAAATGGGATCCAGTACCAACAATGCTCACTCAAAATCATACTATTTTGGTAAAAGGTTTTATGGGGCAAACAACTTCTTTTGATAGAAATACAATAAAATCGAATGTTTTAGTTTTAGGAGAAAATAAAGTAAATAGAGAGGCAAAATACATTCATGGCACCAAAGGTAAAGGAATGTTTACTTTTTATGGAGGTCATGATCCCGAGGATTATACGCATAGAGTTGGAGATCCAAAAACAGAATTAGATTTACATCCAACATCACCTGGTTATCGATTAATATTGAATAATGTTTTGTTTCCTGCAGCTAAGAAGAAGAAGCAAAAAACATAGGGTTTCTAAAAATTATCAGAAAAAAATATTTTTAAAAATCACTTTATTACTTGTTAATAAATTTGAAATAAATACTTTAGAATAGTATTTCAAATTCAATCACTTTTGTATTTTTGCTGTGCAATAAATAATATAAAAATGCCAACAACGCAACAATTACAAGATTTTACACAACAAGTTCGTAGAGATATTTTAAGAATGGTGCATAAAGTTAATTCTGGTCACCCAGGAGGTTCCTTGGGATGTGCGGAGTTTTTTACTTGCTTGTATCAAGAGGTAATGGAGTATTCTACAGATTTTAAAATGGATGGTAAAAATGAAGATTTGTTCTTTTTATCAAATGGTCATATTTCTCCAGTTTATTACAGTGTTCTGGCTCATAGTGGATTTTTTCCAGTAGAAGAATTATCAACTTTTAGATTGATAGACTCTCGTTTACAAGGTCACCCAACTACCCATGAAGGTTTACAAGGAGTTAGAATTGCATCAGGGTCTTTAGGCCAGGGGATGTCAGTAGCTTTAGGTGCTGCAGAGGCTAAAAAGTTAAATGGAGATGATAAAATAATTTATACTTTACATGGTGATGGAGAACTGCAAGAAGGTCAAAACTGGGAAGCAATTATGTATGCATCAGGAAAAAAAGTTGACAATTTAATTGCTACTATAGATTTAAATGGAAAGCAAATTGATGGTGCTACAGATGATGTTTTACCAATGGGAAGTGTAAAAGCAAAATTTGAAGCTTTTGGTTGGGATGTTTTAGAGGTAAAGCAAGGTAATGATGTTGAGGCTATTTTAGCTGGTTTAGCAGAGGCAAAGTCGTTAACAGGAAAAGGAAAACCAGTTTGTATTTTGTTATATACAGAAATGGGCAATGGAGTAGATTTTATGATGCATACACATGCTTGGCATGGAAAAGCACCAAATGATGATCAATTAGAAAGTGCGTTAGCTCAAAATCCAGTTACTTTAGGAGATTATTAGTAATAAATTTTTTTAGAATAGTATTATACAACAAGCCTGTAATTTTATTGCAGGTTTTTTATGTTTTTATTTAGAAACGAACTGAATAATAGAATTATCTTTACAATCTCAAATAAATCAGTTTTACTAAATGAAAATAGGTATTGTTTGTTATCCCACCTTTGGTGGAAGTGGAGTTGTAGCAACAGAATTAGGAATGGCATTAGCTGATAAAGGTCATGAAGTTCATTTTATTACCTACAATCAACCAGTTCGTTTAGATTTTTTATCTCATAAACTACATTTCCATCAAGTAGTTGTGGAAGAATATCCATTATTTCAATATCAACCTTACGAGTTAGCTTTATCAAGTAAAATGGTGGAGGTGGTAGGAAAATATGATTTAGAAGTCTTACACGTTCATTATGCAATTCCACATGCTTATGCAGCATATATGGCAAAACAGATGTTGTTAGAAAAAGGAATTTCTGTTAGAGTGGTAACCACTTTACATGGCACAGATATTACTTTAGTGGGCAGTCATCCAACTTATAAAACTGCTGTTGAATTTAGTATTAATAATTCTGATGTAGTTACAGCCGTTTCAAATAACTTGAAAGATACTACCAACCATCTTTTTAATATAAATAAAAAAATTGAAGTTGTTTATAATTTTATTGATGTTGAAAAATACAGTAAAGCAGAGGGGGAAGAATGTAAACGAAGTGCTTTGGCTAAAACAGATGAGCGAATTCTAACGCATATTAGTAATTTTAGACCCGTAAAAAGAGTGGAGGACGTAATTAAAGTTTTTTATGAAGTACAAAAAGAAGTGCCTGCTAAATTGTTAATGATTGGAGAAGGGCCTGAGAGAAAAAAGGCAGAGCAATTAACGAAGAAATTGGGTATTAAAGACAAAGTATTCTTTTTAGGTAATAGCACAGAAATTGATAAGATTTTATGTTATTCTGATATTTTTATTTTGCCTTCTGAAACGGAAAGTTTTGGGTTGGCAGCATTAGAAGCAATGGCTGCAAAAACTGCAGTAATATCCACAAATACTGGGGGTTTACCAGAGGTAAATATTCATGGAAAAACTGGTTTCTTAAGTAATTTAGGGGATGTTTCTGATATGGCAAAAAATGCGATTGCCATATTAAAAGATAATGATACATTAGAAAGTTTTAAGAGCAATGCAAAAGAGCATACAAAACGTTTTGCTTTAGAAAATATTTTACCTGTTTATGAAGAAATTTATAAATCTTGTTACAATACAAAGGTCAGATAATTTCTATCTATATCATCTTAAAACTAGAATTAATTATGAAATACAGACAACTTACCAAAGAACAGTTTGAAAGTCTAAATGAAGAGTTTGCTCATTTTTTAGCAACTCAAAGTATAGATGTTAAAGAATGGAATGAAATAAAAAAGGGCAAACCAAATTTAGCAATCGAAGAAATGAATATGTTCTCAGATATTGTATGGGAGGATGTATTATCTAAAACACAATATTTAGAACATTTTTCAGAAACTACAGCTAATTTTTTTAAATGTGATGAAAATGAAATCCATAGAATTGTAATTAAAGTTAATTGGGATATTAACTTGCTAAAACAAGAAGGTTTTGAGTGGTTGATGAAAAATCCGATAGATAACTCTGTAGATATTTTTAAAGGATCTAAAAAATATAAAATAGAACGAAACAAGGAAATTTTTGATTTGATAGAAAAAGGGAGCTCTATTACTAAAGGTAAAGTTTATAATTACTTTGAAGCGCTTTCTTTGTAGCAAAAGGTTTTTATTAATTTTAAGAAAAACCATTCATCGACACTTTTTGGTATTTAAACTTTACATTTTTACATTTTAACAACCTTATTGCAATTAATATTTACTATACTATTAATTTACATGAATAAATTGATATTAGAGTAATTAGAAAAATGAAAAAGTCTTTAAAAATCTTGTTGGTTGAAGATAATTTGATTGAAATAATGAAATTGAAAAGAACCATATCATTATTAGATTTAGATCATATCCTTCAAGAGGCTAATAATGGGGAAGAAGCTCTAGGAATACTTGAAAACACCTCTAATTTACCAGATATCGTTTTGTTAGACTTAAATATGCCAAAGATCAGTGGTATAGAGTTTTTAAAAATTATAAAACAAAACGATGACCTAAAGCATATTCCAATTATCATTTTAACCACTTCTAGTAATCAAAAAGACTTATTAGAATGTTACAAGACAGGAATGTCTGGTTACGTCTTAAAACCTTTGAAATATGAGGATTATGTAAAAAAGATGGAAACAGTTTTGGCTTATTGGAGCCTAAATGAATTAAGAAAACTTTAATTTTTTTATTTGAATTATTTTAATTCAATAAAGACAAAAAAAGCAGTTATTTATGTAATATCAAATTAAATAAACTATTTTAATCCAAATTTATTTTACCTTAATAAAATGAAAATTGTTCAATTAAAAAAAGAAAAAAATAAAAAACTAATATATATATCACAAAAACAAAAGCTAAACGAGCCATTGGTGTTTGTATTTGGAAATAGGTATATGTTACAAGATGATAATATTTTTAAAGAAATACGAGATACTTTTAAAAATGGACATCTTGTTTTTGGTTCTACTTCAGGAGAAATAACGTCTACATCTGTAGATGAGGAATCTATAACTATCACTGCAATTGAGTTTGAAAGGAGTACTTTTTCAATTACCAATGTAAGTATAAAAAGTACTGAAAGTGAAATAGATAGTTTTAAAATTGGTAAAGATTTAATACAAAAACTTCCTCAGGAAAATTTACAATATGTTTTTGTGGTCTCAGATGGTAGTTTTATCAATGGAAGTCAGTTGGCTGTTGGTATGAACTCTGCAACAGAAAACAACCTACTCATTACCGGAGCTTTATGTGGTGATGGTTCGAGATTTAAAACTACTTTATCATCTTACAACGAAAAACCAAAAGAACGGGAGATAGTGGCAATTGGTTTATATGGAGATTCACTAGAAGTCTCTTTTTCTACAAACGGAGGTTGGATGCCTTTTGGCCCAGAAAGAGTTGTTACTAAGAGCAGAAGTAATATTTTATACGAATTAGATGGTAAACCAGCTTTAGATCTTTATAAAACTTATTTAGGAGAAAAATCTAAAGATTTGCCAGGAGCAGCCCTATTATATCCCTTAAAAGTAAAATCTTTTGATGAGAATAAGTCTATAGTGCGAACAATATTGAATATAAATGAAGAAGAAAATTCTATGATTTTAGCTGGAGATATTGAAGAAAACTCCAAAGTACAATTAATGATGACTAATGTAGATAGAATTGTAAATGCTGCAGAAGTTTGCGCTGAGAATGCTTTGTATAATAGAAGTAAAAAACCAGAATTAGCAATTTTAATCAGTTGTATTGGTAGAAAATTAGTTTTAGATCAAAGGGTGGAGGAAGAAGTGGAGGAAGTTGTTGAAGTAATTGGTAAAGATGCTGCAGTTTGCGGTTTTTATTCTTATGGAGAAATTGCTCCTTTCAATGAAGAAATAAATTGTCAATTACACAATCAAACTATGGCAATTACCCTAATTAGTGAGTAATGAATTCTTTATTAAAAAGACAAATAAGAAAGTATTTACCTAAGGAATTTCATTCTGATAAAGATTTGGAACCTTTCTTGGATGCAGTGAATAGATCTTATAATACTT
>Ga0206127_1002308_pt1 | contig 19141 bp, 21 predicted proteins | sample Helgoland_Spring_6_FD_148646 | JGI IMG/M metagenome (GOLD analysis project Ga0206127, IMG submission 148646) | Pelagic subsurface seawater microbial communities from Kabeltonne, Helgoland, North Sea - Helgoland_Spring_Bloom_20160419_1 | ecosystem: Environmental > Aquatic > Marine > Epipelagic ...
TTTGTGCGGAAGTTGTTTTGAAAAGTGAGTTTAAAAAAATAAAAACATATCCAGATATGTGGAGAAATGGAATTCATTTATTTAGCAAAAATGATGTTTTTTAATTTAATTATTTCGTGAGAAAGATTCATTTTTGGTCTCCTAAAAAGGTTGATGTTGTAATTTTTGATTCTACTAATAGTCATTTTTTGACATCCGTATTAGATAAAAAAAATTCAGTTTTTGAATATAATTTAAATCCTCCAGAAATATGGATTGGGATTAGAGTTGTAGCTATTTTTTTACAAAAAATTTTCTCTCATGATTTTAAAGACATGATGAGTCACCCAAAGGGGAAAATTTATGGATTATTTAAATACCTATATTATGTTTATATTGAATCAGTTTTAATTAGTCTAACACCTCAGTTTGTAATTACATTTATAGATAATAGTGAATTATTTGGTTGGCTATCTAAAAATTGCCGAGTTTTCCCGTTTATCGCCATTCAAAATGGATTCCGATTAAGTAGTGATGCGAAGTCTCCAGAACATTATTATTGTCAGCATTTATTTTGCTTTGGACAACATGAATTAGAAAAATTCCCAATAATGGGCTATCATGTTGAGAATTTTTATCCAGCAGGTTCAATCGTATCCAGTTTATACTCCAATAGGGAGTTAGAGAGCATTCAAGAGAAGTATGATTTACTTATAGTGTCTTGTTGGCGTGGAAATATTGGATTTCAACAAGATGTCCAAGAGACTATGGCTTCAATGAGAACAATGGATGAGCTGTTTGCAAAATATCTTAGCAAAAGAAATTTAAAAGCTGCGGTTATACTGAGAGCTGAAGAGAGTTCTGAACATTGGTACATACCTGAAATGGGAATGAATGAGAGAGATTATTATTACAGCATTTATGCTGATTTAATAGAGATTATCCCTAATAATTTTAGCCTAAGACCAATTTACCCATTGATGCAAACAAGTAAAATGATTGTTTCTACATTATCTTCTGCATTATTAGAAGGTTTTGGAATGGGTAAAAAGGCACTGTATTACAATTTTTGTGATTCAAATGATTACCATAAAGATTTCAATCCTTTAATTGTTTCAAATAGCACTAATTTTGAACAATTTTCTCAAGAAGTTGATACTATCTTAGCTATGCCTGATAGTGTATATAAAATGAAATACAGTTTTTTGCAAGATTACTATATGAGTTTTCCAATTCAAGGTTCAACAAAAAATTATATAAAAGAAAAAATAGCTTCAATTGTTTTAAAAAACAATAGTTAAATAATTTTTAATGAATTTAGATATAAATAGCAAAAAACTAGTAATAAGGACCGTTCAATTTGGTGTCAATATTTGGATTGCAAATAATGGTGGGGAAATCAGATAATGAAGCCTTTAAATTATAAAACAATCTATAATACAGTTATGTACAAAATTGAAGACATAATAAGAAGGAGGAAGTACTGTTAAGAATACTCACAGAAACGGTGCAAAAAGTATATGGAGAAATATTTTATTGAGAGGGATAAAAAGTGTCAAAACCGAATAATAAAAGTTTTTTTGTTAAAATTGTAGAATTAGAAAGAATTACAGTTTGTTTCATTAACATATGAAACAAACATGACTCATTTGCCGCTTTCCCTTGGTTTAAAAGTGTTGGTGTTAAAAAAAGCAGAAGATACAATGAGCTTAATTAGAAAATTTTATTTTGAATACTTATAAGGATTATATTTATGTCTATTGTTAAATTCATAAAGAATACTTCGAAAGTAGCTTTTGGAAAAGGGATTTTTTCTCAATTTAGAGATAATATATTTGACTCCAACATGAATAAAAATGAAGGAGTCATAATATTTTTAGTTGATAGCTTCTTTAATGGGTCCACATATATAACCGAACAAATAAAGCCAAAAAGTAAAGATCATATAGTATACGTCTCTACAGAAAATGAACCTAGTACTGATAGAATTGATTTAATTGTCGATCAAATCAAAACTTTGTATAATCCACTAAATAGAAGTTGCATAGTAGGCATCGGTGGAGGCTGTACACTCGATACAGCAAAAGCCGTTTCCAATTTATTAACTAATAGCGGTAAGGCGGCGGATTATCAAGGTTGGGACCTTTTAAAAAATTCAGGTATTTATAACAAGCGATCAGTGATAAAGATAGAAGTCTAGATATTGGATGCGCCAAGGGGAGTGCAATGAAAACTATGAACAAGGTCCCTTTCGAAAGAGTAGATGGGTTAGAGTTATGAGGCAAACTAGCATAAATTGCTAAGTCAAATTTTGTAAAATTAAATTTTGTAAACACCAACGTTCATAACATCAATGCGACTCACTTTAAACGATATAATGATTATAATTTCTACTACTTGTACAATCCTTTTCCTGCAGTAGTAATGGAAAGTGTAATGCAAGAAATTAACAGACAAAACACGCTGAATAAGGTGAAATATATTACTTATAATAATCCGATTTGTGCAGAAGTTGTTTTAAAAAGTGAGTTTAAAAAAATAAAAACATATCCAGATATGTGGGGAAACGGAATTCATTTATTTTCGAATAAATAGAATTTTTTAAAATGCTTGTTTGCAAGGTTAAAAATAGTGTTCAAACTAATGCTGTAAAAACCATAAAAAAATATTAAAGATATTTTATTGTTAAATTATAAAGGTGGAGTAGTAAGAGATTACGTCGATTTTCTGATTAGCAAGAAGTTAATATGAATATATTTCATCTGTACAATTTTTATGTTCAGCTGTATCCACTTATATGAATGGACAAAACATCGTAATGGATGGGGGAAGGAGGGTATTATAAATCATCATTTTAAAACAAATAGATAATAATTTGAATAAAATAAACTTGGGCATTATAATTCAGGCTAGAAACAGTTCATCTCGGTTGCCTAATAAACTTTTAAAAAACTTTCATTTAGAGAATTCATTAATTGATATTGTACTTATTTTTTTGAAAAAGAATTTTTTTAATTATAAAATTGTCTTAGCAACATCTAACTTGCAATGTGATAATATTTTTTCGGAATATTCAAATAAGCATAAAGTATATTTATTTAAGGGATCCCATGAAAACGTTTTAGAAAGATTTATAGACGCATCAACTAAATATGAGTTTACTCACATAATTAGAGTGTGCTCGGATAATCCATTTTTAATTTCTCATTATGTTAAAGAACTTATTAAGTCTTTAAACATTAATAGAAGTAAAGATTATATAAGCTTTAAAATGTCTAATGGATTACCTGTGATTAAATCACATTTAGGATTGTTTGTTGAAATTGTATCAGTTTCATCACTGTTAAAAACTAAAGAATTAACTAGTGAAAATAAATATTTGGAAAATGTCACTCAATTTATTTATGAAAATCCTGATATTTTTGATGTTTTGTTGATAGATGCCCCTAAAATAGTTAATAATTTTTTTGATTTAAGATTCACTATGGATGATGAAAAAGATTTTTTATATCTCAAAAAATTATATTCAAATTTATATCCTGAATTAGATAATTTAAAATTATTGGTTAATCAAATTAAAGATGGAAGTAAAATAAAAAGACATATGATAAGTAACATTAATAAATACAGCAAATGACCTACATAATAGGAGAAATAGGCCAGAATCATAATGGTTCAGTAGATATTGCAAAATTAATAATGGACTATGCAGCTAAAGATGTCCCAGATACTCAATTCAATTATAAATTGAGAAAAATGGATGCTGTTAAGCTAACAATGAGAGATTTAGATAATGAGTTGACTGAATCTGCTATGAAAAAAGAATATAATTCAATTCATTCTTTTGGAAAAACTTATGGGGAACACAGGCGTTTTTTAGAATTAAACTTTGAAGAACATCATGAATTATATAATTATGCGAAATCAAAAAAATTAGATTTTGTTGAAACATTTTGTGGAATTAATTGTTTAAATGCTTTAAAGTTGTTTGAACCAGATTATTTAAAAGTGGCAAGCAGAGATTTAACTAACCTTCCTCTGATTAATGCTTTAGCTGAAACTAAAATTCCTATTATTATTTCTACTGGAATGTCTGGGATTAAAGATTTAGATAATGCTATAAATCTCATTACTAAGTATCATAGTCATTTAACAATTTTACATTGCTTATCTCAATATCCTTCTGATTATAAAAAAATTAATTTAAATACTATCTTGTTTCTAAAAGAAAATTATTCAAATTATAGAATTGGGTTTTCTGATCATTCAATAGGTATTTCAACTCCATTAGCAGCTGTAGCTATGGGGGCACAAGTAATCGAAAAACATATCACTTTAGACAGAGATATGAAAGGGACAGATCAACAAGGGTCATTGGGAATTGACGGGATAATTAGAATGGTTAGAGACATAAGACATCTTGAAATGTCTTTTGGTAAAAAAGAAATTATATTAGATGAATCAGTTAAATCGTCAAAGTTAAAATTAGAGAGATCAATCGCTGCAAACAGAATTATTAAAAAAGGTGAAAAAATAAAGGATTCAGATATCCATTTACTTAGTCCTGGTGATGGGTTTAAGTGGTCTGAAAAAAATAAAATAATTGGCAAAATAACTTCGAAAGAAATAGGTAAAAACGAAATAATTTATTCAAATAAAATCATATGATAAAAAAGTTACCTAAATTAATTTTAACTGATATTGATGGAGTTTGGACAGATGGAGGTATGTATTATTTAGAATCTAACAATGAATTTAATGGAGAAATAAAAAAATTTAATACATCTGATTCTGCAGGAATAATTTTTTTAAAGGTTTTAAACATAAAAACAGGCATAGTGACTGGAGAAACTACAAAAATTGTAGAACACAGGTCTAAAAAATTAAAAATTGATTTCCTTTTTCAAGGTGTAAAAAACAAACATAAAGTTGTTAAAGATTTAATAAAAAAACTGAATATGAATTTTTCAGATGTTGCATACATTGGTGATGATATTAATGATTTAAAATTATTAAGAGCTGTTGGTTTTTCCGCATGTCCAAATAATTCTCCTGAATATATAAAATCGGAAGTGAATAAAATTATGTCTAAGAGAGGTGGAGACGGAGTTTTTCGTGAATTTGTTGAATTCATTTTAAAAGAAACTAATAATTTAGAATTAGCTTTAAATAAAACATTAGAAATTATTTAGTTTTCGTAAAATGGAAACATATTTTTCATTTTTCTTCTTGTATAAATGAAAATATATAATTTCCCCCAATTTCAGGACAGCTAGTTAAAGTGTAAATTTAACAGTTGTATATAAGAAAAGAAAGACGAAGATTCAGTGCTGCCTTCAAGACGAAAGTGGCTCCGGAAGCGGTCAATAAAAAAGAAAGGGTTCAGCAATTGGCTTTAAAGTTTGAATTACATCCAAATCAAATCACTCAATGGAAGTGCGAATTCCTGGAAGGGGCTGAGCAGATATTCAGTAAGAAAAAGGCTGAAAAGAAGGCGAATGATGAACAAGACAAAGATCAACTTTACAGTAAAATTGGTCGTTTACCGACCGAAGTTGATTTTTTAAAAAAAGGCTTGAGGAAATAAGTCGGGATCAAAAACGGCATTTTGTTCATCGTGAAAACAGTCGGTTAAGTATTGTCAAGCAGTGCGATCTACTGGAAATTAATAGTTCTGGAATTTATTTTAAACTAAAGTTCGAGAATTTGTTGAACCTTCGTTTGATGAGATTAATCTACGAAAAATTCATTGATTGTCCTTTCTATGGAGTACCACGGATGACGACTTGGCTAAAAGAAGATATGGGATATGATGTTAATCATAAACGTATAGAACGACTTTACAAAGTCATGGGTCTTCAAACCATTTTCCCTAAAAAGAACCTCAGTAAAAGGAATCAGAAACTCAAAACATATCCCTATTTACTCAAAAACCTGATGATCGTCCGTCCAAATCAAGTGTGGCAAGCAGACATATCATATATCCCACTTGAGTGCGGCTTTATGTATATGGTAGCAATCATTGATGTCTATAGCAGAAAAATTCTCAACTGGAGTATCTCCAACACGATGAACACAGAATGGTGCCTTCAAGTCTATGAAGATGCGATTAAACAATTTGGTTATCCGGAAATTCTCAACACGGACCAAGGCAGTCAACTTACCAGTCCGATTTTCACAAACGCACCAGTAGATCGGGGCATTAAAATCTCTATGCATGGAAAAGGAAGAGCATTGGACAATATTTTTATTGAGCGTTTTTGGAGAGCATTAAAGTATGAACACATCTATTTAAACCCTACCAATGGAGGAATCGAGCCAAATGAAGGAGTTAGAAAGTACATTGAATTTTACAACTCCGAAAGAAGGCATACGAGCATCAACAATAATACCCCGGAAAAATATTTTAATCTAATTAAAACGATTCCTAAAAATAAATTTAGATTGGAACTATCCCTGTCCTAAATAAGGTGGGAATTATATTATATATTTGGTTTAAGTTAGGTGATCTTGGGTTCTATAATTTAGAAGGAAACTTAGAATATTTAGGAAGAATTGATCATCAGATTAAATATGGTGGAAGAAGAGTTGAAATAGGCGAAATGGAATCTGCATTTAGAAAATTTGATAAAACTAAGGATGCTAAGGTAATAGCTTTGAAAGATGATAATAATATTGTAAAAGGGCTTTATGCATTTATAACCGATACTTTGAGTGATCAAGAAGAAAAACAAATTAAATTTAAGATTCAGAATTATATAGAAAAATTGTTTGCACCAAAAAAAAATCATAACTATTGAAAAATCCCCTTTAACTGTAAGCAGAAAAATTGATAGAAAAAAATTGGGATAACAACTAAAAACACGAATAAGATTTGTTTTAAATAAATTTTGAAATATTTAATAAAATATAATATTTGAATATAAAATTCCATCAAAATCTGATGTTATGATTTTTCATAGAACAATCAATAGTTTTTTACAAAAAATTATTGATTCAAAAGGCTCAGTACATATTTTTAGTCCAAATTCTAATGAATTATTTCTAGGTATTAAAGGATTAAAAATTTCCTGTAAAAAATTATTTTTTGATAAAATAAGTGAGAATAGAAAACATAGAAAAGGTTTAATTTATGAATTATTTAGATATATGTATTATGTATATATTGAATCATATTTAATTGTTATAAATTCAAAGTATATAATCCCATTTATAGATAAATGTAGTAGACTTGCGCGGTCTTCAAAAAATTGCAGACAATTTTCATTTATAAGCATTCAAAATGGTGCCAGATTATCTTATGCATCCACTCCCAAATCTACTTACCATTGTCAGCATTTGTTTTACTTCGGAAAACATGAGATAAATATGTTTCCGAAAATGGAATATTATGCTGAGAATTTTTATCCATTAGGATCATTGGTATCAAGTTTATATTTCAATAGTAATCTAAATAATAATAAAGAGAAGTATGATTTACTTATAGTTTCTTGTTGGCGAGGAAATATTGGTTTCCCAAAGGATGTTAAGGAGACAATGAGGTCGATGAAAATAATGGATGAGCTTTTAGCAAAATATATTAATTCTAGAAATATTAAAGCTGCTCTAATTCTAAGATCAGAAGAAAACAACCAGCATTGGTATATGCCTGAAATTGGAATGAATGAATATGATTATTTTAAAAATATTTATGGAGATTCAACTGATTTGATAATGAACGATTTTAGCGAACGTCCAATTTATAAATTAATTCAACAAAGTCATATGGTTGTTTCTGTTTTATCGACAGCATTGGTTGAAGCATTTGGTTTTGGAAAAAAAGCTTTATTCTATAATTTTGTGAAACCAATGAGTATCACAAGGATTTTGATAAAGCTATTGAATCAACGAATAAGAATAATAAAATATTTAATACAGAACTTGATGGCTTATTTAATATGTCGGATAAGGAATATTCTATAAAACATAAAGAACTACAACACTATTATATTAGATCCCCAAAAAACACATCAACACAAAGTTATATCCAAGAAAATATTAAAAATATTGTTTTACAATACAAATAATTGTTTTAAAAAAGTAAATTGAATAAAAATCTATTTTTAATAACTACTGCCGAAAAAGCGAGTTGGCGATATAATTCTTCAATATTGTTTTTAGGAGAATGGTGTAAGACTTATGAAAATAAATCTGATAGAAAAACCTTTAATGCAAAAGTTGCGGATTACCATTGGGATGATCGAAAAAAAGTATTTAATGATTACAAATATTTACGTAATATTTATGAAAAATTATTAGTTGATTTATCTAAAGCACTAAATTCCTTCCATAGAACCAATCATTCCCTCAGATATTGGCGCATTTTAATAGGACCATGGCTTCTGTATTTTACAGAAATGTTATTTGACAGATGGGAAACAATTCACAATACAATTTCAAAACATCAAATATCGAATACTATAATTATTGAAACTCCAAAAGAATTAGTAATTCCCAAAGATATGAGTGATTTTAAAAAACTCTATTCATCAGATCTTTGGAATCATGTGATGTACTCAAATATTATAAGAAATCATACATCTTTAAATTATCAGATTATTGATCATGAAAGTAATTTGTTGTTTAATAAATTTAAAGCTGGTAAAACCTCAATTTTTTTCAAAAAATTAAAACTTTATTTACGCAAATCTCTTTATTTAATCATTAATAATTTTTCAAGAAATGAAGATGCAGTACTAGTTGACACATATTTGGATTCTAAAATAGAATTATTACTTCAAATGTCATTAAAACAATTTCCTGTAATAAGAAGCAAAACTGATGAAATTGAATTTATTGAACCAGACCTCCATTTAAGAAAACAAATACCCACTTTACTTTCAAATCAAAAAGGGTTTGAAAAGTTTTTAAGAACAATAATATTTGATAATATTCCTACTAGTTATTTAGAAGGCTATAAAAGGCTTATTTTAAAAGTGAAGTCACTAAATTGGCCTCAAAAGCCAAAATTTATTTTTACTTGTGCAGCATATAATATGGATGAAGTTTTTAAAGCATGGGCAGCTAAATGTGTGGATAAGGGCTCACCTTTATTTATTGGGCAGCACGGTGGTAACCTTGGATCGGCATTATGGACATCATCTGAAGATCATGAAGTTGCTATTTCAGATCGTTATATTACATGGGGCTCATATAACGGGAATCCTAAACAATATCCATTAGGAATAATCAAAAATTTATATGGAAAAATTTGGAAATATGACTGTTCAGGAGAATTGTTAATTATTAATAATATGACGCCCAGATATAGTTATGTAATGTCTAGTATCCCAATTGCATCAAAACAAAGAAAAATTAGTATAAAAAAACAATTTGAATTTGTTGATCATTTGAGTCAAAATATTACTACACAACTAAAAGTCAGAATATTTAATCCAGATTGGGGGTGGTGTCAAACAGAAAGATGGAAGAATAAATTTCCAAATATAAAATTAGACTTAGCCGACAAACCTTTGAAGAATTCTATCTCGAAAAGCAGATTAATTATTGTTAATTGTAATGGAACAGTGCTTTTAGAAACACTTTCGATGAACATTCCTACAATAATATTTTGGGATCCAAATTTAAACGAAATAAGACCTTCTGCACAACCATTTTTTAATAAATTAGCGAGTGCTGAAATCCTTTTTTATAATCCAGAAGATGCCGCTAAGAAGGTAAATCAAATCTGGGATAATGTTAATGATTGGTGGTTCAGTAATAAAACACAAGAAGCAAGAAAAATATTTTGTAGTAAGTTCGCTAACCAGCCAAAAAAACCGTTACAAAAATTAAAAAAATCTCTAACTTTTAATTAATAATAATGACTCAAAAACTCAAAAAGTTTCTTGAAAAATACAATAAGCAAACTGACACAATATACACGCATGTATCAAATGAAGGTTATTGGTCAAACTTATCAAAGGAAGAAAATTCAGATTTAATTAAATTACTTGAAAAGCATACAGTACGTGAAGCTATTTCAATAAAAAAGCCAATGATCTCTGACGTTATATTTTCTGAAAAACGATCAGTTGGTTTAGAGCTTTTAAATTTATCTGGGAAGGAAATGGCAATCGATCTTGGATGTATGTGGGGAGCTATTACAATACCATTAGCGAAACAAGTAGATTATGTTTTGGGGGTTGATCAGACTGTAGAATCTTTAATAGTGACTGAAACAAGGTTAAAAGAAGAGGAAATTAAAAATGTAAGTTTTTTAAATGCGAATTTAAGAGATTTAGTAATTCCTGAAAAAACTTTTGATATTGCGATAGTCAATGGTGTTTTGGAATGGTTACCAGAAATTGAAGATGTTGAATTGGGAACTTATTGGTATAAAAGAATCAAAAGAAAAGCGGATGGTAATCCACGTGATATCCAACTTGATTTTCTCAAAAATGTAAATCAAGGTTTAGCAGAGGGTGGACGTTTAATGTTGGCAATAGAAAATAGGTATGATTATAAAATGTTTTTTGGTACAAGAGATCCGCATACGGGGACATTATTTACAACAATCTCTCCAAGATGGTTAGCTAATATTATATCGCTAATATTCAGAAAAAGAGAATATAGGCCTTGGATATATTCTTTTTCGGGGACAAAAAAACTACTAATGGAAGCGGGTTATAGCGATGTAACTCTATATTCTTGTTGGCCTGACTATCGTTTTCCAGAATTCATAACTAAATATGGAGAGGTTAATAATTATTTTTCTCCAACCTCTGTGAGAAAAAACGGGAAAATAACTTTAAAAAGGGTGATCGCGAATAGGGTAGAATGGCTATTGTTTAAAGTATTTAATTTTCAATTTCTGGCTCCGTCTATGATTGTTATTGCAAAAAAATGAAGCTAATAACCAATTCATCACATGGAAATGGTATTTATACATTTATTGATGAAAAAAGTAAATTAATTATAAAATCTTCTGTAACTAAAGACGGTATTTCTTCTTTGAAACGTGAATTATTTGGTTATCAATGGTATTTTAATTTAGAAGATAATGAAAATACCAAATCATTCTCTTATATTTCACATTCAACCGACAAATATTATCGTTTATCTGTGAAGTTATTTCAAGGCGAAATAGGGGATAGTAATTCATCATTAAGTAGCAATCACCTATTGATTTTAAGAGCTATTGAACATTACAATTCAATTTGGCCGAAAAAAAAAGATGATTTTGTAGCCTTGCATGGAGATTTTTCAGTTGGGAACATAATTTATAAGAAAGGCGATGTTGTAATTATAGATTGGGAACATTTTGCAGATAATTCTGCCCCCTGGGGATTTGACTTGGTAAATCTGCTTTATGAATCAGTTTTTTTTTCAATGGGATCAAAAAATAAATTAAGTAAAAAAGATTTAAAAAGTTTTTTATTACTCAGGAATAAAATTTCAAAATTAATAGAAGATGTTCCACATTTTAAAGTTTCATTAGAAGCTTTAAATGAGTTCATAAATAATAATCATAAAATTTGGGGGGGTATAATTGTCAAAATACCAGTTTTAAAGTTTACTTCTTTACAAAAAAAATATATAAAAGGAATTGAAAATATTTAATTTATAAAACAAGATTTAATAAGGGCATTTTAAAATTAAGATGGATGAAAGAAAAATTTAAAGACATCAATGATCAGTATCTCAACAAACGAAATCAATTTGCGAAAAAAATTGGTTCTGATAATTTATTTCAATACATTGACCAATTTCCGTTGTATGCAGGTAAGAACACTATAGGCTCAAAATTATTTACCTATGAAGTTTTGAAAATGGTTCAAGATGTTCCAGGCCATATTGCTGAATTTGGTACATGGCATGGGGCTAACTTAATGTTTATGGCCAAAACCCTTCAACTATTGCAGCCCAATTCGCATAAAAAAATTATTGGGTTTGATAATTTTTCGGGGTTACCTGAAGCAACAAATATAGATGGTGAATATGCTCATAACCAGGTTGGAAATTATCACGGCTCATTAGAAATTCTGAAAGCAGCTATTGATTTGTATGAATTTGAAAATACGATAGAGCTAGTTATCGGAGATGCTTGTCAAACAATTGTTGAGTTTGAAAAAAAGCGTCCTGAAGTAATGATATCTCTGGCGTATATAGATTTTGATTTATATGAGCCATGTAAAGTAGCACTCGAATTTATTGCAAAAAGATTAGCGGTAGGGGGTGCAATAGTTTTTGACGAAGCAATTTCTGAACTATGGCCTGGTGAAACCAAAGCCATGTTTGAGTTTCTTGATCAGTTTAATGGTAGTTTTAGGATGGTAGCTAACCATCTTACACCACAGCCTACACTTTGTTTAATTAGAGAAAAATGAAATTTGAGCACATAGGGGTTTTTGTTTCATCATTAAGTTCAGGAAGAAAACACCTTGAAAATATTTTTCAAATATCAAACTGGACTAATCCAGTTGATGATTACCTTCAAAAAGTCTCTGTCCAGTTTGGTCTAGATTCGTCGGGTATCCGATATGAATTAGTAGCTCCTTTTGGGAATAATAATCCGGTGGATCCATTATTAAACCAATCCAAGAATATTCTCAATCATGTTGCCTATTTGGTGAATGATCTCGATGCTAGTATTGTAAAATTGCAAAAGGAAAGATGCTTACTTATCAGTGGGCCAACGCCAGCTATTGCATTTAATAATCATAGGATTGCTTTCTTATACACGCCATTACGATTTGTACTAGAACTTATTGAAAATTAATTTTCAATTTATTTTTTGGGAGCTCCTTTAATTTTAAAGAAATTGCACAAAAGAAAAAAGAATGAATATTAGAGTTAGTTGTACCAGTTATTTGCCGCCTCGAAACTCTGCATGGGAAGTTTTAGAAAAAGGTAATGAGCTAATTTTTGGAGAATTTGGTGATTGGCCACAGGCACTTACCGCTCAAGGGAATGCCGACAATATATTTTTGGCAATATTTTTGGAAGATTTGTTTCCAAAAGAGCTATTATTTAAAACGGATAACGAGGATTTTGATAAAGTAAAATCAATACTAGATACGGTGCTTGAAACCTTGCAGTTCAGGCTTGAGCAAAGGTCAAATAATTATACTTTTATTGCTTGGCTTGGTTGGCAATCAGATTCAATTATAAGATCATCACGCCAAAAAACAATCAGCACTTATACTGCTCAATATTTTGAGGAGCAGTTATATAACTTTTGCAAAATTCATAAACGCCTTTTTTTAATTCCATTAGATACTATATTTGGTGAGGAGGGTTTTAAAAGATGCGTTGATCATAGAAATTTTTTTGTGAGTAGAATTCGAATTTCACAATTTGGGCTTAATCTTTTAAGCTTTTCACTCAATACGATAATTAACCGCATCACAAAGCCTACCTCTAAACTTCTGGTACTTGATTGTGACAATACATTGTGGGGAGGTGTGATTGGGGAAAATGGTTTAGGTGGAATACTTGTTGGTCAAGATGGCATTGGAAGTGCTTTTTCAGCATTTCAATTTGTAGCTAAACAGTTATCTCAAAATGGCTTATTATTGGCTATAAGTAGTAAGAATGAAGAGAAAGATGTATGGTCAGTTTTCGAAAATCATACATCAATGGTTCTTAAAAAATCTGATATTATCAGTTATAAAATAGATTGGAGAGATAAGTCTGTACATCTGTGTGAGATTGCAAATGAGTTAGGCATAGGACTGGACAGCATTGTTTTTTGGGATGACAATCCTATTGAAAGAGAGAAAATTAAACAATCCTTGCCAGAGGTTATAGTTATTGAACCTTCATTAGAAGTTGTGGAATGGGCGGATGAATTACGATCGTTACCATATTTTGCTTCTTTTGTTAATTCTACAGATGATTTAAATAAGGTAGATCAATATAAATCAAAGGCGGCTTTTGAAAAGGAAACTAAGCTATTCAAAAATTATGATGATTTTCTTGGGGGGATTAATATGCATCCCAGCATAGTTTCAATTGATGAAGGGACAATAGGAAGAGCAGTACAATTGTGTCAAAAAACTAATCAAATGAACTTGAGGTTGATTAGACATGATGAAGTTTCTTTAAATGAAATAGCTAATTCGTCAAGGTCTGAATCTTTCATGGTGCACTTGAGAGATAAATTTGGTGATCACGGTTTAATTGCGTTGGTCATTGTTAGATGTACCAAGGACGATCCGGTTGCTTTTTTAGATACATTTTTGATGAGTTGTCGGGTTTTGGGAAGAAATATAGAAGGCTGGATATTCAATAAAATCAGACAAAAATTGGAACAAAAAGGGTGTAAAAAATTAGAGGCAGAATATATACAGGGCGAAAGAAATTCCCCAGCGTTAAAGTTATTAACTAATCATGGATTTATGCATAAAAATTCTCTTAAAGACGATATTAATAATATTGAACAATATGAGGTTGATGTGCATACATGGGAAATAGATAATTTGAGTATATTTAATTAAAAAGCATACTATGAATCAAAATCAACTATTGATTATCTTTAAAGAAGTTTTTCCTACAGCTACATTTGCTGTTGCATTTAATACATTGGAACTAAATTCCATTCCTGAATGGGATTCAATTGGGAACCTGAACCTAATTTTGCGTATTGAGGAAGCATTCGACATCCGATTTAGTAGCGCTGAGCTCTCTGAATTAAAATCTATCAAACAAATTGAGCAAGCCCTCAAGGATAAAGATGTATATGAAGATTAGTAAAGTAGGAGTAGGTGAAATTTTTAAAAAATGTGGGGTTTCAAACGGAGATACCATTTTCTTGCATTGCGATGCAATGGTTACCTCAGAATTGGCAGGAAATAACATTAATGAAAAAATGTCTGTACTTTTTGATGGGATTCAAGAATTAATTGGTGTTAATGGAACTCTTATTATACCAACATTTACTTATAGCGCAACAAAAGGAGAAGTGTTTGATGTTGCGAAAACATCAAGTGCTGTTGGGCAGTTAACAGAATTTTTTCGTAAACGGCCTGGCGTATCTCGTTCCTTAAATCCTATTTTTAGTGTTGCCTCTAGTGGTGCATTGGCTGAGAAATTTACGAATAGCTCTATTGATGATTGTTTTGGAAAGAGAACTAGTTTTGACTTACTATATAAAATGAACTCATGGATATTTACTTTAGGTTGCTCCTGGGATCGAATTACATTTATACATTTTATTGAACAGGCAGAACAGGTTGATTACCGATATTTTAAATCCTTTCCTGCTACAATAGTAAATAAGTCAGAGACTAAAAATGTTATAATTCGTTATTTAGTTCGTCATCTTGATAAATCAACTGATGTTAAACTTGACAAATTAAAAGTAAGATTGAGTGATGAAAATTTATTAAAAAGTGACGAAATAGGGAGGGTACTTTTAAATGGTGTAAGGGCAAAAGATTTCTATAAAACTGCAGTGAAAATGTTACATGAAAAACCATATGTACATATAAAAGAAGGTAATTAAGCTTATAAACAAAAATTAAAGCGAATAAAAAATTGCTCAAAATCAGTCTTAATTTTTAATATTTCTAGGATTAATTTTACTCTTATATCGCGTGGATCAGGGGTCTTATATACTCACATCAAAGGAGTGGGGAAGTTTTTTGGTTAGAGTTATGAACGATTCAAATTTTGACGAGATATAATTTTTATTAAATGTAAAATCAAGATTTATATGGAATTTAATGATAAAAATATAGGTATTGAAATGCATGAATGGGCTACGGATCTCTTTCCAATTACAAGAAGTCTAACGGGTCGTGGGGTAAGAGAAACGCTATCATACTTAGGTAAGTTAATGCCAAATTTAAAGGTTCATTCAATTCCTTCAGGCACGCAGGTATATGATTGGGTGGTACCCGAAGAATGGATCATAAATGAAGCCTATATTTCCGATGAAAGCGGGAAAAAAATAGTCGACTTTAAAGTAAATAATCTTCATCTTGTAGGTTATTCTGTGGCTATTGATCAGTGGTTTACTTTGGAGGATTTGCAAGAGCATTTATATTCTCTTCCAAGTTTACCTGATGCAATACCGTACATTACTTCGTACTATAAAAAACATTGGGGATTTTGTCTTTCAGAGAATCAGCGTAAAAACTTGAGCCCAGGAAGATATCATGTGGTGATTGATAGTGAATTTATTCAGGGGGTGATGAATTATGGCGAGTTGATCATTCCCGGTCAATTGAAAGAAGAGATATTGCTATCAACCTATATCTGCCATCCTTCTATGGCAAATAATGAACTTTCTGGCCCAGTGGTTGCAACTGCATTGGCCCGTTGGATAGGTAATATTTCTGACAGAAGATATACTTATCGAGTTATTTTTATTCCTGAGACAATTGGAGCGATAGCATATATTAATAAGAACTTAGATCATTTAAAGAAATATATAATAGCAGGATTTCAATTGACTTGTATGGGCGATGAAAGATGCTATTCTTTTCTTCCTTCTCGTCTAGGGAATACTCTTTCTGATAACGCAGCGTTGCATATTCTAAAACATATAGCACCAAATTTTAAAAAATATACTTTTTTATCTCGGGCGAGCGATGAGCGTCAGTTTTGTGCCCCTGGTGTAGATTTACCGATTGCTTCAATCATGCGGAGTAAGTATGAAGAATATCCAGAATACCATACTTCTTTTGATAACCTTATGTTGATTACTCCTGTCGGTTTGGAAGGAGGCTTCGAGGCTATTAAAAAAGTTATTGAGGCAATTGAGATAAATTGCAAACCTATGGTAACCGTATTGTGTGAGCCTCAATTAGGTAGGCGTGGGCTTTACCCAACGTTAAGTACAACAAAACCAAAAGGTCCTTACCTTCAGAACATGATGGATTTAATCGCCTATTCCGATGGTACAAATTCATTAATTGAAATAGCTGACATAATAGGAATTCCTATTTGGGAACTAGTACCAATTTTTAATGAACTACTTTTTCAAGGGCTATTAAAAAGGATAAACTAGAAAAAATGAAAGGAATGCCTACTACTAAATATGATTTTAGCTTTATTTGTGTTTGTCGAGATCATGGAATAATTACAAATTATATACTGAGAGTAGGGTAAATAATCTTTAATAAAATAATTAATAAAAAATGAAAACAGTTTTACTATGTGGTGGGTTAGGAACCAGACTAAGTGAAGAAACGCAGTTAAAACCAAAACCAATGGTTGAAATTGGAGGCAAACCTATACTCTGGCATATCATGAAAATGTATGAGCAGTATGGCTTTAATGATTTTTTTCTTGCACTTGGATATAAGGGAGAAGTCATTAAAGATTATTTCTTGAATTATCATGCGAGACAGAGCAATTTATCTATACATCTGAAAAGTGGTAAAACCAATTATACTCATCCTACCTCTGAGGATTGGAATGTGTCATTGATTGATACGGGCGCATTGACCATGACCGGAGGCCGCTTACTGCGATTGCAACCTTTTCTTCATGATAGCGGAACCTTTATGCTTACCTATGGAGACGGTGTTTCTGACATAAACATAGAGGCTTTAGTTAAGTTTCATCGTGCACACGGCAAACTAGCCACAGTTACAGCAGTGAGACCACCAGTAAGATTTGGAGAGTTAATTATTGAAGATGATAAAGTATCTCATTTTCAAGAAAAGCCACAAGCAGGAGAAGGTTGGATCAACGGTGGTTTTTTTGTTTTTGAATCTGAGATATTTGATTTTTTAACAGATGACACTACTTTTCTTGAAAGGGAACCTCTTGAACAGTTGGCAAAAAAAGGAGAATTGATTGCTTACAAACATCCTGGCTTCTGGCAATGTATGGATACAATTCGAGACCGTGATTATTTACAGGAAAGCTGGCAAACAGGTAAAGCAGCATGGATAAAAAATAATTGATCATGTTTTCAAATATTTATAAAAATAAAACAGTTTTAGTAACGGGTCATACTGGTTTTAAGGGATCCTGGTTAACTGCCTGGTTACTGAAACTGGGGGCAAAAGTAATCGGCTTCTCAAAAGGGCTGCCTACTAATCCCTCCATGTTTAGTGAAATTGGTTTAGAAAAACATATAAAGCATATTATTGCCGACATTCGGGATCTGAAAAAACTGACACAGGTTATTGCTGATGAAAAACCAGATTTCGTTTTTCATCTTGCCGCCCAGGCGATTGTATCAACTTCTTACACAGATCCGGGTGATACGATGACGACGAACGTAGTGGGCACCATGAATGTACTAGAAGCATTAAGGAAACATACTGAAGCTTGTGTTGCTGTGATGATCACCAGTGACAAGTGTTATGACAATGTTGAATGGATATGGGGCTATCGTGAAACAGATCATTTGGGAGGTAAAGATGTATATAGTGGTTCAAAAGGTGCAGCCGAACTAGTCATCAAATCTTATTTTCATTCATTTTTTCAAAATGAGCATCCTGTGAAATTAGCCATTGGCAGGGCTGGTAATGTAATAGGTGGTGGCGATTGGGCGCAGGATCGCATAGTGGTTGATTGTATGCGTGCTTGGTCTGAGAAGCGGATAGTAGAGATACGAAGTCCTCAGGCCACTAGGCCTTGGCAACACGTACTAGAACCTTTAAGTGGCTATTTGGCACTTGGAAGTGCCGTCGCTCAAAAAAAGGAATTACACGGGGAAGCATTTAATTTTGGGCCACGTGCCGAACAGAATCATACAGTAGTCGAATTGCTGCATGACCTAGCCAAGCATTGGGGTTTTGATAATGTTGATAAAGCATATAAGATAACCGCAGATATTCCATTTCACGAGGCAGGGTTACTTAAACTCAATTGTGATAAAGCATTGTTTTATATTAAATGGGAATCTAACCTTTTTTATCCTGAAACCATCCACTTGGTGAGCGATTGGTATGCGGCCTACTATCGAAAATACGGGGATATGTATTCACTTACATTAGATCAAATATCAGACTACGAACAATTTGGAGTTGAGAGAAGTCGAGTATGGTCGGAATCATCGAATTGATTATGGGCATATTAAAAACAACTATTAAAGATGTCTCCATAACTCCATTGCGAGAGATAGCTGATGATCGCGGATCGGTTCTTCATATGCTTCGCTGTGATGCAGACGAATTTACCCAATTTGGGGAATGTTATCTCTCGGAAGTAGTGCCTC
>Ga0206127_1002312_pt1 | contig 19123 bp, 22 predicted proteins | sample Helgoland_Spring_6_FD_148646 | JGI IMG/M metagenome (GOLD analysis project Ga0206127, IMG submission 148646) | Pelagic subsurface seawater microbial communities from Kabeltonne, Helgoland, North Sea - Helgoland_Spring_Bloom_20160419_1 | ecosystem: Environmental > Aquatic > Marine > Epipelagic ...
ACAAGCCGTTTGGACTTTGCCCCCGATCAGCGCTCAAACGTGCGGTTAAAGATTGGGAAGCCTTAGGATTATCTCCAATGGTTGGTCTCGAGACAGAGGCCTACATTTTTCAACGTGACCAAGATGGCGTTTGGCGCCCCTATGACACGCCTGGAGCTTTTGTTTATGGCACTGGCCCGGAAAATGATCCAAGGGGCGTGATGGACGATATTTGGGAGGCGGCTCATCAAGCAGAGATTCCAATCGAAAGCATGAATGGAGAATATGACAATGGGCAGTTCGAGCTTACTTTGCGGTTCGACCATGCGCTTAAAGCCTGTGATGACACCTTTCTAATGAAGACATTGGCAAGAGAAATCGCCCTGAAAAAAGGGCTTTTGCTGACATTTATGCCAAAACCAGTGCCGGATCGTGGTGGATCAGGGCTCCATGTTAATTTCAGTTTTTTGAACAAAGACAACCAAAACCAGATTGCACCAACTGGCGTTTTGTCAGACCTTGGACAACACTGCATCGCAGGGCTGATCCATCACCATGAGGCGCTCGCGGGCCTGCTTGCAGTGACTGTGAACAGCTATGACAGATTGGCCGCTGGCAGCTTGGCTGGGTATTGGGCAAATTGGGCAGAAGACCATCGCTTGGTGACCACACGTTGTTCAACAGGGTCGCCCAAATCGGCGCGTCTTGAACATAGAATGGCCGATTGTGCGACAAGCCCCTATCAAGCTGTGGCCGCTGTATTGCAAGCTGCGCGCTTAGGCGTGGCGGGAAGTCTGCCACTGCAACCAGCTGAAGATTTAGATGGGTTGGAAAACGTGCGGGAGCGGCGCCACATTCCATCAGGTTTAGACAAATCCTTGGAGGCCTTGGACAAAGATGTGATGTTGCGTCAAGCGGTTGGCGAGGCCTATTGCGATGGGCTGCTTTACCTCAAGCGAGATGAGTTCAAGCGTCTCCTCAACAGAAGTGTCGACGAGATCCGCGACTTTTATTTACCATTTGTTTAGAATGTCCGGTCTCAGGCCATTTTTGAGTGAAGGTTTGAGGATTGGACACGGCAACCCCGGACCCCGTGACATTGGCTCCGAAAAATCCTTGCATAAGATTCATAAATATCTCCTTCTGAGACCTAAGTGGATCAAACTGTTGGGGCTGTGCAATGATGAACAAGACCATTTTGGTAATTGGCACCTATGACACCAAAGATGACGAGTTAGGATTTTTGGCCGAAGTGATCCAGGCGCAAGGTGGTCAATTGGTCACCATGGACGTGTCTGTGTTGGGTGACCCATCCAAGCCAACAGATTATTCCAAACACGATGTTGCGCAAGAAGGTGGAAGTTCGATCCAAGCGGCTATCGCTTCGGGGAATGAAAACCAGGCAATGCAGATTATGGCCACAGGAGCGGCGTTGTTGGCAGCGCGATTGTTCACCGAAGGCCGATTTGACGGGTTGATTGTCCTTGGCGGTACAATGGGGACAGACCTTGCGTTGGATGTATGTTCCGCAGTGCCGCTTGGGGTGCCGAAATACATTGTGTCCACGGTATCGTTTTCACCGCTCATCCCAGCGGAACGGTTGGCAGCCGATACGCAAATGATTTTATGGGCCGGGGGGCTTTATGGCCTGAATTCCGTATGCAAGGCGTCCTTAAGTCAAGCAGCAGGCGCCGTTCTGGGCGCAGCACGCGCGGTGCAAATGCCAGATCCGGATAAACCCTTGATCGGGATGATGTCGCTGGGAACATCTGCGTTAAAATACGTCATTCCGCTGAAGCCTGCGCTTGAAGCCCGTGGTTTTGAGGTCGCCGTGTTCCACGCAACCGGTATGGGGGGGCGCGCATTTGAAAGCCTCGCGGGACAGCGGGCGTTTGCTTGTGTTTTCGATCTTTGCACACAGGAATTGGGCAATCATGTGCACGGGTCCAATATATCTGCTGGAGCGGATCGTTTGACCAATGCCGGCTTAAATGGCACCCCGCAAATCGTGGCGCCGGGATGTTACGATCTTGTTGATGTCGTTGGTTGGCAACCTTTGCCAGACAAATGGTCAGATCACTTGAAACACGAACACAATCGCTTACTGACTTCGATTGTCTTAAATGATGATGAACGCCGGTTGGTGGCGCGTGCGCATAGCGCGCAATTGGCCAAAGCAACCGGGCCGGTGGCCATGCTATTGCCTGAGAAGGGTCTGGGCGAATGGGACCGAGCGGGTGCTGATTTACACAATCAGGCCGGACTAAACGCGTTTTTGCTGGAACTGGAACATACTCTGCCAAGCAACGTGGTTGCGCAACGGATAAAATGCCACATCAATGATGCGGAATTTGCGGACAAAGCACTGGAAATTTTTGACGCCTGGCGCGCAAAAGGCGTCATCGCGTGATTGACACGCGAGAAGAGCGCACAAATCGAAAATCCTTTGGAAGCCGCCACACAGTCACCTTGAGCATATTCGGCAAAGCCAGTTGATCGCGTTCTTTTCGGCAATGCCAGCGCAATTTCGCATTTCAAAAACGAGCCCCCTTTATTGAGAAAAAGATTGTTTTTGAGTCCGCAGCCATTGCAAGCTTTGCGCCATAGACCTTGAGGAGGTACAGCTTGCCAAATTCCACATCCGAAACTCGAGAGGTTACGCAACTTGATTTCAAGACAGATCTCGGCGCGGGTGCGCGGGCGCGGATTGGGCTGTTGGTACTGGAATCTGATCAAACTATGGAATGGGAGATGCAGCAAATGGCCGATCTTCCAGGGGTTGCACTCTATCACGCACGGCTCGCCAATGAGGTGAAGGTAACGCCAGAGACGATGGTGCAAATGGAGTTAGAAATTCCGAAGGCAGCAGCGCTTTTGCCAGGTTATCTTGGTCTCAAAGCTATTGGCTATGGCTGCACTTCTGGAAGTACGGTCATTGGAGAGCAGCGGGTTTGTGATTTGATTCAAAGCCATCATCCCACTGTGCCAACCAGCAATCCCTTGACCGCTGCAAAAGCTGCGCTCAAGCAATTGGGCATCAAGCGGCTTGGTCTTGTGACCCCCTACCGTCCTGATGTCACAGAATTGATGCAGGCGCGCTTCGAAGAGGCTGGCATCGTCATTCAATCGGTTGGCTCCTTTTACCAAGAGGATGATAGGGTGGTGGGACGGATCACGCCCGATGCGATCTTAGACGCGGCACTTGCGGTTGGCCGACATCATCTTGTGGATGGTGTTTTTATTTCATGCACAAGCCTACGTGCGGCCGGCATTATCGGGCACGCAGAAGCGGCACTGGGCAAACCGGTGACAGCCAGCAATCATGCTTTGGCATGGCATTTGTTGCGACTGGCTGGGATTCGTGATGAAGTCACAGTCCTTGGACGATTGTTTCACGCGCAGCTTTCGAACCAAGAAACCTAAATAGGTTGGTGCTTTAGGTTTTCACGCAAAAGCCGTGGTTGTATCGGATTTGATGGGCCTCGCAGAAGGTGTCAGATTACATAAAAGTAAGGAATAGAAATGGATTGGCGTACAAAATTATTGAACCCTTCCCCCAAGGCGCGACAGGATTATCGCTCACTTGCCACACCCGTCTATCGCGGCTCAACCGTTTTATTTCATGAACAATCAGTTGTTACAGATGACTGGCAGCAAGCCGAGCATGGCTATTCCTATGGGCTATATGGAACACCGACGACTTTGGAATTGGCGGCACGAATTGCGGAGCTTGAAGGGGCATCGGAGACCTTTATTGTGCCAGGGGGACAGGCGGCGATCGCGCTGATCTATTTTTCCTATTGCCAAGCCGGCAGCCATGCCTTGGTGCCGCATTCCGCCTATGGGCCGAACAAGGCAATGGCAGAAGGCATCATGCGAGGTTTAAATATTGAAGTCGAATCCTATGATCCCCTAATCGGCACTGGAATTTATGGGCTGATACGCGAAAATACAAGCCTCATTTGGTGCGAAAGCCCCGGCTCCGTGACGATGGAAGTGCAAGATGTGCCCGCGATCGTTCAAGCCGCCCATGCCCATGGCGTTGCTGTAGCCTTGGACAATACATATGCGGCGGGTGTCATGTTCGATGCATTCGCTCATGGTGTCGATATCAGCATGCAGGCGCTCACAAAATACGTTGGCGGTCACAGTGATCTCTTGCTTGGCTCGGTTTCTGCGCGTGACAAACAGGCCTACGATAAGCTTGGACCAATCTATCAGCAGCTGGGCCTCGCCGTATCACCCGACGACTGCAGCTTGGCTTTGCGCGGGTTGCAAACGCTGGCTGTCAGGTTGGAGGTATTGGAACGAAACACCCTTGAGATTGCAAACTGGTTGGCCGATCACCCTCTGGTCGCGCAGGTGCTCCATCCCGCACTGCCCACTTGTCCAGGGCATGCTGTCTGGGCGCGCGACTTTAGCGGATCAACAAGCGTTTTTTCCTTCATATTTAAGGAAACCATTGCGGCCGATCGTGTTGTGGAGTTCATCAATCAGCTGCAAATTTTTAAGATCGGAATGAGTTGGGGTGGCGTCAACAGCCTTGCAGTGGTTTATCCAGATTTACAACGCCCCCATCACGATTATGGAGGGCGAATTGTCCGGCTCAATATTGGCCTTGAAAAGGTAGAGGATTTGACCGGTGATTTGGCTCAAGCCATGGCGACGTTAAGCTAATCGATAAATCAGAAAAAAACGGCTGGACCCGAAAGCCCAGCCGCAAAGTTGCACATTTACTCAGGGAGAAGAAATGTTACACCAATTACGCCGTCCTGATGCTATTGGATCACTTAAATTTTTATGTGGTCATATTTGAGGATCACACTATCTCTTCGTCATGCAAGGGAGATGGTGTTTCAATATACCCAGACCGTGGCGAGGAGTTTGGCAGTTCAATCCCCCATCTGCCTAAAGCTTTAATATGGGATCCCTTGCAGGGGGACTTTACGTCTATGGCAAATCCAATTTTTACCTACAATAACGCCAGCGCCACTTGTGCGCTTTGCGATCGTACAAAAAATCCCCACCCCGATTATAGCCATGAACCTATCGTTACAACGCGCATAAAACTCCATCGAGGAGATCAAAAGCTCTGCATTAACTGCTATTGGGATATCGCTGCAGTCGCCAAAAACTCCCAAACAAAGCTACAAGATATCGTCAGCGAGAAACTCAATATAAGACGACTAATGAGAAAAAACCTTCCCGATATCTCTGAGCGCGAACTTTGCGAACCCAATGATCCAAGCGAAGATTAAATGCGTAAAACCGGATGTCGAATTGCCAGAGATAAAAACTAGTTTGACAAGATCAATGCACCCAAATCCTGTACCAACCAAAAGTTTCAAATGTCACAAAAACATAACATAATTTGGTTCAAGCGCGATTTAAGAGCCAATGATAATGCTCCCCTCCTCACTGCTTCACGCCAAGAGGATCCCGCCATTCCTCTATATATAGTCGAGCCGGATAATTGGCTCCAACCGGATGCATCGCCGCGCCACTGGCACTTTATTCACGACTGTCTGTGCGATCTAAACATCGAGCTGCAAGATTTGGGGCAAGAGTTGGTCGTTAGGGTTGGAAGTGCCGTAGACATCCTAGCACAGCTTCACTCAGACTATAATATTGGCACGCTATACACCCATGAAGAGACGGGAAACCTTTGGTCTTATAGACGAGATATTACCGTGCAAAATCTCTGCACTGATCTCGGTATTCGCCTAGAGACCAGCCCAACAAATGGCATTGTGCGAAGACTCGGCAATCGCGATAACTGGTCAAGTATCCGAAACAAACGCATGGCGGAATCCCTTCATCCAAAACCAAATGCCCTACAAGCAGTCGAACGCTGTCAATCAGATCCATTGCCAACCAAATACGATCCGATGTTTGGAAAACTGCCAATTGGCCAGGTTCAAAAAGGCGGTAGAATTCAGGCTATAAAGGATCTAAGAAGCTTTCTTAATGATCGCTCTCGCGGTTATCTTTCGCATATTTCTGGGCCCAATAAATCTGAATTTTATTGCTCCCGCCTATCCACTCACCTCACTTTTGGAACACTGTCTGCCCGAGAGGTCAGCCAATCGATTGCAAAACGGCGTGCACAATTATCTACGCAAGAAAACAAGAGTTTTGGGCGCAATCTGCGCGCCTTTGAATCACGCTTAGCCTGGCGATGTCATTTTATTCAAAAGATTGAAGACCAGCCAGAAATTGAGACGCATTGCATGCATCCTGCCTTTAAAAATCTGCGCGAAGCCACGCATAATCCCGCGCATTTTCAAGCCTGGGCAGATGGGACTACAGGTTTTCCCTTTATCGATGCCTGCATGCGCAACCTCATCGCGGAAGGGTGGATCACATTTCGCATGCGCGCCATGCTCGTAAGCTTCGCCAGCTACCAACTTTGGCTCGATTGGCGCGTCACGGGGCCTCATTTGGCGCGCTTGTTTACAGACTATGAACCCGGCATCCACTACAGCCAAATGCAAATGCAATCCGGTGTCACGGGGATTAATGCCATTCGAATTTACAACCCGCTCAAACAGTCCAAGGAGCATGACCCAAACGGCGTTTTTATTCGCAAGTGGGTCCCAGAACTTAAGGAAATTCCGGACGATTATGTTCACGAACCTTGGAATTTCACACCAAATCTTATTGCGTCCAGCCGTTTTAGACTTGGGCAGGATTACCCGGCCCCGATCGTGGATAATGTCACAGCAACACGGGCTGCGAAGCAAAAGATTTTTGACATCAAAGATGGGCCAGGATTTAAAACCGCGGCAAATACTGTTTTCGTCAAATTAGGAAGCCGCAAGGTCCAGTCACGCAAGGCGCGCAAAGCAAAACCAAAAACCGATGGCCAGTTGTCTCTTTTTTGAAGCTCGATGATATGAAAATGAATGCTCAATATGCGCACAACAGTCATTCTTTGCGTTCTTTAAGGGTCCCTATTCTTCCGCCGATATTGATATAATGGCGTCTCGCTATATTTCATCTGAAAGCAGCTTGTGACTTTAAACTGGCCTGCTGCGACAGGTGAAAGGTATTGGTATTGTTATGTTAAACATCGCCGTCATTGGCGCCGGGCTATCAGGTCTTACGGCGGCAAACATCTTGAACACACATGCCAATGTGACCGTATTCGACAAGGCCAAGGGACCAAGCGGTCGCCTCGCAACGCGACGCGCCGACCCCTACAATTTTGATCATGGCTGTCAATTTTTCAGCGCAAAATCCAGCACTTTTAAAGAATTCTTAGCGCCCATGCTGCGCCAAGGTGTGATCAAGCCCTGGAATGCAACTTTTGTTGAAATTGAAAATCGCCAAATTACCAAATCTCGACAATGGGATGCGCAGACCCCTCATTATGTCGGATCACCAAGTATGAATGCTGTTGGGAAATTCCTGAGCCAGGAGCTGAGCCTTGTTCTTGGTACAGCTGTCACCGCAGTTGAAAAAACCCCAAAAGGCTGGGTGTTAAAAGGTGAGATCGGTCAAAATTTGGGGCAGTTTGATTGGGTTGTTTCGGCTATTCCTGCGCAGCAAGCTGCCCAATTATGGCCGGAAGATACGTCATTTAACACCAAAGTAAAATCGGCCAAAATGAAGGGGTGTTTCACTCTCATGCTGGGCTTTGAGGCCAGATTACCACTGGATTACCAAGCCGCTTTGGTGCGCGGCGAAGATATCAGTTGGATTTCTGTAAACTCTTCCAAACCGGACCGTAACTCTGCGACCTCCCTGCTGGTTCACTCAACCAATGGCTGGGCGACACAGCATGACGGTTTGGATCGCAATGAGGCTCTGCAGTACCTACTAAAGCAGACAAGTTTGGTGATGGGTCAGGACGTGAACCATGCAGATCACAAGGCAGTTCACCAATGGCGCTACGCAAATTGCAGCAAACGCACCGGCGAAACCTATTTCATAGATCATGCGTCTAGAAGTGGGGCTTGCGGAGATTGGCTCATCAAAGGGCGCGTTGAGGCTGCCTTTACCAGTGGGTATTATATTGCACAGGATATCTTAAGCCAGCTGTAAGTTTCAGACATCAACCAGACGCAGATTTGGTTTTGGCTCCAGATTTTGAGGGGCGTTGTGGGCGATATAGTCCCATGTGGCAAGCGCGATCATGGCGGCATTATCCGTTGCCCATTTTTGCGGTGGCAGGCAGAGCGAGACACCTGTCTCCTCACTGATCTGCTGCATACGCGCGCGCAGCTGCCAGCTTGCCGCCACACCGCCAACCACGGCCAAAGAAGCGGGTGCCTTTTGCGCGATCGCACGGCACAGCTTGGCGCCCAATACGTCCAAGCAGGCATCGACAAAGGAGGCCGCCACATCATCGATCGCAAAGTCAGGATTGGTTTCCACATGACGCGCCACGCTGGATTTCAAACCGGAGAACGAAAATTCGTAACCTGATTGAATCATCGGACGCGGAAATTTTATACATGCGGTGCCAGAGGCTGCCATACGGTCAATCGCCGGACCGCCGGGCATTTCCAGCCCAAGGGTGCGGGCCACCTTATCATAGCATTCCCCCACGGAATCATCCCGGGTTGTGCCCAAAAGCTCATAGGAGTGTTGGTCTTCAAGATAGGCCAAAAGCGTATGGCCACCCGACACCAACATGACAAGCGCCGGATAGGTGAGACGCTTTTGTTCTAAATCCACACTGCGGATATGCCCGCGCAGATGGTTCACCCCATAGCAGGGCAATGCCCAAGCCATGCTCAAAGCCTGTGCGGTCGACACGCCTACCAAAAGCGATCCCATGAGGCCCGGCCCGCGCGTAACTCCAATGGCACGAAGATCCAGACGGCCCGCGCCGGCCTGTTTCATTACAGCTTCAACGGTGGGCAAAATGGCTTCGAGATGCGCGCGGCTGGCCAATTCGGGATAAACACCGCCAAATTCCGAATGCACCTCATATTGCGAAACCGTTTTGATCGCAGCAATTTGACCGTTTTGATCCACCAAGGCGACAGAGGTGTCATCACAGGAGGTTTCAATCCCCAATACCAAATCACCCATGGCACACCTGCATGTATTGGGCCAGTTGCGCCTGTGATATCGCGCCCAAGCGCTCAATCACAGCGGGAGATCGGGTGCAATTGATGAGAGTTGATGCTACATCCGCACCGGCCGGTCCCTCCACCACCCAATCGGGTGCGCCCATCAGTTGCGCAAGCACTTCAGATGCTTTCGCCGGTGTGGGATGGCCGGCACGATTGGCACTCGTCACCAACAGCGGGCCAACCTGACGCAAAAGTTTCAGCAAGAGCGGAGCATCCGGAATGCGAAAGGCTATTTCGCGGCGACCCGCGAGCCAGTCTGGGCAAATTTGCGGATCAATCTCTGCCGCAATCGTCAGTGCCCCCGGCACAAATGGGCTGGCCAGGGCCTGCTCGATCACGGGTGTGAGAATTACGCCAAGATCGGCAAGCTGTGCAGGCGAAGCAACCATAATCGGTAGGGCCTTGGCACGAGGTCGATCCTTTAAAGCATAAAGGCGATCCACACCGGCCTGCATATGCGGCAAAGCCGCAAGCCCCAAAACTGTGTCCGTTGGCAAAAGCACCACGCCGCCGGCGCGCAACGCCTCCACGAGGCGCGGCAGAGCTGTCAGATCGCTGGACAAAGATCCCCCGCTCATTGTGCCGTCACACTTAAGTTTTCAGAGATCGGAAACACGCGTGTGCTGCGCGTGGATGTTTGATATTTTTCCAACCCCAGGGCTAAAAAACAGTCCATAGATGCAGTGTTTCCCTGTGACATCGGCCAGATCTCATCAGGTGCGTTCTCGTCATTGGAGAAGGCAAACTTCCCAGCGAAATCCGCGATATCTCTATGCGCCCGCACAAAATCTTTGACCGCGACAACATCCGCAAACGTAAAATGTGACAACAGCCCAGCTTCAAATTTTCCAATATAGTAATTTGGGCGCGCCGCTGGACGAATACATACCACCGGCCGAAGCCCACTCGCCGATACATGGCGGCCAATCAGCTCAAAGGCATGCAGACCGATAACCGGGATAGAAGCGGCAAAACCCAAGGCATTGGCAAAGGCCACGGTGGTGCGGGTCGCGCCCAACCCCCCAGGCCCAATATCGACGAATACACAATCCACATCTGACATCGTCTTGCCACTTTGATCCAATCCCGCTTGCACATGGGCCTGCACATTTCGCAAGCCCACCAAACCAGCATCAAGCGAGCTGTCGAAGATGAGCTGGTCGCCATCTCCTAAACCTACAGCCATTTGACCGGCAGAATTTTGCAACAAAAGCGACATCATAGCCATCCACGCAAACACCTTTTTTGAAACTGCGCCAAAAGACGATGGGCCCGCTGCCCGAAAGCGCCAAACTCCAAATCCCGCGCGCCGGCCTGCTCATGAACGGCGGTGAAGGTAATGTGCAGATATGCGTCAAACGCCTCCTGAATCCGCTCGCCCCATTCGATGACTGAGATGGATGTGTCAATTTCTTCTTCAAGCCCCAGATTGTGAAATTCCTGCGCGTCAGACAGGCGGTAAGCATCCACATGCATCACATTGCATCTCTTTGTCTGGTAGATATTAGCGATCGTGTAGGTGGGGCTGGATATATCGTCCTGCGTTCCAAGCTCTTGGACCAGATGGCGGGTGAAAAAGGTCTTGCCCGCAGCCAAGCCACCCTGCAACAGCACCACGTCGCCCGGCCCGAGCAACTCCGCCAGAGATGCGGCAATATCTGCGGTCATTGCCTCAGTTTTGGCAGTAAGACGCCAAGGCACCGGTACAGCACTTTCAAGGTCACAAACAGGGGTCACGGGGTCTATTCACCACTACGAGGAAGATCGCGCCCCTTTTACGGAGTGTCGGCGGCAATGAAAAGCCGCTACGTGACCGGCGGATCGCAAAACCTGGCATTTGGCAAGATGGCTTGCGCCAGCTTCGCCACAGCCCTAATCTACGCCCCATGGCGCGTGCCACCCTCATTTTCATCAGGGCCAAGCGGAAATTTGGAGCATCAGCATGGTGACATTCTCAGCCAACCTTGGCTTTCTTTGGGCTGATCTGCCTTTACCCGCCGCAATTCGCGCCGCCAAAGCCGCGGGATTTGACGCCGTGGAATGCCATTGGCCTTACGCCACGCCGCCGACAGAGATCACAGCCGCTTTGAAGGACACAGGGCTTGAAATGTTGGGGCTGAACACGCCGAAGTCTGCAGGCGGCGTTGGCCTGTTTGGCCTCAGCGCCCTACCGGGACATGAAGCTCTGGCGCGGGCGGTTATTGACCAATCTTTGAGTTTTGCCGCCGACATCGGAGCGCGCAGCCTGCATGTGATGGCAGGCATGGCCTCAGGAGCTGCAGCTCAGGCAAGCTTTTGCACAGCGCTCTCCCATGCATGCCATCAGGCTAAGCAAGTTGGCATGATGATTTTGATCGAACCTCTCAACCGCTACGATGCGCCGGCATATTTCCTTAACAGCTTGGCGCAGGCAGAAGAGATTATCACATCCGTCAATTATCCAAACCTCAGATTGATGTTTGATTGCTATCATGTCGGCCGTACCGAGGACGATGTCATCGCCCAATTGCGGTCGCGCCTCCCCCTCATCGGCCACATTCAATTTGCCTCCATACCCAACCGCAAAAGTCCCGATCAAGGCACTTTGGACTATACGGAGGTTTTCGCCGCCCTAGACAGGCTCGGTTGGAACCGCCCCTTAGGCGCCGAATACCAACCCGATGGGGCAACCAGTAACAGTCTGGATTGGATGAACAAGTACAAGCCTAAGACCTCTGCATAACGCCATTTCAACAAAGAATTGAGGGCAGCGCTTGCCGGGGGGCAAGCAGGTGCAGCCCGGTCTTGCCACCGGGAAAAGTGCTATGACTTGGTGGCTAGATTATGCAGAGGTCGTGATTATATGGCCCATTCAGGAAAATAAGTATATCATTTAAAATAATTTTAGTTTTCCTGGGGAGTCGAATGGTGCTGTGAGAGAGGATTGAACTCTCGACCTCACCCTTACCAAGGGTGTGCTCTGCCACTGAGCTACCACAGCATCTGATGGGCGATTTAGACAGTCTTGGGCCTGGGCGCAAGTCCAAGAATGGGCAAAATCTGCAGAATATCGCTTGTAGCCTTGGCAAAGCATGCCGGCGGCTGGACCGCGCGCAAAGCTTGAGTTAAGCCAGCGTTATGGCAGACAAGCACAAATCGACCCCTAAGTCGGTCCAGTCTGAGCGTGAAGCACGCTTGAAAGCCGCCCTGAAGGCGAATATGGGCCGGCGTAAGGCGCAGGCCCGGGCGCGCGCGCGTGACGATGGAACCGACAAAAAGGACAGTTGAATGGATTCGATTTTGGTAACTGGTGGTAGTGCGCTGCATGGAGAAATCCCCATTGCTGGCGCAAAAAATGCCTGTCTGACCCTGATGCCCGCCACATTGCTCAGTGAGGAACCCATCACTTTAACCAATGCGCCGCGCCTATCGGACATCAAGACCATGGGCGTCCTGCTTGAGAGCCTTGGGACAGAAGTAACCACCATGCAGGATGGCAAGGTGTTAACCATGTGCTCCCACAACCTCGACAATTTGACAGCCGACTATGATATTGTGCGTAAAATGCGCGCCTCAATTCTCGTGCTCGGACCAATGCTGGCGCGTGCGGGGCAAGCGGTCGTCTCTCTGCCCGGTGGTTGTGCCATTGGCGCGCGACCCGTCGACCTGCACCTCAAAGCGATGGAAACGCTTGGAGCACAGATTGAGTTGCGCGACGGCTATGTCCACGCCAAAGCGCCGCAAGGTTTAAAAGGCGCCACGATCGAATTTCCCTTCGTCTCTGTTGGCGCCACAGAAAATGCGCTTTTGGCCGCAACATTGGCTCAAGGCACAACCATCCTAAAAAAGGCGGCGCGTGAGCCCGAAATAGTTGATCTCGCCGAATGCCTTATTGCCATGGGCGCGCAGATTGACGGGCATGGCACCTCCACCATCACCATCCAAGGGGTGGACCGGCTGCATGGGGCCACTCATCCGGTTGTGACAGACCGTATTGAGCTGGGCACCTATATGCTAGCCCCGGCGATAACGGGTGGAGAAGTGGAATGTCTAGGTGGGAAAATTGAACTTCTGACGGCTTTTTGTGAGAAATTGGATGAAGCAGGCCTAAGCGTTGAGCAAACCCAGCAGGGTCTCAAAGTGAAACGCACAAATGCAGACATCAAAGCCATAAATGTGACCACCGAACCCTTCCCAGGTTTTCCGACAGACTTACAAGCCCAGATGATGGCATTGCTTTGCACGGCCAGAGGAACCTCCGTTTTAGAGGAGAAAATATTTGAAAATCGCTTTATGCATGCACCTGAACTGAGCCGCATGGGGGCGCAGATTGAGGTGAATGGCGGCATGGCGACGGTCACTGGCGTGGAACGTCTGAAAGGGGCGCCGGTTATGGCCACCGATCTACGCGCCTCGATCTCTTTGATCCTGGCGGGGCTTACGGCCGAAGGCGAGACTTTAGTAAATCGCGTCTACCATCTGGACCGCGGCTATGAGCGGGTGGAAGAAAAACTCGGCAATTGTGGCGCTAAAATTGAGCGGATCACGGGCCAGTGAATGATGCGCACTTTGAAGATGGCCTGGAAAAGCCTCTGCTCTTAATCGCCTTCGACAAGGAAGATTTACAAGTGCTCTCCGCCATGACCCAAGATGCGGTCCTGCCTGTAGCACAGATGGCTTGGCATGGCTCTAAACGTCGTTTTGCATTGCTGCTCAACCGCTTTCGCTGGGAGGCTCGTGGCGCGTCCCAGGTCGAGCGCGTGCAATCAGTTTTGAGCTTTGAGGATGTTAAAGCGGTTCAAACCCAAGGGTTCGATCGCACAGATCCAGATTTGGTCCTGAGCTTGCTCAGCCTCACATTTACCCCCGAGACTGATGGGGCGGGCGCTTGCCTTCTCACTTTCGCGGGCGATGGAGCGATACGGCTTGAGGTGGAGGCGCTTGAAGCCGGCCTGCGCGATGTAACACGCCCCTATCTCTCCCCGGCCAACCGTGCGCCCAGCCATGATTAACCTAAAGCGACCGGCTTGAGGCTTGGGCCACATCGCGCTAAGTCAGGGCAATCTTGGGGGATCGAATGCCACAAACTCTGAATATCAATCAGGCTGATTTTGAAGCCTGCTTTCTGGCCTTGCTGACAGCGAAGCGGGAAAACAGCCCCGATGTGGATGCCATTGTCGCAGATATCATCACAGATGTGCGCACCCGCGGAGATGATGCGGTCATTGAGCTGACCGCAAAATTTGATCGACTTAATCTGACGCCCGACACTTTGGCCTTTTCACGTGAAGAGATCATGGCCCATTGCGCAACCGTGCCCAGCGTTGAACGCGAGGCGCTCGAGTCGGCCGCAGATCGTATTCGTGCCTATCACGCCCGGCAATTGCCAGCAGATGCCCTATGGGAAGATGAAACTGGCGCAGAGTTAGGTTGGCGCTGGACCCCAGTATCGGCAGCGGGGCTTTATGTGCCCGGTGGGCTGGCCTCCTATCCCTCTTCCGTTCTGATGAACGCAATTCCGGCAAAAGTGGCCGGGGTTGAACGTTTGGCAATCTGCGTACCAACGCCAGACGGGGTAACGAATCCGCTGGTGCTTCTAGCCGCGCATATTGCCGGGGTCGATGAAATTTACCGCATCGGGGGTGCGCAGGCCATTGCCGCGCTGGCCTATGGCACTGGTACCATCACTCCAGTCGATAAAATCACCGGCCCCGGCAATGCTTTCGTCGCCGCGGCCAAGCGGCGGGTTTTTGGTAAAGTCGGCATTGATATGATCGCCGGACCCTCCGAGATTCTTGTGATCGCAGATGGGGAGAATGACCCGGCGTGGATCGCAACAGATTTGCTCAGCCAAGCGGAACATGACGAAAGCGCACAATCCATTTTAATCACCGATGATGCAAAATTTGGTGAAAGGGTGATGCAAGCAGTCACTCAGCAGTTGGAAACTTTGGAACGCCGCGCGATTGCAGCCGAGTCTTGGCGCAATTTTGGCGCGGTAATTGTGGTGAATGATATGGCAGAGGCCGCGGCCCTATCCAATCGACTCGCGCCTGAGCATTTGGAACTCTGCATCGCTGATCCCGATAGCTTGGCAGCGCAGATCACCCATGCCGGCGCAATTTTCTTAGGCGCTTGGACGCCAGAGGCAATTGGAGATTACATTGGCGGGCCCAATCATGTTCTGCCAACAGCGCGGTCAGCGCGATTCTCTTCCGGCCTCTCAGTCATGGATTTCATCAAACGCACTACTTTGACCAAAATGACCCCGGCTTCATTGGCCGCCATCGGTCCTGCGGCTGAGGTATTGGCCATTTCCGAAGGCCTCGAAGCGCATGGATTGTCAGTGCGCGCTCGGTTAGATAAATTAAACAGTAAATGAGCTACATTTCAAAAATATCTCTGGACGACAGCAATCTCCCGCCCCCTACTCCTGAAATTGACCAAGAGCGGAAGGTGGCGATTTTTGATCTTTTAGAAGGCAACAGCTTCACCTTGCCGGCCCGCGATGAGACCCCGTCACCAAGCGGGCCCTATCGGCTGGAACTTTTCATACGCGACCGACGCCTGGTCTTTGATCTTACCACTGAAGATGAAGTGAAAGCCGCTGAATTTCACCTGTCCCTTGGCCCCTTTCGCCAAGTGGTGAAAGACTACTTTCAAATTTGTGAAAGCTATTTTGAAGCCGTGAAGACCCTCCCGCCCAGCCAAATTGAAACCATCGATATGGCCCGGCGCGGGATCCACAATGAAGGCGCGCGGGTCCTACAAGAGCGCCTTAATGGCAAAGCCGATATTGATGAGCAAACGGCGCGTCGACTGTTCACACTTATTTGCGTTTTGCATTTCGGGGGATAACTTAGATGTCGCGGCTTCCCCAATCTGTTTTGTTTTGCTGCGACCACAATGCCGTGCGCTCTCCCATGGCGGAAGGCCTTATGAAGAAATTCTACGGCCATGAAACCTACGTGCAATCAGCCGGTGTTTTGGCCGATATGGATGTTGATGGATTTGCCATCTCTGTTTGCTCTGAACTCGGGATTGAGCTGGCACGCCATAAAACGCGGTCCTTTGACGAAATGCAAAAACTCGGTGATGAGCTCTCGTCTTTTGACCTTATCGTTGCGCTCTCGCCTACCAGCCAACGTGAGGCAAAAGAGATTACACGCTTTTACGCGCTGCAAGTCGAATATTGGCCGATCATGGATCCAACCGCCACGGGCGAGACCCGCGAACAAAAACTGGCGGCCTATCGCCAAGCCCGCGATCAGATCATTGAGCGACTGATCGCAAAATTCGGCCCCCCAAAAGACGGCATCTAGGCATCCTTGATAGCCATCATTTGAATTGATTTCGATGATTCTTCACAACTGCGCCGGCCCCAAAGAGGGCAAAGCTCCCAAATTCACGCCTCCCAGGCGCGATTTCGCGGAATTTACGCGGAATCTGACTTGAAAAATTGTGCAACTCCGCTCATTTAGAGGCACGCTTGGCACCAGGTCAGGCTTTTTTGAAGGAGAGACCATGGCGAAGGAAGAACCACTCGAATTTCCCGGTGTCGTAAAGGAGCTCTTGCCTAACGCGACGTTTCGGGTTGAGCTGGAAAATGGCCATGAGATCGTCGCAACAATGGCGGGCAAAATGCGCAAAAACCGAATTCGGGTTTTGACGGGCGACAAGGTGCAAGTTGCAATGACACCCTATGATTTGTCTAAAGGACGGATCAATTACCGTTTCAAGTAAACAACTGATCTTGGGATCAGGAAGCCCTCGCCGGCCTGAATTGCTGGCGGTTTTGGGGCTTTGTCCTGCTGACGTGCGCGCTCCGGATGTCGATGAAACGCCACGAAAGGGAGAATTGCCGCGCAGCTATTGCAACCGCATCACGGCTGCCAAGGCCGCAGCTTTGCCCGCAGCTGCAAATGAGGTCATTCTCTGCGCCGACACGACGGTTGCCCTCGGGCGCCGCATCATGGGCAAGCCGGCCGACAGAGTCGAGGCGCGCGTCTTTTTACAAAAGCTCTCTGGCCGCCGCCATAAGGTCATCACTGCCGTGGCCGTTAAAACCACTGAGTGTATTTGGCAAAAAGATGTCGTCTCAACCGTGCAGATGAAACGCCTCTCACCGCAAGAGCTCGAGGGGTATCTATCCACAGGGGATTGGCAGGGCAAGGCCGGCGCCTATGGAATACAGGGGCCTGCGGGCGCCTTCATCCCTTGGATTTCTGGCTCCTACTCGGCGATCATGGGCCTGCCCCTCCCAGAGACCGCACACCTGCTTCAGGCCGCAGGGCTCAATATTTGGGGGCAATCATGAAGGGCAAGCAGGTCGTTCTGGGCCACATTGGAAAGGCCAAAGTCGCGGCACTTTTGGTCGATGGGATATTGCACGACGTTCTGGTCGAAGATGTCAATCGCCTGCCCCTCGGCAGCCTTTTGCGCGCTGTCGTTGATCGCCCGGTAAAAGGCATTGGCGGCGTGATCCTTCGCCTACCCAATGGCACAGGATTCCTGAAAAAGGCCAAAGGATTGGCCCCCGGTCAGACCCTCACGGTGCAAACCTCAGGCTTTGCCGAAGATGGCAAGGCCGATCCGGTCACCCAAAGAGTATTATTAAAAAGTCGTTATGCCATTGTCACTCCGGATCAACCGGGCCTTAATATTTCGCGGCAAATTTATTCTGATGATCTGCGCGATGCGCTAACGCTTTTGGCAAAATCCGCGATGGATGGCTCCGATATGGGGCTTATCATCCGCAGCGCGGCGGCAGCAGCAGATCTCGAGGAGATTGCCGAGGACATTCAAACCATGCGTAGCACCGCAGAGACCATCGCCGCAGAAACCGGGCAAGAGCCCGAGGTTCTGCTCGAAGGCGATGATCCGCATGTGCAAGCCTGGCGCGAATGGTCTGATGTGACAGATGTGCTGACCGCCGATGCTGATCTCGAAGACAGCGGCGCTTTGGATCAAATCGAAGCTGCTCAGCAGGCTTGGGTGCCGCTGGGCAGTGGCGGCATGTTCATTGAGTGCACACGCGCCATGATCACCGTAGACATCAACACCGGCACCGACCTCTCGCCTGCAGCCTCGCTGAAGGTCAACCTGGCCGCAGCAAAAGATCTGCCCCGCCAATTGCGTCTTCGAGGGTATTCAGGGCAAATCGCAATTGATTTCGCGCCGATGAGCAAGCGAGATCGTAAACCGATAGAAGTGGCCCTGCGCGCCGCATTGCGCAGCTGCACCGTGGCCACGGAATTTGTCGGCTGGACCCCGCTGGGCCACGGTGAGCTGAAACGCAAACGCGAGCGCCCTGTGGTGCAAGATGTCCTAGGATGACTTGCCCCATCTGCAAGAAGCCAAGCGAACCTGAGCACCGCCCCTTTTGCTCTGCACGGTGCAAAGACGTTGACCTCAGCAAATGGTTGATCGGTGGCTATGTGATTGCAAATGATGATGAAAGCGATAGTACCGAAGTTGAAAGTCAAACCTGCGATCCAGAAGTCTAGCCCCGCAAAATAGCCCGGCCCAACACAGGATTGCCCGTTTCAAAACCGGCAAATTTTATTTTCGACCTTTTTGCTTAGAAAATCCGCGGAATCAGCTGGACAGTCCTAAGCGGGTCGCCTAAATACGCCTCAGCCTCGAGGAAATTCCTCACCCATGCCCGGGTAGCTCAGGGGTAGAGCAGTGGACTGAAAATCCTCGTGTCGGTGGTTCAAATCCGCCCCCGGGCACCACAACTTCAACGAAAATAGAAGTTTAACCTAAGTGGTCACACCAAGTTATACTTGGAGTATTTTGTCTGAATATAACCTTTTTGTCAAAGAGTGTGTGACCAGTGTGTGACCGTGAATGTGCGGACGATCGCGTAAAGCGTGGGGTTACTGTGTCTGATCGCTACAGTTGAGCCGCAGGACCACGGACCGGGGCCCCCAATCCCAGGGCCCCGCGTCTCGGACCACGGGCCCTTAGTATTAGCGTTGTAAATTCATTCGGGGGCGGTTTTGTTTGGTAACGCCATCTCTATTCACGCCTCAATTTCAAGCTGAACCGTGCCGCTGCTCTCGCCGAGTGGCGCC
>Ga0206127_1002314_pt1 | contig 19112 bp, 19 predicted proteins | sample Helgoland_Spring_6_FD_148646 | JGI IMG/M metagenome (GOLD analysis project Ga0206127, IMG submission 148646) | Pelagic subsurface seawater microbial communities from Kabeltonne, Helgoland, North Sea - Helgoland_Spring_Bloom_20160419_1 | ecosystem: Environmental > Aquatic > Marine > Epipelagic ...
ATCCGGCGCCTGTGTTCATCATCAGGTGGTTTTCTCTTATGACTATTTTTCCAGTGCTTTACACGAGCTTGCTCATTGGTGTTTAGCGGGAAAAGAACGTCGCTTGGTGTTGGATTATGGCTATTGGTATGCGCCAGACGGCAGAGATCAGCTACAACAAAACGAGTTTGAAAAAGTTGAAATAAAACCCCAAGCCCTCGAATGGATTTTTTCTAAGTGTTGCGGTAAAACCTTCAGAGTAAGTTTGGACAACCTGCAGGGTTTAGAAACGGAGGGTCAAGCGTTTAAAAAAGCAGTTTATCAGCAAGTGCTTCGCTATTGCGACGCAGGCATTCCCGCTCGGGCAAAAATACTTTGTGAGCAGTTGCGTGGGTTCTATCAAACTCCGGACTGCCTCTGCGCGAGCAACTTTAGTATTGGCGAACTTGATTAGGATTGCTGAGTGACAGAGACGGTTTATCTGATTGACGCATCGATATATATTTTCCGCGCTTATTATGGCATTCCAGATGAATGGCATGACTCCAATGGGAATTCTGTTAATGCGTTGTTTGGCTATACGCAGTTTTTGCTCAAATTTTTAACGTCCTCCCAACCTCAATATTTGGCGGTAGCTTATGATGAAAGTCTGGGGTCTTGCTTTAGAAATGACATTTACCCAGCCTACAAAAAAAGTAGAAATCTTCCTGACGAGAGTTTGTCTTATCAGTTGACAGCCTGCAAAGGATTGACTGAAATATTTGGTATTAGCTCTCTTGCCAGTGATCGATATGAAGCTGACGATATAATTGCAACCTTAGCCGGCAGAGCCCAGCGTGATGGACATAATATTGTTGTCGTCAGCAAAGATAAAGATTTAGGACAGTTGTTGTTGAAAGAGAGTGATTATTTGTGGGACTTTGCTGGCGACCGTAAAATTGACCGAGATATGTTTCACGGACATTTCGGTGTTTGGCCAGAGCAACTTGAGGATTATCTCGCTTTAGTCGGGGATAGTGTTGATGACATACCTGGTGTTCCAGGTATTGGGAAAAAAACGGCGTCATCGCTGTTAGAGAAATTTTCCAGTATCGACAGGCTTCTTCATAACGCTGATGGTGTTGCTGAATCAGGTGTTCGCGGTGCGGCGATGATTATAAACAAACTAGAGGATTACCGGGATCAGGTGGAAATGGCGAAACAGCTGGTGAGACTGGATCAAAATGTCCCTTTTGCCAATGACCACTCACTTCTTTGGTGTCCCCCTTCTATGGGCGTGGTCAGGGATTATCTGGATGAGTTTGGTTTAGGCCAGTACTTCCAGCGTCAATTAGACAAAAGCAATTGGTGGAAATAGAGTTAATGGAATTTGAACATCATAGTCTAGCCATTGTAGCTGACGAGAATATTCCGCAGGTGGAATCGTACTTTAGTTCGCTAGGTTCGGTGACGCGGGTCGACGGTCGGCTTTTAACGAACGATCAGCTGAGGGATGCAGATATTTTACTCGTCCGGTCCGTCACCGATGTTAATGAAGCCTTATTGGCTGGAACTCGGGTTCGTTTCGTCGCTACGGCAACAATCGGTACGGATCATTTAGATATAGATTATCTGGATAACAATGGTATTGGTTGGGCCAGTGCGCCGGGTTGCAACGCCGACTCAGTTGTCGATTTTGTCATCAGTGCCATTTGTCGAATGGAAGGTTTGCTGAAATGGCTGCTGGCTGATGGCGTCGTTGGTATCATTGGTTTGGGCAATGTTGGCAGCCGGTTGTATCGCCGTCTAGACGAATTAGGTATTTCGTGTCTTGGTTATGACCCGTTAATCAAACAAGACCGATACCCCATTCTGTCAGATTTGGATTCAGTATTAGCAGCCGACGTGATTTGTCTTCATGCCCCGTTGACTATTGATGGTAATCATCCGAGTTATCATTTATTAAATGCACAGCGGCTAGGGTCTCTGCGCTCTGGCACTGTTATTATTAGCGCTGGTCGCGGGGCAGTTGTCGATACAGCGGCACTGCAGGCAATGCTCGGTGAAAGAGACGACATTGGCACGGTTTTGGATGTTTGGGAAAACGAGCCTACTATTAATATCGAATTAATGAAGCGCGTAGACTTCGTTAGTCCTCACATTGCAGGTTATAGTTTTGATGGGAAACTAACCGGTACTGAGATGATTTATCATGCCTGTTGCCAATTTCTAAAGATTGAAACGGACAGAGTAGGAGCAAAGGTTTTGGCGTTGACGCTCGATCATGGCGATCTGGATATTGTCATTAGTGAAAAAACAGATGTTGTTAATGCCATCAAAGAGGCTGTTTTAGCCAGTTATGATATAGCGGAAGATGATCAGCGCTTACGTGGCCAGATGTTGCATTGTAGGGAATCCGAGCGCGGTACTAAGTTTGACCAGTTGCGGAAAAATTATCCTGTACGCAGAGAATTTTCCAAATTCCGCATTGCCAATGCAGAAGAGCTGGCAACGCCTGTTGCGGCGGCATTGCAAACATTGGGTTTCAATTGTCATTAGCAGTCAAAATATAGGGCTTGTGAGATATTATGTTTAAGCTTGGTTTAATTGTTAACCCTCTTGCGGGTATTGGTGGCCCTATGGGCTTAAAAGGTAGTGATGGTGCATTGGTTGCCGATCAGGCAAAAAGTAATGGTGCTAAGCTGCAGTCGTCGCTAAGAGCATCGAAGGCATTGGCCTTGATAGAACCTTGCAGGGACGTTACGGTTTTTTGTTTTTCCGGCGATATGGGGGAAGAGGCTGCTGCTGCCGCAGGTTTGAATGTTCGTATTGTAGGCAGCGCCGTTAGTCAGCAGTCGACAGCGACCGATACCATCGCTGCGGCAAAGATACTCAAAGAGCAGGGCGTAGACCTGATTTTATTTGCAGGCGGCGATGGTACGGCGAGAGATGTATTTAAAGCCGTCGGGCCCGGGGTTCCGGTTTTAGGAATTCCTGCTGGTGTCAAAATGCACTCCGGAGTTTATGCAGTATCTCCGCAAGCAGCGGGTGAAATTCTAAAAGGGTTAATAAAGGGAGAACTGATCGATCTGGGCCTAGCAGAGGTCAGAGATATTGACGAGGATGAAGTCAGGGCAGGTGTGATCCGTTCGCGCTACTATGGTGAGCTATTGGTTCCTCGAGAAGGACGTTTTCTTCAGCATGTTAAGTCTTCCGGGCGGGAAGTGGAAGCGATGGTATTGCAGGATATTGGTGCGGATATTGTTGAGGATATGGAAGACGGAATACTTTATATCGTTGGGCCGGGCACGACGCCCAAAGCGATTATGGACGAACTTGGACTAGAGAATACTCTTTTAGGCATTGATGCAGTCGAGAATAGCGCCCTTGTTGGGTGCGATTTAAATGAACAAGCGCTGCGGGAAATCATAGCCGCGCATGATGGTCCAGTGAAACTCATTATTACGGTAATCGGTGGGCAAGGGCACATACTCGGGCGTGGCAATCAGCAGCTTAGTCCCGCTGTTATAAACGACATAGGCATGGAAAATATCGTTATTGTTGCTACTAAGACGAAAATATCGGAACTTGGTGGTCGGCCTTTACTCGTTGATAGTAACGACACGGAGATCGACGAGGGGTTGGCTGGATATCGAAAAATTGTCACCGGTTATCATGACGCGATTATGTACCCTGTTGGAATAGATGCCGTTGAAGAATTGATAAAATGAACGACAGAAACTACTGAGCTTCATTTTTTTAGTACGGTGTTTTATGTCTTATAATTTAGCAAAGAGTGAACGGTCTGCCTTATCATTGTCGACGACTGGCTTTTGACAGCCCTGCGTAATAGGCTGATGTTTGTCTTTGAAAGCTCCATTATTGAGCGAGGTATGGCTCTGGGGACGACGGTTCGCTGATCATCATCGACAAAGTCATGCTCGGAGCGAGAGGACAAAATAAGGAATCCCTGCTCAGACAATACCGCTTGGTCAAGCGCTTCCTGTTTGATAGGACCATCAGACTTTACGTAGTCATGTTCTGCCAGCCAAACCATTGCACTAAAGCCCGATAAAAACCGTTCACTGTGAAGGCCGAATTCATCAGGCTCGTCAGCGCCGCAAACCTCGTCGACATAGAGAATAGTTTTTCTCGGAAAGGTGGCGTACAGGCGAAGAAAGATAATCGCGACATCTTTGTAAAAATCATCAATATGGATGTCAGTCATGGGGCTAGATCATCCAATTCGTGACAAATATGCAGCAAAGCGTTCCATGGCTCGGGTAAGGTCGTCCACTTGAGGTAAAAACACAACTCGCAGGTGGTCGGGTTGCTTCCAGTTAAATGCGGTGCCCTGTACCAGCAAGATTTTTTCGTGACGCAAAAAATCCAGCACCAGTTTTTCGTCATTCTGAATAGCGAATTTCTTAACATCTAACTTGGGGAACATGTAAATTGCTCCCTTGGGCTTTACGCAGCTAACACCCGGTATTTGGTTGAGGAGTTCAATCGCAGCATTACGCTGTTTAAGCAGCCGCCCACCGGGCAGCACGAGGTCATTGATACTTTGATAACCTCCAAGGCAGGTTTGTATGGCATGTTGTGCTGGCACATTGGCACATAGGCGCATTGATGCCAAGATGGTTAGGCCTTCGATATAACCTTGAGCATGGCTTTTTGCACCGGTTAGCATCATCCAGCCGCTACGGAAACCGGCTAGACGATAAGCTTTCGATAAGCCGTTAAACGTAACACAGAGGACATTGTCAGCCAGCGTGGCTAGCGGAATATGTTGTGCTTCATCATAGAGAATTTTGTCGTATATCTCATCAGCGAAAATGACTAGACTGTGCTCTTCCGCTAACTTGACGATCTCTTGCAGTAATTCTTTAGAGTAAACGGCGCCAGTAGGATTGTTTGGGTTGATAACGACAATAGCTCTGGTTTTACTGCTGATCTTGGACCGAATATCGGCAATGTCTGGAAACCAGTCGGCTTCTTCATCACAGATATAATGTACTGGAGTTCCTCCTGATAGCGATACGGATGCTGTCCAGAGTGGGTAGTCTGGTGCAGGTATTAGCACTTCGTCGTCATTGTTTAGTAGTGCCTGCATCGACATGGTAATTAGTTCGCTGACGCCATTGCCTAAATAAATATCGTCGATATCAACATCGAGCACGCCTCGTTGCTGATAATGCTGCATAACAGCCTTCCGCGCCGAGTAAAGGCCTTTAGACTCACAATAACCCTGGCTAGTTGGTAAAAGTCGAATAACATCCTGGATGATTTCATCAGGTGCATCGAAACCGAACGCTGCCGGGTTGCCTATATTCAGCTTCAGGATCCGATGTCCTTCTTCCTCGAGGCGGTTTGCTTCAGCCAGAACGGGTCCGCGAATATCGTAGCAGACGTTGGCAAGCTTTTCGGACTGTTTGATCGGTTTCATGGTTAGGGTCAACAACCTTGGTCAATTAAAGTGTAGAGTTAATCTGTATAGCAATATCAAAGAGCTTACACTTAGCAATTGCGGTCAGCCAGTGTTTATGGCGATTAGTTAAGCCGGCGCTAGTGTAAAAAAAAATACACAGGTATGCTACGGATTGTAGTGATTTACTGCGAGTCAGTGTGAAATGTTGTTAATTTTTGGGAAAGAGGCGTTAATTGTGAGTCAAATTAAGAAAAGTGATGAAGAGTGGCGGCAGCAGCTGACTGAAGAGGAATACCATATTTGTAGAAACAAAGGTACTGATAGAGCCTTTTCTGGAGAATTTTGCGATACAAAAACAACGGGGCATTACCTGTGCACCTGTTGTGGAGAAGAGCTTTTTGAATCAACGACAAAATACGATTCTGGCTGCGGGTGGCCGAGCTTCTATCAGCCTCTGACAGCTGAGGTTATCGCTGAGGAAAGAGATGCTAGTCTTGGTATGGTTCGAACAGAAGTGATGTGCAGTCGCTGTGGATCACACCTTGGTCATGTATTTAACGATGGACCGAATCCGACGGGTCTGCGCTACTGTGTGAATTCAACGTCACTGAAATTCAAAGGGTTGGAGTGATACCGTCGTCTATTGTTAGTCGTCATAGGATTTTTTCTTCCAAGAGTCATCTGTGTTGGACAGCCTCGGTCTAATTTGGTCTGTTTTGTCGGGATTAGACGTTGCAGCAGGGCCCAATAGCGGGTTTTGCTGCATTAGCTCTTCTATCTGTCGCTTGTGCCTACTGATCCTGTCGTTATAGAAGCCATCCTCGTTTTCTTGTTCCATTTTCCCTTTGCTTGCTTGTAGGTAGTGGATGGCAAGAGCAATATTACCCTGATTCAGCGCTTCGGCGATCGGATCTATTAACTCATCGAGGGTTGTTTGCAGTAACAGTCTCTGGATAAGCTTGCGGTAAAGATTTGCTTCCTCGGCCTTTATTCGTTGGCTGGCGGTAAGCTTAGCAACAAAATTGTGAAGAGAGCTGAACATCTTCTGTACTTCCTTAATTTGCGCTTTATTCGAGAGCGAAATGCCGACAAATTTGCCAGTTTTGCCAGAAAATTCAGTCAATTGCTGTTGCGCGGTTGCCAAGTTATCACGGTAATTTTGATTCTGAGGGGCGATTTTATTCAGCTGGCTAGACACGTCTATCAGGCAATGACAAACCAAACCTTTAAGTCGTGGGTGCACAAGTCCTGGAGGGAAGCCGTTAAGCTTATAGTCAAAACTGCTGGCTCTGGCATTGAGAGCGGCTTCTCGCTGGCGATTTTCTCTCTCTCTATCGTCCATCGTCTGAATCAGGACGCCGACGGCGATCAAAACGACTAAGCTAGATCCGACTACTAAGGTTGTTACCATAGTTAGTCCGTACGGTAGTTAGCATTACAAGGTTCCGTTATAGCAACTCGTGACTTATTCGTATAGGTTTTATCTCGTCGGCGAGCAATGTTGGTCGGATTTTGGGCAGTTAAGCCATTAAATACGGAAGTTATAATAAAAGTCGAATTTGGACTTGACCTTTGCAGCGAAGATTCTTATTATGCGCGCCACTCAACGCACACCGTTGATTGTCCTACAGCGTCCCCTTCGTCTAGTGGCCTAGGACACCGCCCTTTCACGGCGGTAACAGGGGTTCGAACCCCCTAGGGGACGCCATTTTTTAAAAGTACGGTTAGCAGGTAAGTTGGGAGATTTTCTCAGCAGATGGCTAGCTCACTCTGGACGGATTCGGAGCGTTGCAATTTAATCGTGTTCCATGGCTGATTAGATAGGCAGCAGTATTAACAGGTTTTTCCGGTTAATATCGGTGCGGGAATAGCTCAGTTGGTAGAGCGGTACCTTGCCAAGGTACAGGTCGCCAGTTCGAACCTGGTTTCCCGCTCCAATTCTTTTGTAATAAACCGCTTGGTTTGGCAATTTAGAAAATGCTGAATGTTGCTAGTGCAGCTTAAACACCCTTGATTTAGCCTTCAGATAGTCCAGCGTAGAGTCGTCACTCAGAATTTCATCAAGTTGCTGATAGAGCGCAAGTTCATCATCACCCATGTAATGCAGGCATTCACCACCGAAAAACCAGAACAGGTCCCGGTTCACTCGCGGAGTTATATGCGGGTAATGTGTGACAACCTGAGTTAATAAGTATTGCCCCTGTTGTTGAAAATCATCATTAGCAGTTTCTGCGGCGGCTAACATCTGCAGTCGATCGATAAATTCAATATCGATATCACTGGCTCGATCATCGGCAAATGGAAATTGCATCTGGCAGTGGTGAAATAAATCGAGCAGCAGTGCTTTGTGGTGCTGAAAATAAGTCAATGGAGTGGCTGATTTCATAGGTCTTCGGGTCAACAGGATTAATTTGCCACCTAGTTTAACAAATGCATGAGGCCGAGTCAGTGGTCAATGTGCTCCGCTGTCTAAGTGCAGGCCTACGGGACGATTATAGCGATGAAAACCAGCGCCGAGGGGCGCGTTCATGATATTATTACCGGCCTTTGATCGACGGAAAATGTAATGACTACCGCCTTAAGTATCCAGCAATTAACAAAAATTTATGGTAATGGGTTTGAAGCCTTAAAAGGTATAGATCTGGAGGTAGAGCAGGGGGATTTTTTTGCCTTGCTCGGTCCTAATGGCGCTGGTAAATCGACATCCATTGGCATTATATCCTCTTTGGTGAATAAAACTGGCGGCAAAGTCGAGATCTTTGGGAAAAGTATTGATACCGATTTTTCCGCGGCCAAGAAGGAGCTGGGCATTGTCCCGCAGGAATTTAATTTCCCAAATTTTGAGCCTGTTTTTGATATTCTTGTCAACCAAGCAGGGTATTACGGGTTGCCGCGGGCTGTGGCAATAGAGCGGGCGGAAACGTACCTCAGAAAACTTGATCTGTGGGATAAGAGATTTGAAGCCTCACGCCACTTGTCGGGTGGTATGAAGCGCCGTTTGATGATTGCTAGGGCATTGATCCACCAACCGCGTCTTTTGATTCTTGACGAGCCGACTGCCGGTGTCGATATTGAAATGCGACGATCGATGTGGACCTTCCTTAGAGAGCTTAATGAGCAGGGGACTACGATTATCCTGACAACGCACTATCTGGAAGAGGCCGAAAGCTTATGCCGGAATATTGCGATTATCGATCATGGCAAGATTGTCAGGAACTCCAGTATGAAAACCTTGTTGTCACAGTTGCACAAGGAGGTTTTGATACTGGATATTGAAACTCCAATCCAGACGGCGCCACAGTTGCAAGGATTTTCATGTGAACTTGCTGATGAGCATTCGCTGGAAGTGGAAGTGGCCAAAGAACAAAGTGTTAATGAATTGTTTTCATTATTGACTGCAGCCGGTATCAAGGTAACAAGTATGCGGAATAAATCGAATAGACTGGAAGAGCTATTTGTCAGTCTGGTCAAAGCTAATGCCGCGTGACACTAGAAACCACTTGATTAGTAAAAAATAAGGGCTGCAAGATGAGTTTAAAAGAACAATGGATCGCATTAATGACGATCGTGCGAAAAGAAATAAAGCGATTCATGCGAATATGGACGCAAACGCTGGTTCCACCAGTGATTACAATTACTCTGTATTTTGTTATTTTCGGGAATTTAATTGGCAAGCGTATCGGCACGATGTCAGGCGTCAGTTATATGGAGTTTGTTGTCCCTGGCCTCATTATGATGGCGGTTATTACCAGTTCTTATACGAACGTTGTGTCGTCTTTTTTTGGAGCAAAATTCCAACGATATGTGGAGGAAATACTTGTTTCCCCGATGCCTAATTATATTATTTTGATGGGGTTTGTCCTCGGCGGAGTGGCTAGGGGGCTAGGTGTCGGTTTTATAGTGACCGTAGTAGCTCTTTTTTTTACTGACATGGAAATATACAGTTACCCCGTGACCATTGGCATTGTTGTGATCACATCTGTATTTTTCTCGATGGCAGGTTTCGTCAACGCTGTGTACGCAAATACTTTTGACGATATTTCTATTGTGCCAACGTTTTTACTAACGCCCCTAATTTATCTGGGTGGTGTTTTTTATTCGATAGATTTGTTGCCTGATTTTTGGGCCGATGTCTCTAAGATTAATCCCATTTTATACATTGTTAATGCATTCAGGTACGGTGTTTTGGGGATTACAGATATCAATGTGGGATGGGCATTTACTATGGTCGGTATTTTTACTATTGGTGCATTTCTATACAGTTTACATCTATTGAATTCTGGCAAACGTTTGCGAATGTAATCGGCATTTTGTGGCTATCTATCGATAGCGAAAACATCTCTTAGCGAGTATGAAAATAAAGAGTTACTGTGATGAGTGATATTCCACTTGGTAAAGACGTTACGTACCCGGATCAATATACAACGGACGTATTATTTCCTATCAGCCGACAGCCATCTCGGGATAGTTTGGGTATTAACCCGATGGCGCTGCCTTTTCAGGGGGAAGACGTTTGGAACGCCTATGAATTGTCGTGGTTGAATGACAAGGGTATGCCGCAAGTAGCCTGTGCCCGATTTTACGTCCCCTGTGAGTCAGCATCAATTGTGGAAAGTAAGTCGTTCAAACTTTATCTAAATTCATTTAACCAGACTAGAATCAGTAGCTGGGAGGCTGTTAGCAAGATGTTGGCTGTGGATCTATCGGCCTGCATTGGGTCGCCGGTGAAAGTTGATCTGTATACGATCGATGACGGTACTAGTCTTATCGGCTTTTCGACACTTTCAGGGTTCTGCCTTGATACGTTGGACATCACTCTTGATCGATATGATCCAGATCCAAGTCAGCTCGGCACGTTACATGGGTTAGTCGTAGATGAAAGCTTAAACAGTAATTTGTTACGCTCACTGTGCCCGGTCACAGCACAGCCAGATTGGGGTAGCGTGCAGATTGTTTACACTGGCGCTCAGATAGACAGGGTAGGTTTACTTAAATACTTGATCGGCTATAGACAGCATCAAGAGTTTCATGAGCAATGTGTTGAGAGAATATTTCGCGATATTACTGATTACTGTGCGCCGGATGAGCTCTATGTTCAGGCTTTTTATACGCGGCGCGGGGGGCTGGATATCAATCCTTACCGCAGTTCTGGCGAGTCGGTCTCTAAGTTTGACAGGCTTTTTAGGCAGTAAAAGCTAAACAGCTCATTTTTTCTGGCTACTGTTATAGAAAACACATATTTCCCCTTTGGGGAATAGCGCAATAGCCTCAGCTGTACCATAATTGCAGGGTTTTGAAAAAGTATCCTTTTCATTGGCCCACTTAGATACACCCGTTCGGCTATGCGTACCGCCGAACCTGGGCCGTTTCGTTCGGAGTTGTTGCAGAAAGCTATGCCAGAATTTAACCTGTTGTTTTTTATTGCTGTCCAGTTGGCAGTTGTTCTGCTGATCATTTGTGGATTCCTGATATATTACATGGGCCGACAAAGGGGATTAATTAAAAAACTCGAAGAGAAGATTATAGACTTGCGTGAGTCTCTCTCCGTGTCACGTGCTGATGTAAAGTCAGCACAGCAAGAGCTGTCGTCTCAGCAACAAACGATGACCAAGGACTTTGTTGAATACTTGGACGATGAGATCGACATTACGGTGGAATACCATCAACAGCTCAATCCAACCCAAGATATCGTGCTAGACATTGCGCTGGATTCACCGATAGAGCGACAGGCAACGGCTCTCCGGTATGCTTTCCTTATTGCAGAAAAGGAGGCACGCTACGCTGGGGAAGAGGGTGTATCAAGTTGGCAGGTTTTGCAGACTAAACTTCAGCAGATTGTTCAGTTTTATGAGAGCGCGGCGGCCGCTGTTCCTGAATCTGGCAACGACGAACTGGATAAGCTAGAGGAAATACTTGGTTCAGTAACTGACCCGGATATAGAATTACCCGCTACGATTAACGGGATGGACACTGAAGAGCGAAAACCTCAAGACAGCTAGTGACGGCAACAAATCGCAGGGTATAACGGTGTTGAGCATGCAGAAATTGCCCAGGACTTGCAAAGCTTTCAGACCCAAAACAGTGAGCTTGAAAAGCGTTGTCAAGAGCTGAATCAGCGCAGTAAGCCTAGTGTAGCTGCGGCTGAATGCTGCCAAATGATCGAACTGTAGAGTAGTTCACAGAATCGTATCGCATTTGCATTAAACTTCACAATTGAAGAGTAACTGGCGGTTATTAGCATTATTTTGGGGATACTGCAGCGGCAGCGATCCCTGTGTCATTTTCGACCGAAATGATTTCAATTGTATTGGCTGCCGACTGCCAAAAGGGCATCTCAGATGAATATGAGTGTGACCAGTGAAGCGATCATTTTTCTAGAGGATAATGGGGTAGCCCGGGAAATTCTGTATCCGGAGTTTGAGGCGCTTCTGGATCATGTTGTCGGTATTGATGAGTACAAAAACACGTCTGCATCCGCAATTTACGTTCGGATAAACAAACAGCTTCAAGTTACATCGGCAGTTTGCTTTCTCGTTGATTTTGACAGTAATGGCCACATCGATAATGCATGGAATGTTCCCCTGCGGCATCTTGCAGACAGCGGTGGACGCGGTCCAGACCTAGGTGCAGGCCCGATAAAGTTATCCTGCCGTAATCAATGTTCGGTGTCTTGGCATCATCGCTCTTTGTGGGATCCCATTCTGGGAAATAGCGGCGAAGACACACTGACTACTGTTGCAGAAGTAGTAAAACGCAACAGGCTGGGTCTAATGTTTGAACCGAAGACTGATACCGCTGTAGCCGAATCTTCATTGGCAATGGGGCGCCTTAGCGCACTGAAGCCTGCGGCTGACCTCAAAATTAATCCTGCTGCAAATGCAGCTTTAAATGAAGTGTTTGAAGAGCGAATTTCAGAGGTTACGGCTACCTATAAACTTCGTTTAGCGACGATGAAATCAGAGGCCCAAGACCATCTTGAAAGAGTTCAGAGGCACCACCGAATAGAGCGAGGGAAATTAACCGAATCTTTTGTTGCTGTAAAAAATATTTTTGCCGAAGAAAAACATAAAAATCTTAAACTGAAAAAAAAGTTTGAAGTTCAAGCGAATAGCCTGAAAAAAGTACGGCTACAATTTCAAAAGCAGCTTCAGGACAGTAAAACGATCGGTAATGGACAGGTTAAAGAGCTGGAAGAGAAATTTGAGCAGGAACTAAACGCACGGGTGGATGCTGCCATGACGGAGCTCAAAGAAATACTAGATATGCGAGATATACAGTTGTTCTATCGTGACGAGCAGGTTAGTCGAATGGAGGGAGAAATTGCTCTGTTCAAGAAAGAAAAACAGAGCCTCGTAGAAGCGAGCGGGGATAAAGTATTACAACAACTGGTTGAAAGCGGTGTTTCGTTTATAGCCTATCAACCGGGGGCGGATCATCTAACAATACCGCTCAAAGATATTGGCGAGTATGTTGATTCTCCGGAAACCTATGTTGCAGAAAAGCTATCGGTTGATAGGATTACTTATAAACAATGGCTTAAACATTATCAAATGCCGCTGTGTATCTATTCCAGTGGTGAAGGATCGGTTTGTGGAAAGTCGATATCGACGATAGATAAGCCAGGCCGATTTATTGCCGGTGAGAGTGATCGCTGTGCTGAGCATAGCCGCGCCGCAGCCACTCTTTCTGAACTGATGAAAGTTCGCTAGCGAAATGTCTATTTCTGAACCCCCAGCCAGATTCGCTGATCTACAAAGCATCGATGATCCCGTTTTTCGGCGCGCTGGAATTCGCTGCAGTATATTGCGCCTCGACACATTTTCTTCCTATGCTAATGGCAACAAATTTTTTAAACTGAAGCAGAACATTTTACAAGCTAAAGCTCAGGGCTTTACAAGAATGCTTAGTTTTGGCGGTGCTTTTTCTAACCATATTCATGCGCTGGCTCTCGCTGGTCGACACTTCGGAATATCCACAGTAGGTATTGTAAGGGGAGATAATTTATCTGTTTTGAATCCGACGCTGACGGATGCTGCGGCGGCCGGTATGGAGTTGCAATTTATCAGTCGGCAAGATTATAAGCGTCGTAATGACGCCGATTTTTTAAATTATGTCAGAGGTCAATATCCCGATTGTTTTGTGGTTCCTGAAGGAGGAAGTAACGTACTTGGTGTGCAGGGCTGTATGGAAATTATCGACCATATTCATAGTCATGAGGTTGGCAGGGGGGGGTTAATTGTAGTTCCATGCGGCACTGCCGCGACGCTGGCAGGTATAGCAGCGGCCTGCGATAACGGAGAAAAAGTTTTAGGATTTTCGGTTTTGAAAAATTCCCATTATCTTGACGCTGAAGTGGAGAAGTTTATCGCTGATTTGTCGATCGAAAGTCGAGATAACTGGACGATATCTCATGATTACCATTGCGGTGGCTATGCTAAATTGTCTACCGAATTAGTGTCTTTTATCGACAAGTTCGAGCAGCAGCATAATATTCCTATCGAGCCTGTATATACTGGGAAAATGTTATTTGGCCTGCACCAGATGTTGCAGCTCCCTCAGCAATCGATTGCAGCAGGTACTCATGTTATCGCTGTACACACCGGGGGGTTGCAAGGGGGCAGAGGGATGGTGGAAAAAATGCAGCGAAAAAGAATGTCAATTGCCTCCCCAAAATAGTGAAGACGGAGAAGATTATGAATACGGATAGTCACAACATCTCTGATGATATTGAAAGGCACCTGCTGGAAACATTGGTACCTGTCAATGCTCTAACTGCCGATCATCTACAAACATTATTGCGAGATCAGTCGATCGAGGCAGTCTGTCGCGGCGAAACATTATTTGCTGAGGGCGACAGCGACAACCAAACCGTTTATTTATTGAGCGGAGAGATTTCTCTTGTGGATGGTTCAGGCAAGAGCAGTGTGGTTCGAGCTGAAGATCCCGACAATCGATTTCCTTTGTCGAATCATCAGCCTCGCAGGCATCATGCAACAGCGTTCAGTGATTGCACTGTTGTGCGGTTCGACGCGGATCAATTGGATGCCATGTTGGCCTGGGATCAAGCTTCACGTTATATCATGCTGGATATAGCGGCGCAGCGTTATTTTGATGAGGATTCAGAGTGGATTCTGACGTTATTGCGATCAAATCTTTTCTATAAAGTACCGCCGATGAATATTCGTAAGATACTTGATAAGTTTTCTGCTCACTATGCGTCGGCTGGAGATACCATTTTACGTCAGGGGGAGCTTGGCGACTGTTGTTATTACATCAAAGAAGGTGTTGCTGGTGTCTATCAGGCTGAAAACGAAAAAAGTAGCCCGTCGCTGGTAGCAGAGTTGGATGTTGGTCGATGTTTTGGTGAGGATGCATTGGTGAACGATGCACCAAGAAATGCAACCATCACTATGCACACTAATGGCGTGCTTATGCGGTTGGACAAACGAGATTTCTTTTTATTACTGAAATCGGCAGCAGTAGAAAGTGTCAACTTAGCTCAGGCTCGGCAGATGGTGTCTCAAGGAGCTGGATGGGTTGATGTAAGAACTCAGGACGAATACGACAATGGGCATTGCGATGGTGCGATCAATATGTCGTTGGATTTACTGAAATTGAAGTCCAGAATGCTCGGAAATACTCCCTATATCATTTACTGTAATAGTGGTCGTCGCAGTGAGGCTGCAGCGTCTCTGCTCACTCAAGATGGTTTTAATGTCAATGTATTAGCGGGTGGTATAGCCGCTTATTCCTCGGCAGATCAAGCTTATTTTGAGTGATGAAAGTTGCTGTCATTCAGTTGGCCAGTTATTACTTGTGACGAAAAATCGTTCGACTTCCCGGTAGTCATGAGTGCCTTCTTGCATACCGCATACCATGGCCGGTCTATCTGTGTCGGTGAAATAGTCTTTCAGGTGGCGACGGATACTGTCTGACGTCATTAAGCCCTCAGAGCTACTAAAGATTGCCGGACTTATCCAGTTGGGTTTCTGCAGATGACACCAGTATGAATGTGGGGTGTTCAAACAGAGAAAATCGTCGAGATGTATCCATTGGCCGTGCAGATGGTCTGTCGACAAATGTTCTCCTGATGAAGCTGTTTGAATATGCGGGGCAGTTGCATCGCTATAGGAATAGAAAAGCATGCCTTTCAAGGCAATGACTTTGTTCAGTGTTTCAATCCCATACTTCTCAAGCAATGGCACCGATTCCGCCAGTGCTGATAACTCAATCTGGTGGTTGAGGAGATGCCCCAGTTTTTTGTCCAGCCTATCGATGGTATTAGGCCCGACCCAAACCCGATATTCGGTTGAGAAATGTCGATTGGCAGCTAATACCGTGGTCGAGGCATTAAGATAATATTTGATAGCCAGCTCGAGATGAAAAAATTCATCACTTTCCAGGTCCCTGTACAATATATCAAACTCGCCAAGCGTAATTTTACCGCGGTAAACGCGCAAATTATGAGCAACTAGCTCGAGCTTATCATCTTGCTGGAGGAAAAACTGCCAGAGTGCCTCGAAGTACAGACCTAGTCGATTAGTATTGAGATGCTGTAAGTGTTGGACCAATGGTTTTGGCTCTTCGTCGAGCTGCAATAACCAGTGTCTTCTCCGCGTGGTCAAAGTGATTGGGCAGCTATGAATGCAGCTATCTTTGCCGCGAACATCTGCTGGGAAATTGTCGACAATATTCGGGCCGAAACAGCTCCAGGCCAAATCACGGACAATTTGATGCTTAAGTGGCGGAAGTGTTTGCATATAGGGTTGTTAGCTGCCTTTTATTTTAGAGTATACTAGCGGCTTAATTTACCGAAGACATAAAACTATGGGTGATTTTAGAACAATTGGTATTATTGGTCGCGCCAGTGATGCGGTCGGAGAATCCTTAAAGTTGCTAACCAATTTCCTGTCTCATCGAGGGGTGTCTATTGTGCTCGGTGAGTCGATTGCCGGATTGCTAGCGGATAATCTATTCCCGATCAGCAGTCATACAAAAATGGGCGAGAGCTGCGATCTTATCATCGTGTTGGGTGGTGATGGTAGTTTATTGGCAGCAGCTAGGGTGTTAGCGCGGCATAATGTACCTGTTTTAGGTATTAATCGAGGCAGGCTGGGCTTTCTCACCGATATTTTACCGGACGAAATTGAAGAGCGGGTTGGCGCGGTGCTCGCAGGTGAATATGAAATTGATAAGCGTTTTCTATTGAGTGCGGTAGTAAGACGGGGTAGTGAGGTTGTCGGGCGTGCTGAGGCACTTAATGATGTCGTGGTGAATTCAGGAACATCCGCCCAGATGATTGAGTTTGACCTGTATGTAGACAATGAATTTGTTTATCGGCAGCGCTCCGATGGACTAATAGTTTCAACACCAACCGGCTCTACCGCCTACTCTTTATCGGGTGGTGGCCCTATCATGCACCCCAAACTAGATGCGGTTGTTTTGGTGCCGATGTTTCCTCATACCTTAAGTAGTCGCCCCATAGTTATTGATGGTGACAGCGAAATTCGCATCGAGATAATTGATAGCAACGAAATACATCCACCGGTTACTTGCGATGGCCAAGTCAATATAACGGCGATGCCTGGTGACACGGTCTTCATAACGAAGCGACGGTATAAGCTCAAGCTCATTCATCCTACCGGCCACAGTTTTTACGCCAGTTGTCGAGATAAGCTAGGTTGGGGTAGCGCGTTAGTCTAGTGTCGATCTTGTTTTCTTTGATCCAGAGATCGGTTTATAGGGCTCTGCCGACTGAAATTGGTAGACTGGAGATGTTGGTCTCATGACAGAAATTGTTGTCGTTAATGTACCCGCAGACGTTGATCTGCGCGAGTTTAGTCAGTACTTGTGGGGACAAGGTGTCAGCCACAGAGTGGTTGAAGATACAGATCGCAAGTTGCTATTGGTTGGTGACGAGCGTGTTGCGAGGGAGGTTCGACAGGCTTACGATCATTTTGACACCGATAGCTCTGCTATTCCTGCTATGGAAATGCCGGGTAAACCTGAAACAAGCCAAGTCTTCAGTCGTTTACTGACCCGGCTACCCGTCACTCTAATATTTATATTGCTAAGCGTTGCGGGAAGCCTACTGGTTTATTTTGATGGTAATTTCGACGGGGTTAGATACCTGACGTTTTATCATTTCGAAATGACGGGGTCTGGGCTCGAGTTCTATCCGCCCGGATTACAGTATTGGCGGTTGATTACGCCCATTTTTTTGCACTTCGGGCTAATGCACGTTGCCTTTAATATGGCGTTATTCTGGTTTTTAGGCCAGAGAATAGAATTGCTGCAAGGTAGTCGGGTCATGCTGGGTATTTCCCTGATGATTGGATTCGGGTCGAACATGATGCAGGCGGCGGCCGAGACGGCAATATTTGGTGGTATGTCGGGCGTTGTATATGGCTTGCTCGGTTACGGTTGGGTTTGGGGTCTTATGCGTCCGGAAAAGAATCTACAGATTCCAAATTCGATTCTGTATTTTTCTGTTGCGATGATGGTGCTGGGGTTTGTCGGTGTTGTCGGTATTTTGGGCATAGGAAAAGTGGCAAACATTGCTCATTTGGGCGGTTTGATAATGGGATGTCTAATCGGTGTTGGGGCCGCATTGATCGACAAGTCTTCGATGGGGAAAAATGAGCATTTATGAACTTTGAACAGTTAATCAGTAATATTACGCCAGACATTCATGCCAGCTTGAAAAAAGCAGTAGAGCTGAGGAAGTGGCCCGATGGCCGCTTGTTGACCAGTGAGCAACTAACGCTGTGTATGGAAGCGGTGATTAGTTATGAGCATCGATTTATCGATGAAAAAGACAGAGTCGGTTATATAAATAAAGGAAGTAAGTCTGATGGCGATGTCTGCGACGACACATCCGATGGCGGTGACCAAGAAACACCGTTGAAATGGACTTAAATTTAACGAATGAAATAACCGGGGGGTTCGTTAATCTGCCGGCTATGGGGGATAGGGTTTGATGGAGAAAAAAAGTGGTTTGCTCAAGAAAATGCAGACTCAACTGATGGGTGTTAGCGGAACGGATGTCGATTATGGCTTACCGATTGGTGACGTGTTGATACCAATGAATGAATTGGTAGGGCGCAGTATCACGCTGGCCTACAGTGGCGCTATTAACTGCCTGCATTGCGGAAGAAAAACTAAAAAGAGTTTCAGTCAAGGCTACTGCTACCCTTGTTTTAGGTCGTTGGCTCAATGCGATAGTTGTATAATGAGCCCCGAAAAATGCCATTATGAGCAAGGGACATGTAGGGAGCCGGAATGGGCGCAGACACACTGTATGACCGATCATTTTGTGTATTTGGCAAATTCTTCAGGAATAAAAGTTGGCATCACTAGGGGGAATCAGATACCGACCCGCTGGATGGATCAGGGGGCAATTCAGGCCTTGCCAATTTTCCGCGTTAGCACGCGCTTACAATCCGGTTTGGTTGAAGTTGTCTTCAAACAGCATATCGCAGACAAAACTAACTGGCGTACTATGTTGAAAGGCGATGTCGATCGAATTGACTTAATTGCAGAACGGGACAGACTGTTGCAAGAGTGCGCGGAAGAAATTTCCGGGTTACAGGATGAGCATGGTATTCAGGCCATTCAGGTCATGGATGACGCTTTGGCCGTCGACATAAGCTATCCAGTTCAGGAGTTTCCAACAAAGGTCACCTCGCTAAATTTTGATAAACAAGCAGAGATTAGTGGAGTG
>Ga0206127_1002315_pt1 | contig 19111 bp, 13 predicted proteins | sample Helgoland_Spring_6_FD_148646 | JGI IMG/M metagenome (GOLD analysis project Ga0206127, IMG submission 148646) | Pelagic subsurface seawater microbial communities from Kabeltonne, Helgoland, North Sea - Helgoland_Spring_Bloom_20160419_1 | ecosystem: Environmental > Aquatic > Marine > Epipelagic ...
AGCTGCCATTTTTATGGTTCTGGCGCTGGCGGTTGCCATGGCGTTTGGGCTGCCCAATTTTAAGCTCGATGCCTCGGCGGATTCGCTGACGCTGGAACATGACGATGATCTCAACTTCTTTCGAGAAGTGGTGCAGCGCTATGGCAGTGATAACTTTCTAATTGTCACCTTTTCGCCACTAGAGGGCGACCTATTCGATGATAACAACCTGCAAACTCTCTCCTCTCTGCGCAATGAGCTGGCCGGGATCAACGGTGTTGAGAGTATGCTGTCGCTGCTCGATGTACCGCTGCTGTACAGCCCAAAGATTAGTGTTGCAGATTTAAAAGGTGAGCTGAATACGCTGCTGTCACCCGGGGTTGATCGGGATCTGGCGCGTCAGGAATTTCTTAATAGCCCAATCTACAAAGACCTTATTTTAAGTAAGGATGGCCAGACCACGGGGATGCTGGCGACCCTTGAGCTGGATCAGAAGTATCTCGATCTGGTGCAGGCTCGCGATGCACTGCGTCTGATCAAGTCAACCGATGGGCTCAGTCCAGAACAACAGGTTGAGCTGGATGCGGTAAGTAAAGAATTTCTCGATTATCGCACTGCAAAAGCGGCTGCGAGTCACCAGCTAGTTGCCGATGTGCGCAGTCTGATGGATGGCTACCGCGATGGCGCGACAATCTTTCTCGGCGGCCCAGATATGATTACCGCGGATATGGTCGACTTTATCAAGAGCGATCTGGCGATCTTTGGCACCGGCATTCTGATCTTTGTGATCGTCACACTGGCGGTTATTTTCCGTCAGTTGCGCTGGGTTATTCTGCCCCTCAGCACCTGCGCTCTGTGTCTGGTAATCATTCTTGGTTTCCTTAGCTGGATCGACTGGCGCTTAACGGTTATCTCGTCTAATTTTGTCTCGCTGCTGTTAATTATCACTCTGGCGCTGACCATGCATTTGATTGTCCGCTATCGAGAGCTGTACCGCACCCAACCAGAGGCAACTCAGGAACAGCTGGTGGTTGCCACGGTAACCTCAATGGCCAAACCCTGTCTGTATACGGTGCTGACTACTATCGTGGCGTTTATGTCGCTGGTGGTTAGCAATATCCGTCCGGTGATTGATTTTGGCTGGATGATGACTATGGGTATCAGTCTGGCACTGGTAGTCGCGTTTATTATTATTCCGGCGGGAATGATGTTGATCGGCAAGGGCAAAGACAGCTCTGGTAAGGATAAATCTGCCTCCTTTACCTCGGTATTCTCCAACTTCACCGAACGCCACGGCAATATAGTGTTGCTCACTGCCTGTGTGCTCAGCGTGCTCTCAATCTACGGTATTAGCCGCCTTGAGGTGGAAAACCGCTTTATTGATTATTTCCGCAGCGATACGGAAATCTATCAGGGCATGGAAATTATCGATGCCTCGCTGGGCGGTACTACGCCTCTGGATATTATTTTGCAGGCACCGACTTTTGCCGAGTCTGAACAAGATTTTGTGCTCTCTGAAGACAGCGAATATGGCGCTGATGCGTTCGGCGACGATGCTTTTGGAGATGACGGGTTCGCTGAGGAAGATGAGTACGGTGGCTATGGGAATGATGGCTTTGACGATGCATTCGCTAGCGATTCCGACGCCTTTGGCGAAGACAGCGCCAATGCACTGCAAGACACCTACTGGTTTACTTCAACCGGCCTCGCCGATCTGGCCAAGTTACAGGCGTTTCTCGAAGCCCAGCCAGAGGTAGGCAAGGTTAGCTCTCTGGTACAAATCTACGATGTCGCCAGTGATCTTAGCGGCCATAAGCTCAATGATTTTGAAATTGCCTTTATGCGTAAAAGCTTTGGCGATGAGATCTATCAGCAGATGGTTGCTCCCTATCTTCTTGAGGATATTGATGAGGCACGTATTCAGTTGCGCGCCATGGAAACCGAAGGCCTGTTGCGCCGCGCGGATCTGCTAGAGAAAATCCGCGACTACGCGGTAAATGAGGTGGGTATCGCCCCTGAAGATATCCGCTTTACCGGCCTGCTGGTGCTCTATAACAATATGCTGCAAAGTCTGTATAAGTCGCAAATCCTCACCCTGGGTGCGGTTTTTGTCGGCATTATGCTGATGTTTCTGGTGCTGTTCCGCTCGATTAAGATTTCGGTTATCGCGATCTTGCCGAACTTCTTAGCCGCGGGAATTGTTCTTGGCGGCATGGGACTCAGCGGCATACCGCTAGATATGATGACCATTACTATCGCGGCTATTACTGTGGGTATTGGTGTCGATCACGCGATCCACTACATCACCAGATTTAGCCGTGAGTTTGCTATCGACGGCAACTATCTGGCCTCGATGCACAGAGCCCACGCCAGTATTGGTCTGGCGCTGTTTTACACGGCGATTACGATTATTGTCGGCTTCTCAATTCTGGCACTTTCAAACTTTATTCCATCGATCTATTTTGGTCTGCTAACCGGTCTGGCAATGACTGCCGCTCTGCTTGGCTCGATGACTCTTTTACCCAAGCTGATTTTGATTACCAAGCCTCTCGGCCCGGAAACTAAAACCACCGCTTAATTTTGGATAATCTATAACCCTATGCCACTTGTCACACTGCAGGACATTTTTCTTAGCTATGGCCAGCCACCGCTAATTGATCATATTAATCTGGTTATTGAGCCGGGCGAGCGTGTCTGCCTGATCGGCCGCAATGGCGCGGGAAAATCGACCCTGTTAAAAATTCTTACCGGTCAGGTGATTGCCGACGATGGCGTACTTAAACGCGCCGCCGGGGTAAAGATTGCCCAGTTGGAACAGTCGGTGCCCCATGATGCTGTCGGTTCGGTTTTTGATGTAATTGCTGAGGGTCTGGGTGCAGAGGGCAAGTTGGCTGCTCGCTACCACCATCTGATTCTTGAGCTGACCGCCAACCCTACCGATAAGGTTATGCGCGAACTGGAAGACTGTCAGGCTGAGCTTGAGCGTGTCGATGGTTGGGATATCAATCAGCGGGTTGAAGCGATTGTCACCAAAATGGATTTAAACCCGGATGTGGATATCTCTAGTCTGTCCGGTGGTTATAAGCGTCGAGTTCTACTGGCCCGCGCTCTGGTCTGCAAACCGGACCTGCTGTTGCTCGATGAGCCGACCAACCATTTGGACATAGACGCTATTAAATGGGTCGAGCAGTTTTTGCTTAAGTGGGAGGGCGCGCTGTTGTTTATCAGTCATGATCGGCGCTTTATGGATAACTTGGCCACTCGCTTTATCGAGATAGATCGCGGCAAGATCGCCGAATTTAACTGCAATTACTCGACTTATATCCAACGTAAAAAAGAAATGCTTGAGATAGAAGACAAGCATAATGCGCTGTTCGATAAACGCCTTTCCCAAGAGGAAGTGTGGATTCGCCAGGGCATTAAGGCGCGCCGCACCCGCAACGAAGGCCGGGTTAGAGCGCTTGAGTCTATGCGCCGGGAATATGCCGATCGCCGCAAGCAGCAGGGCACGGCAAAGATGGATATTCAACAGGCGCAGAAGTCTGGAAAGATAGTTGCTGAAGCTGAGAATATTAACTTTGCATTTAATGATGGTGAGCAGGTGGTTAAATCCTTCTCAACCCTGATTCAGCGCGGCGATAAAGTCGGCTTGATCGGGCGCAACGGTGTCGGCAAAACCACCTTGCTAAAACTGCTGCTCGGCCAGCTAGAGCCACAAACAGGTACAGTTAAAACCGGTACCAATCTTGATATTGCCTACTTTGATCAGTATCGCTCGGCTCTCGATGAGTCAAAAACCGTCCAGGACAATGTTTCCGGTGGCCGCGATATGCTCGAAATTGGCGGCAAATCGCGACACGTTATCAGCTATTTACAGGATTTTCTCTTTAGTCCTGATCGCTGCCGGCAGCCGGTTAGTGCGCTTTCCGGGGGTGAACGCAATCGTCTTTTACTGGCCAAGCTATTTACCCGACCGTCAAATATTCTGGTGCTCGATGAACCGACCAACGATCTGGATATAGATACCCTCGACCTACTCGAAGAACTACTGATCGACTACAAGGGAACAATCTTGCTAGTGAGTCATGACCGTGCCTTCTTGAACAATGTGGTTACCAGTACGCTAGTCTTTGAGGGCGATGCGGTGATCAATCAATATATCGGCGGCTATGATGACTGGCTGCGTCAGCGCAAGGTCGAAACTGCCAGCAGTGAAAAAGCAGCGACCAAGACTCAGGAAAAACCTGCTGCTAGCGCTAAAAAACGCTCTTACAAAGTCCAGCGTGAACTGGATATGTTGCCGGCGGAAATTGAACGCCTGGAAACTGAGATCGGCGCGATTTCCGAGCAGATGAATCAGCCAGATTTTTATCAGTCAGAGCGTTCGGCAACGGCCGCTATTGAAAAAAATCTCAGCGATCTGCAGCAACAGCTCAATCACTGTTATGAACGCTGGGAACAGCTTGAGGCGGAATAACACCGCCTCAGCTGCATTTTGCGGAAGCTTTTAAGGAGATTTATAGAAAGTTTATCGCTAAATCCGCTCCCATAAGCGTTAATTGACCTGTGAGCGTAGCGTATTGCGTCACTTGTCTTTAAAATCCACTTATCGATTCTAACTTCAGACTGCACCCATGACCGAACAAAAAAAACCACTGGTACTGCTTATCCTCGACGGCTTTGGATATAGCGATGATGAAAAACACAACGCGATTAAAAATGCCGACGCTCCGGTCTGGCAATCGCTGTGGAATAACAACCCAAAAACATTGATTCACACCTCCGGTATGGCGGTGGGCCTGCCCGAGGGCCAGATGGGCAACTCCGAAGTGGGTCATATGACGCTGGGTGCTGGCCGCGTGGTCTACCAAAACTTTACCCGCATTAACAAAGCGATCGCCGACGGTGACTTTTTCAACAATCCGGCTTATTGCGACGCGATTGATAAGGCGCAGTCTGCCGGTAAGGCCGTGCATATTATGGGTCTGCTCTCTCCCGGCGGTGTTCACAGCCACGAAGATCATATTAATGCGATGATCGAAATGGCCGCCCAACGGGGTGCCGAGAAAATCTATCTGCACGCCTTTCTCGATGGTCGCGACTGCCCACCGCGCAGCGCGCAGCCTTCGCTGGAAAAGACTCAGGCGGTATTTGAAAAAATCGGTGTTGGCAAAATTGCATCAGTTTGCGGACGTTTTTATGCACTGGATCGCGACAACCGCTGGGATCGTGTTGCCGAAGCCTACAATTTGATCACCGCAGGCAGTGCACCCTATACGGCAACCGATTCAGTCAGCGCACTTAATAATGCTTACCAGCGCGATGAAAACGATGAGTTTGTGCATGCCACGACCATCTGTGGCGAAGGTGAATCACCGGCACAGATGGAAGATGGCGATGCGGTTATCTTTATGAACTTCCGTCCCGATCGCGCCCGCGAGTTGGCTCACGCCTTAACCGACCAAGTCTTTGATGGTTTTGAGCGCGCCGTTGTCCCTGCGCTTTCAACCTTTGTGATGACCACCGAATATCAGTCCAATCTGGATGTTCCCTGCGCCTATCCACCGATCGCGCTGGTCAACTCAATGGGCGACTACCTGTCCATGCAGGGTAAAAAGCAGCTGCGCATTGCCGAGACTGAGAAATATGCCCATGTGACCTTCTTCTTTAGCGGTGGCAAAGAGTCTCTCTACGAAGGTGAAGAGCGCATCTTGATCCCATCGCCGGATGTTGCCACTTACGACACCATTCCGGAAATGAGCGCTCGTCAGGTCACCGAAAAGCTGGTCGAGGCCATAGGCTCAGATAAATTCGATACGATTATCTGCAACTACGCCAACTGCGACCAGGTGGGACACACCGGCAGTTATGAAGCCTCTATCAAAGCGGTTGAGACCATCGACTGGTGTCTTGAGCGAGTGATTGCAGCCACTCAGCAGGCTGGCGGTGAAATCCTTATCACTGCGGATCATGGCAATGTTGAAGAGATGTTCGACGAGACCAATAATCAACCCCATACGCAGCACACTACCCTTCCTGTTCCGCTAGTCTATGTTGGCGATCGACAGATATCTCTGGACAGCGATGGTTCTCTGGCAGATATAGCCCCATCTATGCTGGCATTGATGGGGCTGGATCAGCCACAGGAAATGACTGGTCGATCACTGATTATTGATAAAAGCTAAACTATTAATAAAAGCTAAACTATGAATAAAAAACCATGAGTGGCAAATAATGAAAAAATTATCAGCAATAAAACAGGTAGCCCTGCGCTCGGTTTTATTGTTGATATTTTCCACGCCGGCATTCGCCGCGGATAAAGAAAAAGAAAAGCAAAAACTCGACAACCTGAAACGCTCTATCATCAGCCTTGAAAAACGGCTGGATAAACGCAATCAGGAAAAAAATATTCTGGTCAACCAGTTAAAAAAAGTTGAGCTCGAAGCAGCCAAAACCAGCAAGAGTATTCGTCAGTTAAACAGCCAAATCAAACGCCGCAACAGCAAGTTATCCGACCTCGAAAAACAACAGTACGATTTGCAAAAAAATATCAAAAATCAAAATGCCGCAATCAGCGAGCATCTGGCCGCTGCCTATAAACTCGGCGATCAGGAACCGATTAAATTATTACTCAATCAGGAAGACCCCCAGCAGCTGTCACGACTGTTTAAGTACTACGGTTATTTTCTCGATGCGCGTAATAAAAAAATCGAAACCTATATTTCAGATGTTGAAAAACTCTCGACACTGGTAACAGAAGTCACTCAACAAAAACTCCTACTGGACAGTTCTAAAAAACAGTTAGTGAGCGATCAAAAACAATACTTAGTGGTTGGCAAGCGTCGTTCAGAAGCCCTGAATAAATTAAATATCTCACTGAAAAGCGATCAAGCAAAGCTCAATAATTTCATCGCAGAGCGCGCCGAACTGGAAGAGCTATTGAATACAGTCGAGGTTGCGGTCAGTGAAATGAATATTGCGCCACCAGCTAGCCAACAGAGCTTTGCCTCACAAAAAGGTCTTTTGCAGTGGCCGATAAAAGGTCGAATTGCCCACAGCTATGGCAGTAAACGCAGCGGCACTCTGCGCTGGGAAGGCTGGATGATTGGTGCAAAATCCGGTCAATCAGTTAATGCTGTTCATGATGGTCAGGTGATTTTTTCCAACTACCTGCGCGGTTTTGGACTATTAATTATTCTTAACCATGGTGATGGTTATATGACCCTTTACGCGCATAACAAAGAGTTACTGAAAGATACGGGGGACTGGGTACTGAGCAGTGAAAGCATTGCTCGCGCTGGAGACACCGGCGGTCTGGATAAGCCTGCCCTGTATTTTGAAATCCGCAAAAAAGGCCAGCCGGCAGATCCTAAAGCCTGGCTGGGCAAACGTTAATCACTCGCAGTGATAATCCAACGGCAGGCAAATTTATTTAAATGCGCCACGGGAAAAATTCTATGTTTAAACACTTTTTAGCGCTCTCCATCACTCTTTTGGCCAGCTTCGCGGTCTCAGCACAGCAGCCTGCAACTGACAGTCTAGAGGCGAATAAAGCACAGTCCGAAGAGCGACTACCATTGCGAGAACTGCGGGTTTTTACTCAGGTTTTCGAACAGATTCGTCGCGGCTATGTTGAAGAGGTCAAGGACACAGAGTTACTGGAAAATGCGATCTCTGGCCTGCTGCTAGAACTCGACCCTCACTCGGCCTACCTAAATAAATCTGACTACGATGATCTTCAGGAGTCGGCAACTGGAGAGTACAGCGGCCTGGGTCTCGAAGTAGGCTCTGAGCGCGGGATGATAAAAATTATTTCGCCTATAGATGATACCCCCGCCGCAAAAGCTGGCATTAAAGCCGGTGATTTAATTGTTGAAGTGGATGGCGTTCCGGTTCGCGGTATGGCGCTGCAAAAAGCCATTGATAAACTGCGCGGCGAAAAAGGCACCAGTATTGAGCTTATGGTATTGCGCGACGATCAAGAGACGCCGATTGAATTTACCATTGTCAGGGACACTATTCAGTTTAGTTCAGTACGCAGCCGCATAATCGAGCCGGGCTATGGCTATGTGCGAATCTCCCAATTCCAAACCAGCTCTGGTGATGACTTTAAAAAAGAATTACTCGATCTCAAGCAGCAAGAAACACCGCTAAAAGGGGTGATTATTGATCTGCGCAATAATCCCGGCGGGCTAGTGCCAGCATCTGTTGAAATCTCCGACGCAGTATTAGACGGCGGCACCATTGTCTATACCGAGGGTCGGCTGCCGAGCTCCAATAGTCGCTATGAAGCAACTAGCGGCGATATTCTCGAAGGCATCCCTATAGTCGTACTCATTAACGGCGGCAGTGCCTCGGCTTCAGAGATTGTTGCCGGCGCACTTCAGGACCATCAGCGAGCGGCTATTATTGGCACTCAGAGCTTCGGTAAAGGCTCGGTGCAAACGGTTATCCCCCTCGGCGATGGACGCGCTGTAAAGCTCACCACGGCACGTTACTTTACGCCCAATGGTCGCTCTATTCAGGCGGAGGGAATTGTCCCGGATATTATTGTTGAGCCCGCGGAGATTCGTCGCTATCAGTTGCGTGACAGAGTTCGTGAGGAAGATTTGGAAGGGCATCTGGAACAGGCCAGCGAGAGAGGTGAAAGCCCGGTGGAGCCTGAAGAGGATGTTACCGATGACAATCAACTTTACGAGGCACTGAATGTGCTCAAGGGATTTCAGTTATTGGGCAGAACTCTTTAGATTTGTGACTTAAAGTTGTCGCTGACCAAAATCAGCGACAACCTAGAGGCTTACTTTCTACGCTATTACTTCTTAACCGCGCGGTAAACAAATAACAGAACAAGCGCACCGACGACTGCGGTAAGCAAACTGGCAAAACTAAACTCGCCAGTGGTTCCAATACCGATAAATGAACCGAGCCAACCGCCGACAAAAGCACCGGCTATACCCAGTAAAGCGGTGACCATAAACCCGCCACCATCTTTTCCCGGCATAATATATTTCGCCAAAATACCGGCTATTAGTCCTAATATAATCCATGAAATAAAACCCATACGTTTCTCCTTTTAGTAAAATAAAATAGAAAGCTTATGCGTAAGTAGCGCTTTCAACCTGATGCATATGTACATCTTGCTGAGGGAATGGGATAGAGATTCCATTGCTATCAAAGGCCTTTTTCACTGCCTCTGTCAGATCAAAATAAACACCCCAGTAATCGGCGGTTTTCACCCAGGGACGGCAGACAAAATTAACACTGCTATCGGCTAACTCAACCACCGCAACCGTGGCTTCAGGAATTTCCAATACACGCTTATCGGCTTTTAAAATACCCTCGATTACTTTTTTGGCACTGTCTATATCGTCGCTGTAACCAATACCGAAAACCAGATCTACACGCCGAGTATCATTGGCTGAGTAGTTAACTATATTGCCGCTGATAACACCTCCATTGGGGACGATAACTTTCTTATTGTCCGGTGTGTTTAACTCGGTAGTGAAAATCTGGATGCTTTGAATAACCCCAGAGGTACCAGCGATCTCGACAAAATCACCAACTTTGAAAGGACGAAAAATCAGCAACAACACCCCCGCCGCAAAATTCGATAGCGAACCCTGCAATGCCAAACCCACTGCTAGACCAGCGGCACCGACAATAGCGACAAAAGAGGCGGTCTGAATACCCAGCTGACCGAGCGCGGCGATACAGACAAAGACCAGCAATGTGTAATAGATAATGCTGCCAGAAAAATTGCGGATCGCCGGATCCACTTCATTTTTCTGCATTAACTTTTCTATCCCATTGGAGATCTTTTTGACGATCCATTTACCGATGATAAAGATCACCAATGCCATTAATATTTTTACTCCGTAAAGAACAACTAATTCCTGTATAAACTCAAGATTCTCTTCCATTTTTATTTTCCCTTTTTTTGTAGAGGCTGCTCTCCTTGTTTGGAGTGCATTCAATTGACCTCATTTAAGGGTAGTACAGAGAATGGAGTTTTTCGAAAAGTGTATGGATGCCAGCCTACGCTGGCATGACGTTCCGGAGTTGGGGCTTTCTGTGTCATCCCAACAGAACGCAGTGACAAGGGACCTATCAGATTTCTCCCGCCGGTCGAAATGACAAACTGCTGTCATCCCGACAGAGCGCAGCGACGAGGGATCTTTTGGTTTGGGCAGTTATTCAGCAGGTCCCAGCCTTCGCTGGGATGACGGGAAGATATACTCCGATAATTCCAAGCAAAGCCGCCAGTTAAAGCAGAGAGCTAGCTGCCCTCCACCTCCAACTTATCCACCTTCTGGAACCCCCGCGGTAACTTATGACCACGACGACCCCGCTCACCACTATAGTGCTCAAGATCTTTCGCCTTCATCACCAAGTAACGCTTACCCGAGTGAACCACCAGCGCATCACCCTGAGAAATAACACCGTAATCAATCACATACTCCTCACGAGCCTGTAACCGCGAGCTGGGAATATTAATAATCTTATTGCCCTTGCCACGCGCCAATTCTGGCAACTCAGCAATCGGGAAAACCAACAAACGTCCCTCATTACTCACCGCAGCAATCAGAGCATCGCTGTCATTGACCATCTTCGGACTTAGTATCCTGCCGCCCTTGGGAATCGACACCACCGCCTTACCGGCCTTGTTCTTGGTGTACAGATCGCCAATCTTACCGACAAAGCCATAACCCGCATCAGTACCCAATAGCACCTTCTGGTCATCTGCACCCATCAACACATCAGTAAATAGCGCCCCAGAGGTTATATTCAGGCGCCCGGTTGCCGGTTCTCCCTGACCCCGTGCGGATGGCAGCGTATGCCCGGGCAAGGCGTAAAAGCGCCCGCCGCTATCCTGCAGAAATAGATTCTGGTTGCTGCGCCCACGGGCGGCGGCAAGGAATTTATCCCCGGATTTATAGTTGAGGGTGGTCGGGTCAATCTCGTGGCCTTTGGCGGCACGCAACCAACCTTTATCCGACAACACCACCGTAATTGGCTCAGCGGTGAGTAGGTCTTTCTCATTAAAGGCCTGAGCTTCACCGCGCTCTTTTAACGGTGAACGACGCTCGTCACCATATTCTTCAGCGGTAGCCTTAAGTTCTTTTTTAACCAGTGTTTTCAGTCGTGTATCGGAACCCAACAGCAGCTCAAGCTCAGCTTTTTCTTTCGCCAGCTCGTCCTGCTCGCTGCGAATTTTAAATTCTTCCAGTCGCGCTAACTGACGCAGCTTTGTGTCCAGTATATATTCCGCCTGAATATCCGAGAGACCAAAGCGAGCAATTAATGCCGGCTTGGGCTCGTCTTCGGTGCGGATAATATGAATCACTTCATCGATATTCAAAAACGCGATTAACAAACCATCCAACAGGTGCAGGCGCTTATCGACTTTCTGCAATCTGTAATCGAGACGACGACGAGTCACATCGATACGGAAGCTCAGCCACTCTTTTAGAATCTGGCGCAGATTCATTACCGAGGGACGGCCATCGATACCAATAATATTCATATTGATACGGTAGCTGCGCTCGAGGTCGGTGGACGCAAACAGGTGATCCATTAACGCTTCTATATCTACACGATTAGAGCGCGGCGTAATCACCAAACGGGTTGGATTTTCATGATCAGACTCATCGCGCAAGTCTTCAACCATAGGTAATTTTTTATTGCGCATCTGCGCGGCAATCTGTTCCAGAATCTTGGAACCCGACGCCTGGAATGGCAGCGCGGTAACAATAATATCGCCGTCTTCCTTATTCCAGATCGCGCGCATCTTTACCGAGCCACGACCGGTCTCATAGGTGTTTAGAATATCCGCCTGGCTGGTAATAATTTCCGCTTCGGTGGCGAAATCCGGCGCTTTAATAAATTCCATCAGCTCCGGAATTGTCGCCTTGGGGCTCTCTAACAGATGTAGACAGGCGCTGACTACCTCATTGAGATTGTGCGGTGGAATATCGGTGGCCATACCCACGGCAATACCAGTAGTGCCGTTAAGCAGCACATTGGGTACACGAGCCGGGAGAATTTCTGGCTCTTCCATGGTGGCATCAAAGTTGGGACGCCAGTTGGCTGTACCCTGACCCAGTTCCGAGAGCAGTACATCGGCGTATTTGGAGAGCTTGGATTCGGTGTAACGCATGGCGGCGAAAGATTTAGGGTCGTCCGCTGAACCCCAGTTACCCTGACCATCGACAAGCGGATAGCGGTAGGAGAATGGCTGCGCCATCAACACCATGGCTTCGTAGGCGGCACTGTCACCGTGAGGGTGAAATTTACCAATTACATCGCCGACAGTTCGCGCGGATTTTTTATATTTGGCGCTGGCTTTTAGGCCGAGCTCGCTCATGGCATAGACTATGCGGCGCTGCACTGGCTTGAGGCCATCGCCAATATGCGGCAGTGCGCGGTCGAGGATGACATACATGGAGTAATCCAGATAGGCCTGCTCTGCATAGTCGCTGAGAGGTCTGCTCTCAACGCCCTGGTCATTAAAGGTTACGATATCGTTCATCGTTTTTCCTGTAGTAAATACGGTTTAAAGATTGGCGGAATCGGCTAAATTGCCTTTGGTTTCTAACCAGGCGCGTCGATCTGAGGCGCGCTTTTTGGCCAGTAACATATCCATAATACTGTTGGTGTCATCACCGGGTTCAAGGGTTAGCTGCACCAGACGTCGGGTATCTGGATCCATGGTGGTTTCGCGCAGTTGCAATGGATTCATCTCACCCAAGCCTTTAAAGCGCTGCACATTGACCTTGCCGCGTTTACCCTCGGCCTGAATGCGATCGAGAATACCCTGTCGCTCGGCATCGTCCAGTGCGTAGTAAACATCTTTGCCGACATCGATTCTAAACAGTGGTGGCATGGCGACATAGATATGACCCAGTGCAACCAGTGGTCGGAAGTGACGTACAAACAGTGCGCACAGCAGTGTCGCAATATGCAGTCCATCGGAATCCGCATCGGCGAGAATACAGACCTTGTGGTAGCGCAGTGAGTCGACGTCTTCCAGTGCCGGATCTACCCCCAGTGCGACGGAGATATCATGAACTTCCTGAGAACCGAGAATCTCCTGAGAATCCACTTCCCAGGTATTTAGAATCTTACCTCTGAGCGGCATAATCGCCTGATTTTCACGGTTGCGCGCCTGCTTGGCAGAACCACCCGCGGAGTCACCCTCTACAAGGAAAATTTCACAGCGCTCGGGTTCGCCACTGGAACAGTCGGCCAACTTGCCCGGCAGTGCGGGACCCTGAGTAATCTTTTTGCGCACCACTTTTTTGCTTGCGCGCATACGGCGCTGGGCGGCAAAGATACAGAGTTCGGCGAGCTTCTCGGCCTCTTCTGTATGCTGGTTTAACCACAGGCTAAAGGAGTCTTTAACAACGCCGGAGACAAAGGCGGCCACTTCTCGCGAGGAGAGGCGATCTTTGGTCTGACCGGAAAACTGCGGGTCGGCGAGCTTGCACGAGAGTACAAAGCTACAGCGATCCCAGATATCGTCGGGGGTTAATTTAATCCCCCGCGGCAGCAGATTTCTAAATTCACAGAACTCGCGCATGGCGTCAAGTAAACCGGTGCGCAAACCATTGGCATGGGTGCCGCCCTGGGGGGTTGGAATCAGGTTTACATAGCTCTCCTGAACTAGCTCGCCACCCTCGGGCATCCACTGCACGGCCCAATCAACCGCTTCATTAGTAGAGGCAAAGGCACCAATAAAGGGTTCTGCTGGCAGTACTTCCCAACCGTGCAGTGCACCGGCCAGATAATCTTTTAAGCCATCTTCGTAATACCACTCTTCATTTTCATTGGTATTTTCATTGTAGAAACTAACCGTTAATCCGCCGCAGAGTACGGCCTTGGCACGGAGTACATGGCGCAGTCTGCTGACCGAGAATTTTACCGAGTCAAAGTAACTGGGGTCCGGCCAAAAGCGCAAAATAGTGCCGGTATTGCGTTGCCCACAGCTATCAATTACTTGCAGGTCGGAGGTTTTATCACCGCCGGCAAAAATAATCTGATGAACACTGCCACCACGCTTAACAATCACATCCATCTTGGTCGACAGGGCGTTGACCACCGACACACCAACACCGTGCAGACCGCCGGAGAACTGATAGTTGTCATTGGAGAATTTGCCACCGGCATGCAGGGTCGAGAGAATCACTTCGACGCCGGGTAGGCCCTGTTCTGGATGGATGTCGACGGGCATGCCGCGACCATCATCACAGACCGACAGCGAGCCGTCTTTGTGGAGGGTCACTTCAACCCGGCTGGCGTGCCCGGCCAGTGCTTCGTCGACACTGTTATCAATCACTTCCTGGGCCAGGTGATTAGGACGACTTGTGTCGGTATACATACCCGGCCGCTTGCGTACCGGATCCAGTCCCGTTAGGACTTCAATATCTTTTGCGTTGTAGTTACTCATTCGCTCACAAATTAGTTTATTTAGGCCGAGACCAAAAATTGGTGAATATTTTTCAGGTGTTGATGATAGTCGATAAAGCTATGATCGCCACCGGATTCGAGAATTATTTTACATCCGCTGTAACGCTGCTGTGCATGGCGATAATCAAGTACTTCATCACCGCTTTGCAATAACAGCAGGTAATTATTTTTATTTTTTATCTCAGCGGGGTCACGGCGACGGTACTCATCGATATGCTGCGGCTCAAACAGCCACTTCTCCCCAGTGTGATAATTGACGTTCTCTCCAAGCCAGTCCTGCAAACCTCTATCCGGGCTTACCGCAGGATTGACCAGTACCGCTTTGAGGCTGTATTGCTCAACTAAACAGGTCGCGTAAAAACCGCCCATAGAGCTGCCGATCACTGCCACTGACTCCGGCAACCGCTCAGCGACCAAGGTTTCCAACAGGCTCATGGCAGCATCCGCATAGGGTGGCAGCGATGGGCAGAGAAACTCAACTTCAGGTGCATTCTGCTCAAACCAGTGCCGAGTTTGCAGCGCCTTTTTTGATTCAGGCGAGCTATTAAACCCATGTAGATACAGCAGCGTTGGCATAGAGAACTGTCTATTTTTTATTTTTCGGTTTTCAAGTTGGCAACATTATAGCCAAAGGATTGCGACTATAGGGGATTGATTACAAGAGATTAACTCGCCCTTGAAAGAGCTTTACAGATAGGGTTTCAGAATCTAAATCAGGCTTTAATAACCAACGCAGTTTTTATCGCAGCGCTGGGCGAAATCTGTCAAAAACTCAACACCGGTTTGCAGGCTGCCGTCGCTATGCAGATCTAGCCAGCGGTAACCTGGCGGATGATCGGAGAGGGCGAAATCAACGCTGTGCTTTTCAAACTGAACACAGCTCGAAGGGGTCGAGTAAACCGGTATTTCGCCCCAGAGGCTGTCGTGATGCTGGTGCACATGGCCGGTGACAACTGCCTTTACCGAGCCATGAGCCTCAAGTATTTGATAAATCTTTTGCTGGTTATCAATTTGTTGTCTGTCGATCCACGCAGAATCAACCAATACCGGGGAATGATGCATGGCGACCAGCACTGGCTTGCCGGCCAGCTGCTCTAACCCCTGCTGTGCAAACAGCAGCTCTTGATCGGAGAAGTGTCCGCCGGGGCTGTTGGGTTTGGAGCTATCCAGTAAGAGTATTCCCCAGCCGCCGGTTTCAAAAACTCGCAGGTAGGGATAATCACTGAGATTGCTTTTCATCGCCTCGAGATCATCGTGATTCCCCGGTAACCAGATGGCCTGCTTTTCTGCTGCGGTAAGCGCTTGATTTAATAGTTGGTAGGCTTCGGGCTGGCAGTGACCGGCCAGATCGCCGGTCAGCAGTAGTAGGTTGTCGCCGCGCCCCTGCGCTTCGGTGGCACGCAGCACAGACTGAAAACTCTCGAAGGTGGTAACACCTCCAAGGGTTTCGCTCTTATCCGACCCCAGGTGCAGGTCGGTAATCTGTGTAATACGAACTGTGCTCATCAGAGCCCTCTATACTAGCTTCTAAATTAAAGTCTATTTTAAACTTCTATTTTACTCATGCCGCGACTGAGGCCATGGGCGAGAAGTTCGCTTAAAAAGCTATTCCACTGCCACTTTTCATCCCGCGCCTGCATGCCTGAATTTTCACACAGCAGCCAGGGAATAGTTCTGTCGCTGCACCATTCGATCACTTCGGCCATTCTCGCGTCGTTATAGACCCGCACTTTTACCTCGATCTCTGGTAACCATCTGGGTCTAGAACCATCGGCAACGATAGTTAATAAATAGGTGTATTTTGTCACCTCTACCACTGTCAAAAGCATTCCGCTGTTTGGCCCATCGGCAAAATCGACTCGAATGCTGGTGCCGACCTCAACGGGGTTCGGTATCAATCGCAACAGGCGCACATAATTGAGTCCACACTCTGCGTGCAATTGGGATAAATTTAGCCGTTGGCGTCTGGTTTCGGATACTGACAAAGTCTCTATTCTCTCTTCGTGATGTAGTTAACTATTTGCTTTAGTTGCTCTGCCGGGATTATGCAATCAAGACTCAGGTCTCAATTCGCGATGCTTTTGACCGAACTCTTCACTGAGCTTTTCACCGAGCTTTTCTCCGAGCTTTGACTGAAGCCAGAGCAGGGATACGGTCGTGGCGGCGCTATTTAGAAGCCCCTCTGAAAAGGCCTGCATAACTTCATCGTAAGGCCAGACATGGAAGAGTATATCTTCTGACTCTCCCTCAAGGCCAAATATCCCACCCTTGCCGGCTAAGTCGAGGATGCCGCAGTACATATGCATCTTCTCATCTGTACCACCGACGCTAACTAAATAGTCGCAGATCGGTATCAGCTTTTCCACTTCGACCCCGGTTTCTTCCCGAAGCTCACGAATAGCCACCTGCTCGGGATCTTCATCTCGCCGCATCATGCCGGCAACCACTTCAAACTGCCATGGGCCATTCTGCTCATCAATCGCACCAAGACGAAACTGCTCAACCAATCCAACCAGATGATTGACCGGATCATAAAGAATCACCCCCACTGCATCACCACGCAGAAAAAGCTCTCGCTGAATCGGCTGACTCCAGCCGCCGGCAAACAAGCGGTGTTCTAATACCGTACGGGTCATTTTAAAGAAGCCCTGAAAAACGGTCTCGGTTGATTTTATTCGGTAATCTGAATGACCAAATTTGTGTTTTTTAATCATACTGGCCAGTCTCTAAGGGTTTATTTGCCGATTATTTTATCATTTCGCCCGCCAATTGGCTGTTTAAAACTGATCGGTCTCGATAAGGTTGTTCTAAAGCAATTTCAAAGCATGTCAGCAAAAATAAATCTGCTAAACTAAAGCTCATATAAATGGAGGCCGTATGCTCACTGTTTCAAAAAGATTATTCATTTCTGTTTTCGCTTTTGTCCTGTCACTGATGGTGCCACAGACTAGCCTAGCGGATACTCTGACTGGTATATACGAAAGCGCTGTGCAAAACGATCCAGTGCTGCGAGCTGCCCGCGCCAACTTTAATGCCGACCGGGAAAATAAGAATATAGCCCGCGGTGCGCTACTGCCACAGCTTTCAATATCGGGTGACTATACCCAATCAGAGCTCAATGATAGCTCTCCAATCGTTGGCATGGGCGGACTCATTGATAGCGACACAACGTCGTACAGTGCCTCTCTAAATCAGGCTATCTTTGATATGCCCTCCTGGTACAGCTTTCAAAGTGGCAAAGCGCTGAGCGAAAGTGCCCGGGCACAGTTTGCCGCCGATCAGCAGTCGCTGATTATTCGCGTTAGTGACGCCTACTTTAATGTGCTTCGCGCCTATGACAATTTGCAGACCCGCGATGCAGAGGAACGCGCTATCCAGCGCCAGCTCGAGCAGACTCGCGAACGTTTTGAAGTGGGCCTGCTGCCGGTAACTGATGTCCACGAAGCCCAGGCGGTATTTGATGATGCTGCGGTGAATAGCCTTGAGGCACGAGGTGCGCTGAATATTGCTTTTGAGGGCCTGGCAGTCCTAACCGGTCAAGATCATAAAGTTCTCGCTGGCCTCACGGAAAACTTTGCTGCAACCAATCCTGAACCATTGAGCAATCAAGAATGGGTTGATTTTGCGATTGGTAATAATTTCCAGCTAAAGGTCGCTGAACTCGGCAAAGACGCCGCCTATAACAGTGCCAAGGCTTCTGCAGCTGCGCGCTTGCCCAAGGTTTCAGGGCGCGTGAGCTATTTTGACTCTGACTCTGACGGCACCAGATACACATCGCCCTTTGAGTCTCAGCAAGATGGCCACTCTTTTGTGGTCTCGGTGACCATGCCAATCTGGATGGGTGGCTCAGTGGATGCCCAGCGCCGCCAGGCCAAGCAGCGCTCAATTGCCTCTGATGAGGGCTATATTGCCACTAAGCGCAATACGGTTCAGGCGGCTCGCTCCCTGCATCAACTGGTGCTGACCAATACGGCTCGAGTAAAGGCGCGCAAACAGTCCATTACCTCAGCAGACAGTGCTCTGCAGGCAACTCAGGCAGGATATGAGGTGGGGACAAGAAATATTGTCGATGTGCTGGTAGCCCAGCGCACGGTCTATCAGGCCCGTCGCAATTATTCGAATGCCCGCTACGACTATATTTTGTCGATGATGCGTCTTAAAGAGGTGGCTGGTCAGCTGTCACCAGAAGATATCTACCAGCTTAATGCCTGGCTTGACCCGCAACGGGTTATCGCTAAGTAAAAAAGATTAGAGCGTTCGCTCTATCAACGCCAGTAATTTATCTAGCGCACCGCGATTAGTTTCGGCTATACGTTGCGCTGCATCACCGATTTGACTTCGCAACTGGGCATCCTGAAATAGCTCAACACAACGCTCGGCTAACTGATCTGCGTTATGGCAGATTGCCATCGCCTTGCCCTCCAAAAGCAACTGCGACGCTTCGGTAAAATTAAACAGATGGGGGCCAGTCAGTACCGGCACTCCCCAGGCGGCGGGCTCAATCATATTGTGCCCACCTGTGGCGACCAGACTGCCACCAACAAAGGCGATATCGCAGGCCCCAAAGAATGTCATCAGCTCACCCATGGTGTCGCCAAGTAAAATATCTACGCCTTCTAAAGGGTCCCCGCTGCTGCGTTTGGCGACAGAAAACCCTGCAGCACCA
>Ga0206127_1002317_pt1 | contig 19106 bp, 23 predicted proteins | sample Helgoland_Spring_6_FD_148646 | JGI IMG/M metagenome (GOLD analysis project Ga0206127, IMG submission 148646) | Pelagic subsurface seawater microbial communities from Kabeltonne, Helgoland, North Sea - Helgoland_Spring_Bloom_20160419_1 | ecosystem: Environmental > Aquatic > Marine > Epipelagic ...
CTCGCGCGCATATGGCGTTGATCGAGCGTTTGCAGATGATCAACACCTCCATCGCAGAGCAAATCGCGCGCCAAGATGCGGTGGGCTACATTCGCACAAATTTGGAATTTCACCGCACGTTATATTTGCGCGCGCAGGCGCCTGCGATGCTCGCGATGGCCGAACAAGTCTGGCTACAACTTGGCCCCACAATGCGCGCGCTCTACGGGCGTTTACGTCGCAAAGAATTACCGCATTTCCACCGTTTGATTGTTGCGTCTTTAAAGGCGGGTGATGAGCCAGGTTTGCGACTTGCTGTACGCTCTGACGTGACGCAAGGTCTGAAAATGCTGGCGCGCTAAGACACCACTAAAAATTTACTAAATACGTTGCTTAGTTTTAAAAGACTTTTGGTAGCGCCTGTGACATCCCGCCGTTTCTAACGAGGTGCCACATATGCCCGCTCTACCTATTGATACGACTGCAACCACCAATGACATGGCTCTCTCCATGTTTGGCAATGGCATTACAATCATCTCCGCAACTTAAACGGGTGTCGCGGCTGCCTCTGGAACCTATACCGGAGGTGATGCAAACGCGCTCGATATCACACCCACTGACACGGGTATTATTCTGTCCACGGGAAATGCGACCGCCGTCACGAACAGCAGTGGCGACGTAAACGCGACTGCAGGAAAAGGCACAAATCATGGAACCAGCGGTGACAGTGGCCTATACACGATATCGGGTGCAACAACTTACGACGCAGCTGTGTTCGAAGTAGACTTTGTGCCCGAAGGCAGCACATAGACCATGCAAATGGTATTCTCTTCTGATGAATATCTCGAATACGTCGACGGCGGCTTCCACGATGCTGTTAGCGTTTGGGTGAATGACGTTCAAGACCAGATCAGCGTCGGCAGTGGCGATATCTCGATTAATAACATCAACGACGAAGACAACGAGAAACTCTATGTAGACAACCCCGCAACCGTCGACACATATAATACTGAAATGGACGGGTTTACTGTTACGTTGACCTTGAAAGCGCCTGTCACGCCTGGCGCGACAAATACGATAAAGCTGTCGATTGCGGAGACGGTGATTTGGACAGCAACCTGCTCATTGCGGGTGGATCAGTTCAAACAGTGTTGATAGCAGGCGATGACACCGCATCTTTGAAGCTCGGACAAAGTGGTGACTTTAATCTTTTGTCAAACGATTAAAGCACAACCAGCATGGATCTGATGATCATCCAGATCAATGGTCAACCCGTGTCAGTCGGAGATGTGGTCACACTCGCCTCGGGTGAACCGATTGAGTTGACGCCTTCGAGTTTCGTCACCCTGACAGTTGGCATTGCGGTGGACGAAAGTGTTTTTTCTGCACAGTGGAAGACGCTGACGGAAACACCGACGTAGGTTTTGTGACCCTATCGGCAGTTACTTGCTTTACTTCTGGCACGTTGATCAACACCGAACACAGGGCAAGGAGTGTCGACAGCCTTGTACCGGGTGATCTGATCAAAACACTGGACCACCATCTGCGACCGCTCCTTTGGGTTGGACGATCTCACCAGCAGGTTCAAGGCAAAGACGCCCCAATCGATTTTGATGAAAGTGCTCTGGGGGCACACAGCGCCACCTCTATTTCGCCGTTGCATCGGGAGTTGATCACCAACCCTGACGCTGCGCTATTTTTCGGGTCTGACGAGGTCTTGGTGCAAGCATGTGACCTGACCAACGAACGCACAATTCGCCAGCGCACAGGCCCGCACACCGTCACATATTTTCATCTATTGTTTGATCGTCATGAAATCGTCACAGGTGATGGCCTGCTTAGCGAAAGCTTTCAGCCTGGCCATCAAATCACCGCTAGCTTTGAGGCACCGCTGCGCTCAAGTCTCAAGCGCATTATCGCAGCTCGCAATCTCAGCGAGATGAAAGCGGCACGTCCCAGTTTGGGCAAATTCAAAGCCAAAGTTCTTATCACCCATGCAGAGGTGTTGGCTGCATAAAAAAACGCCAATACCCCCACCAAAGCTGCGCTTCAGGTGGGCGATCCACCTACACTTAGGTGTATCAAAATATTGGAGTGGCAGGCCTGCCATTTAAGGTCTCTCAAATGATCACACATCGCCTAAAGGAAATCCTGTTGCAGTATTGCAAGTGCACCTTGAACCAGATTGTTTACTGTTTTGTCAAACAAGGCGGGATCATAGAAAAGTACCGGTCGCGAGCTCGGGTTAGAATTCAGGAATTCACCGTTAAGGAAAACCTGACAGCCCGCACGATTAAACGCTGACCCCGAACAGCCAGCCAATGCCTGCGGTCACAGCCATCGCGAAGACACCCCAGCCAACAACCCTGAGTGTCGGACGCAACAATGGCGCGGCGCCTGCTTTGGCCCCCAATGCACCAAGTGCGGCAAGGGCAAGCACGGTCACAAAGAGCACAACAGGAATGATCGACGTCGCGGGAGCCAACAATGCAGCCACAAGCGGGATCGCGGCCGCGATACTGAACGTGACGCCAGATGTGAAGGCCGCTTGCATAGGGTTTGCAGATTGATCTTCCGTGATGCCCAACTCATCGCGCACATGCGCGCCTAAGGCATCATGCTCGGTGAGCTCCTTGGCAACGATCTGCGCAGTCTCTAAGTTCAGGCCACGCTCCACATAGATCTCTGCGAGTTCTACGAGCTCGTCTTTGGGGAAATCCTTCAAACCACGGGCTTCGCGTTCAATATCTGCTTGCTCAATGTCGGATTGCGAGGAAACGGAGACAAATTCCCCCGCCGCCATCGACATCGCCCCCGCGGAAAGGCCCGCCACACCCGCGATGATCACCGCGCTCTGGCTGGCATCTGCTGCTGCAACGCCGACAATTAGGGACGACACCGACACGATGCCATCGTTCGCCCCAAGCACCGCCGCACGCAACCAATTGCTGCGGGTGACGTAATGCGGCTCGCCAGGGTGTGCAGAAGGATCAGGCATGTTCAATTCGCTTTCGTTGTTCTTGCGTCACTGGCTCGAAATCAGCACAGCTTCGACCCGTCGATTGGCGGTGCGTCCCACTGCGCTAAGATTGCTTGCGACAGGCGACAGGAATCCAACCCCCTCGGCAGAGAGCTGCTCTGCAGGTACGCCATACGCCTCGATCAATCGCGTCCGCACGGACGAAGCGCGGCGTTTGGAGAGCGCGATATTGCCCTCAAGGCTGCCTTCTGCATCTGTATGCCCAACCAAAGCAACTTTGCGCTTGCTATTCGATCTGAGATAATCCGCAAGGTTTCGGAGTGATTTGAAAGACCCTTCCCCTAAGTTGGAGGAACCTGTTTGAAACGTGAGATCGCTCAGGATCAAATGCCCTGACACGTCCAATGTCGCTGCGGCACCCTTCGTCGTGACGGCTTGTCCGCTGCCTGTGGTGCTTGCGATGATCTCGCTTCCTTTGGACACGCTGATATCGGCGGCATCGTCCACGGAGATTTGGATAATCTGGATATAAGCAGAGGCTGCGCTACGAGAAATAAGCAAGGATAACGCCGCCTTAGGCGCATTCGCCGCGCCCTTGATTGCGGACACGAAACGGTAGTCATCAAGCGCCACATACATGTCCGGCGCGTCGATCACATCGGTGCCAAAGCGGAAATCAAAACCACCACACGCGCGGGCTGCGCATTCAAAGATCAACGTGTAGCCGTTCTCTTTCAACTCGTCCCTGAGCGGCAGTAAAATCTGCAACGGCGTCACCCCACCCCCTTCAATGCGCCATGCTTGACGCGTCATGAAACCCTCGAAAATACGCGACGGGATGTCTGTGCCATCGAACTTGGCAATCGGCAGAGCATAGCTATCGACGCCCAAATTCTGCCCCGCCGTTTGACGCGCAGAACCGGGCAGGGTCAATTCAACAGCGCTTGCCAAGGTGGGCAACAAGCCCAAGATCACGAGAAGGAAGGGGCCGAACATGCTCATCTATGCTGCGCGTGGTATTCATCGTTGGGGCGCATATCCGTCGCAGAGGCTACGCGATTGGACATATTATAGAACGCGCACACATTGGCGATGTCCCAGATATCACGGTCAGTGAAGCCCACATCTCGCAACGCTTGGCGATCAGATTCTTCGATCGAGTGGCTTTCTTTAGTCACATGTTCCGCGAACAAAAGCATCGCACGTTGGCGGTCATCCAGATCCGCAACACGCCAGTTCATTACCAGCATCTCACCCAGTTTCGGATCACCCGAAAGCTGACGCACAGCCGCGCCATGCGCCGTCAAGCAATAAAAACATTTGTTGATGGAGGAGGTCACGACAGCGATCATTTCACGCTCAAGCTTACTGAGATTGCTATCCGCGAGCATAAGATCATTGTAAAGTCCCGCGAAGGCGTTGAGCTTGTCGATATCAAACGCATGGGCTTGCAAAACGTTGGGGATCATCCCAAGTTTTTCTTGGCAAATGTCGAAATACTTCTGCGTCTGTGTGGGTAGTGGGTCGACCATCGGTAGATCGAGGGCAGTGGATTTGCTCATGTCATCATCCTTTGATGCGGTAGTGATATCTACCAACCAGCGTCATTCCGAGCGAGGTGTAAAGCCCGTTCGCGGCTTCATTTTCTTGTGTGCAGATCACCGACATATCGGTCGCGTCCTGCTCGTGCGCCCAAGTTGCGGCGCGGCGCATCATCCATTTGCCAACACCTTGCCCGCGCTGATGCGGCTGGATTTCAAGCGCGTGAACCATGGCGATGTTGTTATGGATACCGACGTAGCCAGTGCCTGCGGGTTGGTCATTCCAACGCCCAAGGAGCGCGGTTTTGGGACATGTGGCACGTTGCATGACGGCGTAGCGTTGGGCATTAATGCCGCCCTGAGCCCAAATGTCATGCATGATCTGCAAGGGCTCCCAAATGGTGAACGCAGTAACGCGCGGAATGGCGACATCCGTCAGGTCAGTGATCGGACAGGTGTAGATATTAACGGGGTCTTTGATGGTGTAGCCATTGATGTCGAGCAATCTGTCGAGGTCTTCTTCACCGTCTCGCACCATAAACAAGCTTGCTTGGTCAAGCGCATGCATTGCACTCTCTGCGGCGCTCAAATCCAAAGGACCATCACCATCTTGGGTTGCCGCAGACACACGTTGTCCACCCCCTTGTCCATCGCGAATGGTCCACGGGCCAAGGTGCGTTTCGCTGGCGGCTGGCCAAGTCTGCGCGCAAACCTCATAGAGCGCTGGGACCGCTAGAATCATATGTCCATCTCTGTCGCAAGGCGTGCGATGGCTTGGCTAATCTGAGCCTTATCTTGCCCACGAATCACAATGTTAGAGCCGTATTTGCCATCCTTTTGAAATGGATAAGACCCGATAGAAAGATCAGGAAAATCATGCGCAAGCTGCCCCAAAGGCCCAGCAATATCGCCCTCGCCAAGATCCACGCGAAGGGTCTCACTAAGCAACGGCGCGCCACCTGTAAGCGTTGGCATCACAGTCGCAACCATTGCTTTAAACACGGACGGAACCCCTGCCATCACATGCACATTACCAAGGATGAAACCGGGTGCAACGGACAGGGGATTGTCGATTAGCGTTGCCCCTTCAGGAATGCGCGCCATACGCAGGCGCGCCTCGTTCAGCTCCGAACCCTGACGCTCGTAATGCGTCGCCAGAAGCGCGCGCGCATCGTCGCGTATATCAATGGACTGACCGAAAGCTTCGGCAATGCAATCGGCAGTGATATCATCATGGGTCGGGCCAATGCCACCGCTGGTGAACACATGCTCGAAGCTATCAGACAAAGCACGCACTGCGGCCACTATCGCGCGAGCATCATCGCTGACCACGCGCACCTCGCACAGATCAATGCCATGTGCTGTGAGTTCTTTGGCGAGATGATTGGTATTGGAATCCAAAGTGCGACCCGAGAGGATTTCATCACCGATCACCAACATGGCGGCTGTGGGGTTGGGCATTTGCGGCTCTCCTTGATGGGCGTCTAGCAACGGTATAGGCAATGCGTCATGCGCTTTCAAACCGATCTCATCCCCGCACGCCTTATTCGTCGCTACAAACGCTTTTTGGCGGATGCGCGACTGGAAGATGGGCGCGAAATTACTGCCCATTGCGCCAACCCTGGTTCGATGATGGGGCTGGCTGAGGAAGGTATGAAGATTTGGCTAGAGCTCAATGATGATCCGAAGAAAAAGCTCAAATATGGCTGGCGCTTGGTGGATCATGAGAATGGGCACTTTACGGGGGTTGATACCTCTGTACCTAACCGCACTTTGAAAGCCGCGCTAGAGGCGCGTGAGATTGCTGGGCTAGGTGATTACGATGTCGTGCGACCAGAGGTGAAATACGGCAAAAACAGCCGCATCGATTTCCTGCTGAAAGGCGGTGGACCAGATACCTATGTTGAGGTGAAGAGCGTGACGCTCTGCCGTGAGCCAGGGCTGGCGGAGTTCCCCGACAGCGTCACCAAACGCGGCTTAAAGCATTTGGCAAAGCTGTCCACGATGGTGGCGGAGGGCCACCGCGCGGTGATGCTGTATCTGGTGCAGCGGACGGATTGTAGCGAGATGACTTTGGCTGGCGATATTGATCCGGCTTACGCGCAGGCCTTCGCGGATGCGCGGGACGTCGGGGTTGAAGTGATGTGTTTGGGAACGAAGATCACGCCGATGGGTGTTTGGGTTGGAGAGCCGTTGGGGTTTCGCAATACGGCTGGCTCGCTTTCGCAATGAAAGCTCTTTCTAGAATACTTCTTCTATTTTTATCGGCCGCCATATCGATGCTCAGTTTCACCGCTTACTATGAATTCTACTTCAAATGGCGCGGGTGTTTTAACGAACTCGGCAGATGCTTTGATGATGTCTCCAGTGTCGTTTACATAGAGCAATCTGGCGTCACTTGGTAATAGCTCGGCCTTTTGTCCTTCGCCGTCGCCTTGTATCAAATCTAGCGATTGACGCGTCACAGTTAAGTGCTTTCACCTCGAACGTGATCTATCTCTAGAAGCCGGCGGCTTTTCAACTTACAAGCGCGCTAAGTTGCAACACCAAGGAGTGCTCTCAATGTTCTCAAAAGCCAAAGGTCGCATGACCAAAGACGGTATTCGCATCTATGAAGACTCGGATTTCGCGGGTATGGCGGCGGCTGGTAAGTTGGCCGCAGAGATTTTGGATGACGTGGCCGAATTGGTGGCGGTTGGACAAACGACGGGCGTGCTTGATAAATTCATTGGGGATCGGGTGAATCTGGCCGGTGCAACCTCTGCCACGATTGGCTACAAGGGTTACAAACACGCGAGCTGCATTTCGATTAACCACGTCGTGTGTCACGGCATTCCTGGTGAGAAGAAATTGAAAGACGGTGATATCGTCAACATCGACGTCACGGTGATTGTCGATGGTTGGTTTGGCGACACATCCCGCATGTATGTCGCGGGCAAGCTGTCGCGCAAAACTGAGCGTTTGATTCAAGTCACGCATGACGCGTTGTTCAAAGGGATTGAAGCGGTGAAGCCGGGTAATACGTTTGGCGACATCGGCCACGCGATCCAGACGTTTGTGGAAGGCCACCGCATGTCTATTGTGCGCGATTTCTGCGGCCATGGATTAGGCCGCGTATTCCACGCGCCGCCTAATGTTGTGCACTATGGTCGTTCAGGAACGGGTGCTGTGTTAGAGCCGGGAATGTTCTTCACGATTGAGCCGATGGTGAACTTGGGTCGTCCTGAGACGAAGGTTTTGGCCGATGATTGGACCGCTGTAACGCGCGACAAATCACTGTCCGCACAGTTTGAGCATTCGATTGGCGTGACCGAGACTGGCTGCGCAATTTTTACGCTCTCGCCTGCGGGAAAGTATCATCCAACCTATGAATTTTAAGGGTTGAAATTAATATGCTTGGACGTTTGGGGCTAATAGCTGCGACGTCGCTTTACATTGCTTTCTTTCGCTCAGCGCATTGCTGAACCAAGTCTTTTGGTGCAAGTTTAAATTCCGATAGTTGGCCACATCGACACCCCCAAATTCCTCGAGGTGGTTCAAAACTTAAGGACCTAGATATTCTCACAGGAACTTCCCGTTGTTGATGGTCGTAAATTCGCCAAAGCAATTTCCGTGGTTGTCGGACCTGACACCATTTCCGACGGGCGATTCATGTCGCCGGATGAATTCCACATAAATCCGACGGTACTTGAGATCATGAACAACAAGGTTTTTCCAGAAACTGGTTGTCGCGTCGAACGCTATGGTTTGAAAACAGTGCCGAATATGTCGTCCTGCTTATCGAGTCATCCAAACAAACTGAAACCGAATATTTGGAACAGTGTTTGTTTACCGAAGCAACTACAGCGCTTGGCGAAAAGTTAGATGGAAAGCCAATTCAAACAAGTAGAGAAATGCAAACACAATTGGACGCTTTAATCAAAACTTTAAAATAGCGCCCTAAGCAGCCAGCCCTTTGGAACCCATCCCAAGGAACTTGACCCTGCGGGCTTGGATCAGCTCGGCTGAGCTCATACCGTTCATCTCGCCCAGCATCTTTTCAATTGCGTTGCTCACAGCATCCATCGTTGCACCGCGATCGCGGTGGGCACCGCCCAAAGGCTCGTCCACTATGCGATCTACCACGCCCAATTTCTGCAAATCTTGTGCGGTCAAACGCAGGGCTTCTGCGGCTTCGCGCATTTTGTCGCTGTCTTTCCACAGGATCGACGCGCAACCTTCGGGAGAGATCACGGAGTAGACTGAATGCTCCAGCATCGCCAATTTATTAGCCGTCGCAAAGGCCACCGCGCCGCCGGAACCACCCTCGCCAATAATCACGCTCACCAAAGGTACGCCGATCTGCAAGCACATCTCGGTGGAGCGCGCGATAGCCTCTGACTGGCCGCGCTGTTCTGCGCCTTTGCCCGGGTATGCGCCGGGGGTGTCGACCAATGTCACAACGGGTAAGTTAAACTTGCTTGCCATTTCCATTAAGCGGATCGCTTTGCGGTAGCCTTCGGGACGGGCCATGCCGAAGTTACGCTCGATCCGCGTGGCTGTATCGTTGCCTTTATCTTGGCCGATCACCACGACGGGGCGGTCTTTGAAGCGCGCGAGGCCACCCATAACGGCGTGATCATCCGCAAAGCCGCGATCGCCTGCGAGGGGTGTGTAGTCGGTGAACACTTCGGACAGATAATCAGCGCAATGGGGGCGCTGGGGGTGACGCGCGACTTGGCATTTGCGCCAAGGGGTCAGGCTTGCGTAAAGCTCCACCAGCATATCCGCGCCTTTTTGATCAAGCGCAGCTGCCTCGTCTTCGACATCGGTTTCCTCATTGGCGCGTGCCATGGCGCGCAGCTCTTCTGCTTTGCCTTCAATTTCTGCCAATGGTTTTTCGAAATCGAGATAGTTCATGGGGTACGCTCACTTGCTGAATACTTCCAGCTTATATGGCGCGCCTGTGGGCCAGATGCAATAAAGCAAGATCAGTCGATCCGCTTTGAGTATTGCTAGTGCAGCACTAACGAGGACGTCAGACATGAACCAGAACAGTTACGACACGCGCATCTCTCGGGTAATAGATTACATCTATTCCAACCCGAGTGCTGATCTGTCGCTGGATTGCCTCGCGGATGTCGCTGCGATGTCGCGGTTTCATTGGCGCAGGGTTTTCTCTGCTTTGACGGTCGAGAGTAGCACGCAGATTGTACTTCGTTTGCGTATGCACCGTGTTGCGTTCTGGTTGGTGCAGACGGAGTAGCCCTAGGCAAAAATCGCGCGCGAGGTCGGGTATAATTACACGCAAAGTTTCACCCGCACCTTTCGCGAAGTGTTTGATGCCAAGCCTTTGGAGATCCGTGCCGCCCAAGCGCAGCATGTCTTAACGCTAAAACACAAAGAAGGAGATGGGGATATGTATGGAGTAAAGGTAGAGGACGCGCCAAAGCGGCGCTTGGCGGCGATGGCTCATGTGGGTGTCTATAACGACGTGAGCAAGAGCTATGAGAAGGTTGCAGCTGTGTTCACGACCCGCGATCTATGGAATCATGCGCGCGGTATGGTGGGGATTTATTATGATGATCCATCGACCGTGCCTGAGGCCGAATTGCGCAGTCATGATGCCGTTGGATTGGCCGATGACGTGGCGATACCTGACCCTCTGGAAGAGGTGTTGATCGGGGGCAATGAAAGTGCAGTCTGATGATGAAGGGTGCCTATGCAGGGCTGCAACAGGCCTATAAATGGCTTTACGTGCAATGATTGCCGCAATCAGGCTGGATGCCTGCGGACCAACCGAGTTATGAAGTCTATCTGAACTCGCCCATAGACACGGCCCCTACGGATTTATTGACGCGGATTTATGTGCTGCTTCAGCCCAAGACAACAGGATAAAGCGACAGAATCAACAGGCCCGCCATCGCCCAATTGAACGCTCGTAGGCGGGCCGCGCTGGTGAGGAAGCGCGCCATTTGTTCGCCCAAAACGGTCCAAACCGAGACGCTGGGCAAGTTCACGATGCCAAAGACAAGCGCAACGAGGCTCACATAGTAAAGTGTTTGGTCCGGTGTGTAGGCAGAGATCGCAGTGAGCGCCATGGTCCAAGCTTTGGGGTTCACCCATTGGAACAGGGCCGCTTGGATAAACGTGATGGGCGTGCCTTCACTTTGCACATCGCCCTCTGGCGGAGCGGCGTTCGCGATTTTCCAAGCGAGCCACAAAAGATAGATCACGCTCACCACTTTGAGGATTTGATGCAAGATCGGGTAAATATCAAAGAACTGCACCAAGCCAAAGCCAACCAAAACGATCATCAGCGTAAAGCCGATGACGACACCGAGCATATGCGGCAATGTCCGACGAAACCCAAAGTTCGCACCCGACGCCATCAGCATCAGATTGTTCGGTCCCGGCGTGATCGAGGACACGAAGGCGAACAACGTTAGTGCAAGGAGTAGGTCATAGCTCATGTCCTATCGCTACTGGAGATTGGGCTGCGCGGGAATAGTTTTATTGTACCAAACCCGCCGCTTTGACGCTTAGCGGGCCGCGAAAGGCCCAACCACGATAGGCAACTGGCTCTGTCATTGTTGGGTTTGGAAAACGCGCGAAGAACATCGGCAGAGCGACGTCAGCGATCATGCAGCGCGACGCCCATGCGCCTGCGCAAAAATGCGGACCTGCGCCGAAGGAGATGGCCTTGGTATTGTCACGGGTGACGTCGAAAGTATCGGGGTTTGTAAAGATCGCCTCGTCTCGATTGCCGGACGCGAACATCAAGAATGCGCGATCCTCGGGCTCAAACGTAATATCATTTAGCTTGTATCGCTTAGCAATGCGGCGCGGCGACATGCCGATGGGAGACATCCAACGCGCGTATTCCTCGAAGACTTGGAGCCAAGTAACCTCTCCCTTGAGCGCTTTGTTGAGCTGATCAGGATGTTCGATCAACGCCGCGATTGTTCCTGCAATCGCATCGCGGGGTTCATTTTGACCGCCTGATATGGCAAGTTTGATATTAGCGCGGATTTGCTGTTCGGGCATGCCCACGTTCATCGAAACGGACAGCAGAGACATGTCGGGGTTAGCTTTGAGTACAGGGATTTGCGCGTCGATATGCGCGTCAATGGAGGCTGTACAATCGTGGCAATTGGCCTCAACTTGCCGATCACCCGCATAGTTGCCGACACCATCAATCATCCCTTGGCTGACCCGGTCCATTTCCACGAAATGCATATTGGTGAGGCCAGTTATGGCTTTAAGCGCTTCTGCTGAGACGGGCATCGCGAAATCGCTTACGAGATCGGCGGTCTGTATGGGGGCGAGTTGTTCGAGGATCTTTGACGTTGCGCTTTCAAACTGCATTTTCCACACATCGCGCACCGTGCGCGGCGAGACGGTGGGAAAGATCATCTTACGCTCTGCCAGATGGGCCGCACCGTCCTTGCGCATCATGTTTTCGCCCATAAGCCTGGTCATCAATCCGCCCGGCTGTTCGGAGCTGAAAACCTCAATGCGCTTTTCCTCACGAAAGATATCGTCACGGCGGGTGAGCAGGGTCGCATCAAGCTCTGGCACATAGGCGATTGGCGCGTCGCGACGCATTTTGGCGAGCGTTGGATAGGGGTCGATCCAGAAGGCTTGTGGGTCGACATGATAGCTGGGTGCATTGGACATGGGGCATGCTGCGACGGGTTTGAAGCCTGGTCAAGCCATAAGCTTGAGCAGTTCCACGGCCAATAGATCGAACACCAGCCTGATGGGGCGTGAGGTATGGAGCTCGCGGTAGGTCACAAGCCACGTGGGGAAAATCACAGGATCACTATAGGGCAAAAGCACCTCCAGATCGGGCGAGGCGCGCGCAACATCAACAGACATGGACGCGATGCCAAAACCCTGCTTGACCATTTCCCATGCAACGAGACTGTTAGAGGAACCAACCTTGAATTGAGCCGCAGTAAGCTCTAATCCAAGCACAGCCAGATACTCGAGCATCTGATCAGTGTTGCCGAAACTCACGAAATCATGTGTCTTGAAGTCTTGATAATTGCGCGGACGCCTACGTTTCTGGATGTAACCTTTCGACGCATAAAACCGCCCGCTGGAATCATGAATGAGACGCGTAATCAGGTCTGGCTGTTCGGGGCGAACATTGCGCACCGCGATATCGCCTTCGCGTTGCAGCAGATCGCTGACGGTTTTGGCCGTGACGATATCCACCTCGATCTTAGGAGCAATGCTGCGCAGTCTGGCAACGATGGGAGGCAATAAATGTGCAGCGAACAATTCGAACGCAGCGATGCGCACCATGCCCTCAATCGCTTGGGATTGGCCGGAGGCCATCAAGGTCATGCGCCCTGCTGCATCGCGGCCATGGCGCGCACATGACAGGCAAGGTCCGCCCCGGTCTGGGTGATTTTCAAAGAGCGGCCAACGCGTTCAAAAAGGGTGACGCCCAGCTCTTCCTCAAACGCGGTGATTTAACGTCCCAAGGTGGGCTGCGTTTGATAAAGCACACGCGCTGCCGCAGAGAGCGAACCTGTTTCCACGACCGCCAAAAACGCGCGTGCGTGGTTCCAATCGAGTGAGATCGCCTGCCAATTCATGCGTTAATGCAAAATACAAACACGGATTTCGGCAATTCCGCATTTATGCATGCATGAATTAGAGTAGTCGCAAAGGAGATCACAATGATTGAGCAAGCAAAATTCTGTGATAACAGCCGCGAAATATGCCACCAATCCGATCAAGGATATGGCGGCATATACATATACGTTAGAGCGCACACGTAGCTATTTGCGCGATAGCGACACAGTGTTGGAGATTGGCTGTGGCACAGGTTCAACCGCGCTGCTTCTTGCAGAGAGTGTGGGTACCTATCATGGCACGGATATTTTCGAAGCGATGATTAAGATCGCGCGTGGTAAGGTGGCAGAGACGAGCTTGGCCAACCTCAATTTCGAGGCGCATCCTGTCTTGGAGGGGATTTACCCGCATGACGGGCTTGATGCGGTGATGGCGTTTAACCTATTGCATTTGCTGCGCGATATTCCTGCGACTTTGGACACTGCGCGCGCTGCCTTGCGCCCCAGTGAGCTATTCATCACCAAAACGCCCTGCTTAAAAGACGCGAACTGGAAAATCGCGCTGGTCTTAAAGCTAATCCCTCTGGCACAAAAACTTGGCAAGGAGCCCTATGTGCAATCCTCCGGTGAGCCCGCCGGCCCGCTATGTGGTCGCCCGCACGATTTAACGCAACGCGCGTTTCGCCAGATACAAGAGGGCGCGCGCGTAGAGTTGGTGAAACCCCATGAGCACGATGAAGATGTGGCTCATTGCAGGTTTGCCATTTTTGTCAGTGCGCATGGGGAGGATCGCACTGCCGAAATAGAGGTTGGTGTGATCGCCCGCATCTTCGCGCATCAGCCATGTGCGGATTGGCGTGTCAGGAACTTCCAACAGGATTTGATTGTCATCGCGCTGCTCTATGCGCCACGCGGTCATGGTGTTTGAGGTGCCGTTCGCGATTTTGGCGATGTCTTGATCAGTAGCGGGCTTCTTCAGCGTCAGTTTGAGGACAAGGCGTTCGATCCGAAACAGCCAGGAGTTGAAGAAGGCGTTGATGAAGGTTTCTAGCGGCACATGTTTAGCAACGCGCGCGTGATAGCAATCGGTGTGTGTCTGGCTGCGCTTCGTAGCGCGCAAGGAATGCGGTGTCGGGCAGTGCGGTCGATGTGATCTGTGGCATTGCGGGTCACTCCCTCAGTTTACATACGTTAGCGTATGTTGAGGAATACGCGCGCGTCAATTGCGCGTATGTGATCGGCGACACTTTGCTCTTTTCGAACGATGTGCAGCGGGGTAGTATGACACTCGGTCGGCAGAACCGAGGCGTCGCTGCTCTGAGACAGAGTGCTAAACCTGCAAAATTAAATAACCTTTGACACAGATCCAAGTGCCACATGCGGTAAGACAGCGACCGTCGATAAAGTTCCGGCACGAAAGGAATGATATGTCCAAGGTATCCATCCCTCTATTTGCAGAGGATATTTCGAACTTTTCCAAAACCTTACGTGCGCAATTGAGCAAAGCTGAGGGCGTGCCCAACCATCTGGCCTTGTTGAACATGCTTGCGCGCGCGGCTGGGTTTCAGAATTTGCAATATATGCAAGCGAATGCTGCGGCGGAGCGTCGTTTGAGTCAGAGCGCGCCTGTGGAGGAAGCGGATCATCGCCGCGTGAAGCGCGCGTCGCGAATGTTTGATGATGAAGGTCGCATGACAGTTTGGCCGTCTAAGCGGGCCGTACAAGTTTTATGCCTGTGGGTTTTTTGGGCTGCGTTGCCACGCGGTAAGGTCCTGCACGAACGCGACGTGAACGCGATTTTTGAGCGTTTGCATTTGTTCAATGACGCCCCAATCTTGCGTCGTACATTGGCGACCCAAGGATTTGTGACGCGCAATACTGACGGGTCTGATTATCGCCGTGTGGAGCAACGACCACCTGCTGAAGCGCGTGCGTTATTGGCGGCTTTGAAAGAACGCTCTGAGTAACGAAAAACGCCGCCGAAGCAGAACTTTGGCGGCGTTTCTTTGATTTTTTACAGTGAGCTTAGCCGAACACTCGACCAAGCGCTTGATCAACCGCATCTGTGATGTGATCGATATCATCCGCCGTCGCGATCAACGCAGGCGAGAAGCAAAGCGTGTTGTTGCGACCTGGAATGGAGCGGTTTGTCGCGCCGATGATAACGCCTTGCGCCATACAATCCGCAACAACTGCGCCAACTATCTTCTCGTCCATCGCCTCTTTGGAGGCACGATCTGAAACTAGCTCTGCGCCAATGAAGAGACCCTTGCCGCGAACATCACCGATAACCGAGTGCTTTTCTGTCAAAGCGTGAAGGTTGTTCATCATGCGCTCACCCATTGTGAGGGTGTTGCTCATGAGGTCTTCGTCCTCAATGATGCGCATGTTCTCAAGAGCAGCCGCTGGGCCCGCTGTGCAGCCGCCGAACGTGGAGATATCGCGGAAGTAGTTCATGGGGTCAGAGCTATCGTCTTTGAACAGATCGAACACCTCTTCCGTCGTCACGCAGCAAGAGATCGCCGCATAGCCAGACGCTACACCCTTCGCCATTGTGACGATGTCAGGCTTGATGCCGTAGTTCTGATAACCAAACCACACGCCTGTACGACCAACACCACAAACGACTTCGTCGATGTGCAAAAGTATATCGTATTTTTTGCAGATCTCTTGAACACGTTCCCAATAGCCTTCTGGGGGGGTGATTACACCACCGCCTGCAGTCACAGGCTCAAGGCAGAGCGCGCCGATAGTGTCAGCACCTTCACGAAGGATGACCTCCTCAATCTGATCTGCGGCCCAAACGCCGTAATTCTCTTCAGGTGCACCGTCCTGCTCATGTTTGCGGTATTCCATGCAATGCGGCACGCGAATGAAACCGGGGGCGAACGGACCATATTGCGCGTTGCGCTCGTCCTGACCACCTGCGGACATAGAGGCGATGGTAGAACCATGATAATCGCGATCACGATAGAGGATCTTGTGCTTCTTGCCGCCATAGCGCTTGTGCGCGATCTGACGGACGATCTTGAAGCCCTTCTCGTTCGCCTCTGAACCGGAGTTCGCATAATACACGCGGGACATGCCGGGCATTTTGGAAATTAGCTTTTCCGCGAACAAAGCGCCAGGAATAGAACCAGTCGTGCCACCAAAGAAGTTCATCTTCACAAGCTGGTCTCGCACAGCGTTGGCAATGGTTTCACGGCCATAGCCAACGTTGACTGTCCAAACACCACCCGAAACTGCATCGGTGTGCTCTTTGCCATGCTGGTCCCAGACTTTGATGCCTTTGCCTTCGATGATCATCTTCGGCTCGCCGGTCTCGAAGCCTTTGTGCTGGATCAAATGGTGCCATACGTGCGCACGATCTGCGTCGACGACTTTGGAATAGTCGTTGTCTTTGAATGTCCCGTCCATTTGCAATCACCCTCTGTGTTGGCGTGCGCTTGTTGTTTGGCGCGCAGGAAAAATCCCCCGTTGCAACGAGGGTTAAGATGCATTCAAATCATATAGATTAAAGCGAGTCTAATAGGGCCAGTTCGTTTTTGCGTCTAGGTCCAATTTTTAATTGGTGCTCGCGGTACGCAGGCAATCTGAGAGGTAACTTTCTGGAAACCCTAGAGATTCCTGAATTACTGGGCTTGCTTGTGTCCAAAAAACTACCTTGGATTTAGAGTTCTGCGCCAGCTTTCTTTTCACCCCAAATAAGGCGTGCGCAGGCACCAAGGGTTGCGATGGGTCGAGGTGGCAGTTTGCTTGGAGCGTTCAACTGCAGGAGTTCTCGAAGGAGGCGGGATTGATGGTCTGTCGCCAAATCGGCAGCCATGATACCGCCAAGCGTGCCTTGCACAGTCCCCAAACCATTCTGGCAACAGGCGCTGAACAACCCTTCATCGACCTCACCAAAGGCGGGAACATTGTTCAACGACAGGCACAAATGCCCGCCCCAGCGATGCTCCATCTCGATATCTTTGAGATCAGGAAACCGTGCTTTGAAGCTGTCATCATGCGTGCGCCAAATGCGGTTCAATTTCACGGGGCTAACGGACATGTCAGGCTCATAGGTGAAGCGATTGCGCACAATCAGGCGTGTGCCATTTGGATCGCTGATGCGCCTGACTGTGCTACCCAAAGGATCCGCAGGCGTGAGGCCCCAATTGGCGGTGCCGCTGAGCGCATCGTTCGGTAACCGCTTGGTCATAGAGCCGTAGGTGTACACATGCACAAGGCGGCGTTTAAAATGTCCAAAGCTTTGCGCGTGGCCATTGACCGCGAGTATCACTTTGGTGGCTTTCACAGACCCGCGATCCGTGCGTGCATGCCACATGTCGCCCACACGATCGAGCGCACGCACGGCGCTTTGCTCATAGAGCGTGATCCTGTTGAAGCTGAGCTTTTGCGCGATAGAACGCATGAAGAGCGCGGGTTGCAACATCACTGTTCCTGGCGTGAACAACCCACCTTGATAGTATGTACTGCCTGTGACCTCGCGCATTTGTTGTGCGTCCAGAAATTCACTAGGTTCGTTCAAAGCGTTGAGATGGGCTGCATATTCCGCGTTGTGCGCCATACCTTTCGCGGTTGCTGCGCCATTGATTTTACCGATCTTTTGAAAGGCCCCTTTAGGGAGATCGAGGTCGCGCATCATGTCTTCGGCGAAAGCAATCGCCGCCCTGTTGCGCGCGATCGTGGCGCGATCTGCATCAAGACTGCCACCATAATCGTTTGAGGCGAGATCATGGGGCAAATCAATCATGAAGCCCGTGTTGCGCCCCGCTGGGCCCTCACCAACGCGCAATGCATCAAGCACGGTGATCTTATCGCCCGCCCGAGCCTGGCTGAGGCGGCGCGCGGCTGCGAGACCAGCAAACCCTGCGCCAATGATCAGCCAATCGGCGGTTTCATCAGTCTCAAGCGCAGGGGAAGGCGCGCGCGCTGGCAAGATCGCGTCCCACGCAGCAGGCCCAGGGTTGGAGGGGAAACGCTTAATCTTCATGGCAGGCTCAACTGCGCCATGCGGCCGCCGTCGATCGTCCAGATTTGACCGGTCACAAAGCTCGCCTGATCAGATGCAAGCCAGCAGATCAGCTTGGCGACTTCCTCCGGTGCGCCTGTTCTACAGATCTGATGGATCGACCCGATCTCGGCGCGGAATTTTTGCGGATCACCCATTTTGGCGATGAAATCCTCATTGAGCGGCGTATCAATCCACCCCGGTACTACCGCATTGCAGCGCACACCATCGGGTCCATGATCCACCACGACCGCGCGCGTGAGACCATGCAAACCCGCCTTTGACGCACCATAAGCAGGATGGCGCGGATTGTTGCCGAGACCTTCAATCGAGCCGACATTCACAATCTCGCCACGGGATTTGTGCAGCATAGGCATCGCGTAGCGCATCATCAAAAAGGGCGCGGTCAGATTGACCTGAAGCTGCGTATGCCAATCCTCTAGCGGGCTTTCCTCGACTGTGCCCTCACGCATAAGACCTGCGCAATTCAATAAGATATCCAGTTGGTTTACGCGCTTTGCTACCTCGCCAATGATCTGTTCGGGCACCGTAGGTTCGCTGAGATCGGCGAGGATATCTTCGTGTGCACTCGCACTCCGCTGCACACAAAAGACACGCGCACCACCTTTGGCCAAGAGCGCAGCCGTCGCCCCGCCCATGCAGGACGATCCGCCTGTCACTAACGCGACTTTCCCGTCAAAGCGGCTCATGTCACAGGTTTCCCACCGTTGACCTCAAGCAGCGCGCCGCACATATAGCGCGCCTCATCCGAGGCAAGAAGGCGACCACATCGGCGATATCTTCAGGCTCTGCGATGCGGCCCAACGGGACCGATGCGTTCAGCTCAGAGATTGCTGCATCAGGATCGAAACCGCACAATTCAAAACCGGAGCGGATCATCGGTGTGTTGACCTCATTGGGACAAACCGCATTCACACGAATATTTTGATGCGCATGATCGCGCCCCAAACATTGGGTTAGCGACGCCACCGCTGCCTTTGACATTATGTAGATCGGATGATCAG
>Ga0206127_1002330_pt1 | contig 19070 bp, 17 predicted proteins | sample Helgoland_Spring_6_FD_148646 | JGI IMG/M metagenome (GOLD analysis project Ga0206127, IMG submission 148646) | Pelagic subsurface seawater microbial communities from Kabeltonne, Helgoland, North Sea - Helgoland_Spring_Bloom_20160419_1 | ecosystem: Environmental > Aquatic > Marine > Epipelagic ...
ATATGAATAAAAATCAAAACTTCAAAACATTCGAAATAAAACATGAATAATACTTTTTTTATTACAGGAACAGACACAGGTATAGGTAAAACTTTTGTGACTTGTATTTTAATGCAATTCATTAAATCCCATCATAAAAAAGTCATAGGTATGAAACCAATTGCTGCAGGCGTTGATAAAACAAAGGGCGAAACTGCCAATGAAGACGTAAATTTACTTAATTATGAATCATCCTTAAAATTAAAAGTAGGTGAGGTAAATACATATTCATTTGATGAGCCTATAGCCCCACATATTGCCGCTCAAAAATATAATATTGAAATAGATTTTAAAAAAATAAAAACGCATGCAGCAACTTTAAAAAGCAGGACAGATTATCTTTTGATTGAGGGAGCAGGGGGATACTTAGTTCCGCTGGGCGAGAGCACTTCAATAGCAGATTTAGTCGACGAACTTGATATTCCAATTATTGTTGTTATAGGCATAAAATTAGGCTGTATAAACCATAGCCTTTTAACTATAGAAGCAATACTAAAAAGAAGACAAAATATTTTTGGGTGGGTAGCCAATATTTTAGATAATAATATGTTGGAGGTTGATGCAAATATTTCTTCATTGAAACAAAGAATAAAGCAGCCCCTTATTGCTACCATCCCATACAACTCAGACCGAAAACCTGAAAATTTAAAAAATTATGTAAGCTGGCCGAATGATTTATAGAGATTATTAGCAGCTATATATCTTTTAATTTTCTCCGGTATAACATTGCTCACATCCTTGCCTTGATGGATTCTTTCTCTTATTTCTGAAGAGGCTATATCAATATAATCTATTTGGTGTTTATAAATATAACCGTTTCTTTTAAGCGTTAAATTGCCAAAATTCTCTTCTTCATGTTGTTCAAGAAATTCTTTTATTTCACTATCATTAATAAAAGACAGGCTTGAAATCTGCCTATCAACTAAAACAATATGTGCATAATTAAGTAGTTTGTCCCAGTTTTTCCATGTATTAATTTTTAAGAAATTATCACTTCCCATGATAAAAAAATTAATGGCATTATTTTTTTCAAAGAAGTATTTTAGCGTATCAATGGTATATGATTTTTCCGCATTAAGGCTATTGTCTGTTTCATATGTGGTCACATTTAACTTACTACTTGTTAGAGCAAGTTTGATCATATTTAATCTATGATCTGCTGATGTTAAATTCTTATCCGTTACTGATATTCCGGTGGGTATGAAAAGAAATTCATCTAGTTTTAACTTATTTATAAGGCTATCAGCAATCATTAAGTGACCATTATGAATTGGATCATATGCCCCACCAAATAATCCAACGAGAGGCATCGATTTTAAATTACGATCTAATTTCACCTTGACCAAATACAATATATTTTAGAGATGTTAACCCCTCAAGCCCCACTGGCCCTCTTGCATGAATCTTATCTGTTGAGATACCAATTTCTGCCCCTAGGCCGTATTCAAAACCATCAGCAAATCTTGTTGAGGCATTTATCATGACACTGGATGAGTCTATCGATCTAATAAATTCAAGCCCATTAGCTTCGTTATCTGTAATTATTGCTTCAGTATGCTTGGACGAATATTTATTGATATGATTTATTGCCTCCTCAAGTGAGTCGACAACAATACATGAAATATACGGACCAAGATATTCTTCAAAGTAATCTTGATCAGAGGCAAGTTTTATTTGACTAATAATATCTTTTGTTCTGTTGCACCCACGAATTTCGATATTTTTTTGAACAAATATTTCATAAATTCTAGGAAGAAATTCTTCAGCTATTTCTGATGATACAACAAGTGACTCAAGCGTATTGCATGTTCCTAGTCTTTGAGTTTTTGAATTGTCTACGATAGAAACTGCTTTATCAATATTTGCAAATTCATCCACATAAATATGACAATTCCCATCTAAATGTTTAATAACAGGTATCGTTGCGCTATCAGTTATCTTCTGGATAAGACTTTTACCCCCTCTTGGGATAATGACATCAACAAATTCATCCATCTTAATCAGGCTGTCAACTAACATTCTGTCTGTAGATTCAATAATTTGTACAGCTTTTTCAGGTAATCCCGACTTAATAAGTGCTTCAGTAATTAATTTTCCTAAATATTTATTAGAATTAATTGTTTCACTACCACCTCTTAAAATAATGGCATTGCCTGCTTTGATAGCTAATGCAGCCGAATCAATTGTTACATTGGGTCTTGATTCGTAAATCATTCCAACCACACCTATCGGGACTCTCATCTGACAGACCTCAATCCCACTAGGCCTTTTTTTTCTATTGATAATTGTGCCAATTAGGTCTTCAAGGTCTTTTACCTGTAATATTCCATTACACATACTTTCAATGTTGGATTGAGATAGCGTCATCCTATCAATAAAGGCTTCATCAAAATTTCCTTTATTAGCCTCTAAAAGATCTAAAGAATTAGCCTTAATTATATTTTCTTGATTCTCTTTTATAGTCTTTGCTAAAATTTCAAGAAAATCATTCTTTTGATTGGTTGTCACATAAGAAAGTTTATGACTCGCATTTCTAGCATTAACCCCAATATTTTGAATATATTTATCCATTTTTTAAATTTATTCCTCTATTCATCATTTTTGCTATTCCCATTGAAAATCTATTTATTTCTAACCAAGGGTCTCCCATTTTGATACCCTTTCCTATTTGGTCTATCTCCTGAATCTTATTTAAACAAGCTACTACTTGTTTTGTAGTTAATGATCTAATTGTTTGCGAAGCTAAATTCTGAGAAGTCCCAAATATTCTTAATTTCATTAAGACATTTATGTTGATCGATTGATTACTTGACAACTTAATCCTAGAAACAGCTTTGAAAAACCATGCGAATAAGCCATTAATCATTAAGGGCTGTACACCTTCTTCTCTTAAGTAACGGGCTGCTTCATTTGTTTTTTTCATGTCTCCATTGATACAATGTTCGATAAAATTAAATCCATCATATTTTGAGCCATTAGTAATGAGGCTCAAAAGCATTGGTTCATCAACTTCTTGCTTGTCATAGATTAATTTTAATTTTTTTATATCATTCTCAGCTTGCATTAGATTGCCCATTGAGTAATTGGTAAGAAGTTTTTTTGCTTCATCTGTAAGCTTCACTTGACGAAAATGAGCTCTATCTTTTATTGCTTGCGTGATTTGTTCAGTGTTAGGCTCCTCAGCAATTATTATTTGACTTAAGTGCTTGAGAATCTCATACCAATTTTGCTTTTTGAACTCCTTAAAATCTTTTTTAAAGTAGAAAATAAAACAGCTATCTTTATGCTCACCAATTTTTTTTAATATACTTTCTTTAATTTCTTTTTTGATGATCCCATCGGATACCTCAAATTCATATATTATTTGTGAGCTAAAAAGTGACTGATTATTAAAGGTGTGATCAAGTTGATTTAGATCAATGCCACTTTCAACTTTTATCAGTATTTTATCTATTGAATTTTTTTGACAAAATTGATTGATGTCGTCTTTTATAGTGCAAATTTGTATTGGTTCTTTACCAACAATGACCAAACAATTTTTTTTATTTTCTTTAAGTTCAGTGAGTATATTTGTGGGCGCAAATTTTACTAGCATTTTATTTTGAGAGTGAAATTTGGGTAGCCATTGTTTTAATTAATTGATCTTCCATACCTGATACAAGCCTTTTTTCCTCTTCATCTTTAGCTAAAATATCTGAATCATCGTAAGTATAGGTGCTTGTAGCTTCAATCGTTACAGGGAGGTTCCATGGACCATCCTTGCTTTTGAATCGATAAGTTACTTCATAATCTAACTGGTATTCACTTACCGCACCTGTTCCTGTCAAAGTTAAAATTGTTTTAGTAAATTTATTTTCAATTATTTCTACAATTTTTTCTGCTTCAGAAGCGCTTGCTATCGTGATTCCAGCCTGTCTAAATTTGCGTTGGAGAGTTTTATTGAAACCTGATGTCCCTCCTGAAATTGAAATAGAATCAAAATTTGCTTGGATATCACCTCTTAGTTGAAAGCCACATGCGCTTACGAATAAGATCAGCCCGAAGATAGATAATTTTCTAAGAAAAATTTGCATAATTAATTCTTAACCACAATATTCACTAATTTATTTTTAACATAGATAATTTTTATTATTTCTTTATTATCGATGTACTTTTTTATATTTTCTTGAGAAAGTGCTTTATTTTTAATTTCACTTTCTAAATCTTCAATTGATATTAGCATATCTGCTCTCAACTTACCGTTTACCTGAACCACAACTGAAATTTCATCTTGGACTAGAGCATTCTTATCCACTTTTGGCCATTGCGATTTTTCGATTAAATTTTCAGGATGAAGTACTTCCCATAATGATTTTGAAATATGAGGTACGAATGGATTTAACATCAATATGACATTCTCAAACATTTCTTGCCTTAATTTAAATGATATCGTTCTCATATCAAGTGACTTTGTATAAGTATTAATGAGCTCCATAATCGATGATATGGCTGTATTAAAGCTATTACGTCTAGTAAGGTCATCTGTTACCTTTGCTATCGTTGAGTGAAGTTTATAACGTAGATTAGTTATTTCTTTTTCACTTATACTACCTAAATCTTTATTATTATTTTGGTGGACGAAGGTTAATGACCAAAGTTTTTTGAGAAATCGATGAGAGCCCTCGATACCTTTGTCTGACCACTCTAAGCTTTGTTCTGCTGGGGCAGCAAACATAATGAATAGTCTGGCTGTATCAGCACCATATTTTTTTATCAATTCATTAGGGTCAACAGTGTTACCCTTTGATTTTGACATCTTGGAGCCGTCCTTAAGAACCATCCCCTGCGTTAATAACTTTTTAAATGGCTCGGCAGTATCAACTAATTTCATATCAAATAAAATTCTATTGAAAAACCGTGCGTATAGAAGATGCAAGATCGCATGCTCAATCCCACCTACATAATAATCAACTGGCAGCCAATATTTTGCTCTTTTATCAAGCATTGCATCAGATTGATTAAAACTTGCATACCTTGCAAAATACCAAGAGGATTCAAAAAAAGTATCCAGCGTATCTGTTTCTCTTTTCGCTTTTCCACCACAGGTTGGGCAATTACATTCTGTAAAATCTTTTAGTTTTTTTAGAGGCGATCCTTGTGCATCAATTTTAATATTTTCTGGTAATTCTATGGGAAGATCTTTTTCGTCGGCTGGAACGTCTCCACATTTTTCACAATAAATCATGGGAATTGGACAGCCCCAATATCGTTGCCTCGAAATACCCCAGTCTCTTATGCGGTATTGTATTTTCCCCTTACCTTGCTTTGTGGATTCAATTTTTTTAGTAATAATTTCTTGGGCAATCGAGCTCTCAAGCCCATTAAATTCATCTGAATTGATCAATATTCCTTTACCTATATAGGGTAATTCATCGAGTCTCGAATTATTTTTTATAACCTGTATGACGCCTAAATTATATTTATTTGCAAACTCAAAGTCTCTTTCGTCGTGGGCAGGAACAGCCATAATTGCACCCTCACCGTATCCAGCTAAGACATAATTTGCAATCCAAATAGGCAATTTTTTATTTGAAATGGGGTGCAAGGCGAATAGACCAGTAAAAATCCCTACCTTTTCTGCTGTAGCTATATCGGCTTCTGAAACACTATTACTTAGTTTTTTGATAAATGATTGTATTTTTACATCATTAATGATTTGACATAATTTATGTTCTGGAGCAATTGCTAAAAATGATGCTCCCATCAATGTATCAGGTCTTGTGGTATAAACTTTTATGCTTTTAGGCTTGTTTTTTAAAGGCCTTTCTGACGAATCACCACTATAGGCGAGTTTGAAATCAATCTCACAACCTTCACTCCTTCCAATCCAATTTTTTTGCATTGTTTTGACTTGATCAGGCCAGTCATTCAAATCTTTAAGGCCATCAAGAAGATCGTCTGCATAATTTGTAATTTTCATGAAATATTGTGGGATCTCTTTTCTTTCAATCAACGCACCTGATCTCCATCCTCTTCCTTCAACTACCTGTTCATTGGCCAAAACAGTTTGGTCCACTGGGTCCCAGTTTACAGTTGATGTTTTTTTATAAATTAAGTCCTGTTTATAAAGTTTTAAGAAAAGCCATTGCTCCCACTTATAATATTCAACAGAGCATGTTGCAATTTCTCTTTGCCAATCAACGGCCAGCCCGAGTTCTTTGAGCTGTTCTCTCATATGCTCGATATTTTGATACGTCCATTTTGCCGGTGCAGTATTATTTTGAATCGCAGCATTTTCGGCAGGTAGGCCAAAGGCATCCCATCCCATAGGTTGCATAACATTAAACCCATTCATTGATTTAAATCTTGAAATTACGTCACCAATTGTATAATTTCTGACATGACCCATATGAAGCTTGCCACTTGGGTAAGGGAACATGGATAAAACATAGTATTTTTTGTAATTTGAATTTTCTGACGATTCAAATGATTGATTGATATCCCAATAACTTTGAATATTTTTTTCTATTTCTTCAAAAGGATAGTCTTCTTTCATATTTTATTTTAATTTATTTGCAATTTTTGAATTTATATTATCAGGCTTATCTACACCATCAATTGAAATAAAATTAAGTGTTTTCGATGAATCTTTTTCTGCTAGATTTGAATAAAATTTAACAAGTGGTTCTGTTTGCTCATGATAGGTTTTAAGTCTCTTGATAATTGTACTTTCTTTATCATCGTCGCGGATAATGAGTGGTTCTCCAGTTACATCATCGGTACCATCTTTTGCTGGTGGGTTGTGAGTTATATGATAAATTCTGCCTGATGCAGGATGAATTCTTCTGCCTGTGAGTCTATTAATGATTTCATTGTCTGGAACAACGACTTCTATAACGTACTCAATAACGATTTTTGCATCTATCATTGCTTGAGCTTGTGGAATTGTTCTTGGAAAGCCGTCAAGGAGAAAACCATTTTTACAGTCATCCTCTTCAATTCTTAGTTTTACTAAATCTATTATTAAGTTATCAGGAACCAACTGGCCTTGATTCATATAACCTTCAGCCCTCAGCCCTAAATCTGTCTTACCTTTTACTGCGGCTCGGAGCATATCTCCTGTGGATATTTGAGGGATCTTATATTCATCCTTTAAGAAGGAAGCTTGTGTTCCTTTCCCAGCTCCTGGGGCACCAATTAATATTATTTTCATTTTTAACTCCTAAAAAAACAGTTGAATTATATCAGCAATCAAAATTTATATTATTTTGCGTGACATAATTTTCTAATTTTATAAATTGATCTATGGTCAATGCTTCAGATCGAATTATTGGTGATATCTTAAGATTAAAAAAATCTTTATCAAACAATATATTTTTAAAGTTATTTTTAATTGTTTTTCTTTTTTGGGAAAAAGCTATTTTAACAATTTTTTCAAAGCATTCTTTATCAATGACCTTTAGGCTTAATCTTTTTTTTCTTATCAATCTTATAAATGCAGAGGTAATTTTAGGTTGTGGGGAAAATGCTTCTGGTGGTATCTCAAATAAAAGTTCAGTGTCAAAATAATATTGAAGGATTACCGATAATCGGCCGAAAGATTTGTTTGATGGTTTAGCAGTTATTCTCTCAGCAACTTCCTTTTGAACCATAAAGTATAATTCAGATGAAGAGCTATATATTTTTGTAAGTTTTAATATTATCTCAGTAGCTATGTAATAAGGTAAGTTTCCAATAATTTTATTAAATTTTTTAAAGAATTCATCATTTATACCTAGTACATCCTCAGCTAGTATGGATATATTTTTAGTGCTAATTTTATGCTTTAAAATTTTTATCATATCAGGGTCAATTTCAACAACTGAGATATGATTAATTTTCTTTAATATTGGTTCCGTAATTGCGCCTTTGCCTGGACCAATTTCAAGTATATTGCTTTCTTCTTTTGGATTAATTTCATTAATGATTTTAGATATGTAATAACGATCAACTAAAAAATTTTGACCAAATTTTTTTTTTGCTTTCAATATTGATTTTTAGCTAAACTAATCGCTAATTTAATTGATTCAAAAAAACTACTCGGGTCAATGTTATTTGAGCCAGCAATGTCAAGTCCAGTCCCGTGATCTACCGATGTCCTTATAATCGGTAACCCAAGTGTCACATTAACCCCTTTTCCAAAGGTAAGAGCTTTAAAAGGTCCTAATCCTTGATCATGATACATCGTGAGATAACAGTCTGTATTTCTCATTATTTTTGGTGTAAATGCCGTATCTGCAGGAATAGGGCCATTTAATGAAATACCTAACTTCTGCATTTTCTTAATAGCTGGCCTTATTGTTCTTATTTCTTCATCACCAAACTCACCATCTTCTCCACTATGAGGATTTAAGCCAGTCACTGTGATTTTTGGACAAGTGATTTTAAATTTTTTTTTCAGTTCACTATGAAGGGTTGAAATAGTATTGCACAAGCTTTTTTGAGAAACATTGCCTGGAACATCCTTCAGTGAAATATGGGTTGTAGCAAGAGCTACATTTAATTTTTTGCTGGATAAAAGCATTACTTCATTGCCTTTAAAACTGCAAGCATCGGCAATATATTCTGTGTGACCAGAAAATTTATTTTTTTGTGATGAAAGAATTTTTTTATGGATTGGAAGCGTAATTAAGGCATCAAATTCTTTACTTAAACATAGCTCAATTGAGGTTTTTAATCCCTTTAGCTGCTGTAAGGAATTATTTTTATCAAGTTGCCCGGCAACAACTGGATTTTTATAATCTAAATTAATTATTTTAAGCTCTCCATTTCCTAAATGTGAACCTAATTTTGTTGAGATCTTAATGTCTTTTTTCAATAGCTTAGCCCTAGAAAGGATGGCATTTTTATTTCCGATGATTGTGATATTTGCCAGAAATTTTTTAAAGGCTAGCATCACACAGAGGTCTAGTCCAATTCCTGCTGGATCACCTGATGTGATAATAAGATTTGGGAATTTTTTCATTAGTTTTCATAAAGCCATATTTCTATATGAGCACCCTCTTTCAATGTTTTAATCCAATCATTGAATTTGATATCAGTCTTTTGCTTTAATAAACTATCTTTTACTCTTTGTCTCAATGATTCTGATGATAAATCTTTTTCTCTTCTTTCATTAACCTGGATTAAATGCCATCCAAGTGCAGTTTTAATTGGCTGGCTAATTTCATTTAATTCTAAATTATCCATTTCTATTTCAAATTCAGGAATAGTATCTCCTGGGCTTAGCCAACCTAAATCTCCCTTACTTGCAGCAGAGCCATCCTCAGAATATTTTTCAGCAGCTTCAGAAAAACTCATACCTTCAATAATTAAGTTTCTAATATAATTTAGTTTTTTCTTAATTTCATCCTCGGATACAATTTGATTCTTTTTAAGTAAAATTTGTTTTGCCTTTGATTGGCTAACAACGATGGTTTCCATTTCAAACTCTTCAATTTGATTTAATTTTATTAAATGGAAGCCACCTGAGCCATTTATTGGTTGACTAATCTCTCCAATTTTCATTGATTTTAGGCTTTCTATAAATATGTCTGGAATCTCATCAATTATTTTTGACCCTATTAGCCCTCCTTTTTTAGCCATGGGGCCATCTGAATAGTTTATTGCTACGTCATCAAAATTTCTTTCTTTAAGTTTATTTACAACTTCTGTTAATTTTATTTTTGTTTTTTCAACATCAACATCAACATCAACATCCACATCATTATTTTTTATGTATTCTATAAATATATGCGAATAATTATACTTAGTAGGTGTTCTCTCTTTTTGAAGCTCAATAAAGTTATCAATTTCAAATTTAGAAATTTTCAAATTTGCCCCAATGATTCTTTTTTTTACTTGATCAAAAAGTAATTGAATGCGAATATCTTCTCTAAAGTCGGAGTACCTTGTTCCATCCATCTCGATTTCTTTAATTAACTCTTCGATAGATATATTGTTAGACTTAGCAATACCATTCATAACATTATTTAGTTGTTCTTCACTGACACTTATTCCCTGCATCAATGTGTACTCAAATACTAATTTTTCCACAATAAGTTGATCAAGAGATAATTTTGTAATTTTTTTATCAGAGGGCATATCTCCCTCTTGTTGAGAAAGTGCCTTTCTAATCTTCTCTTTTTTCTTATTTAGTTCTGAATTTGTAATTGTTTGTGTTTCAACAATAGCAACGATCTTGTCGACTTCAACGTATTTTTGAGCAGCTGAAAGTGGGTTTATCAAAAAAATATTTTGTAGGATTGTCAGTGCGCAAATAAAAATAACTTTAGTGATCATTTAGTCGGTTATAGATGTCTTTAAAAATTTCTCTCGCGGAATTCATCAGGTAAATCGCTTGCAAATGAACTACCTTGAACTGTCCTATTCATTTTTTCAAATAAGCTTGCCTTATCTCCCTGGCCAAATGATCCAAGATCACCAATTTCAAGCATTATGAAGAATGTGTCTGTTGATTCTTCATTAGTTGCAAGTTGAAGTCTATGGAACATCATTTGTGTAGTCCAACAACCCGCATCGTATTGAGCTCCGATCATTGACTCAATGTCTTGTCGTTTATATAAATCATAATTATAACTTGCAAGAGCAGACCATCCAGAAGTTAGTGGCCATTGGGTAGATACTAAGTATTGTTTAACATCATAAACACCCGATGATGGATTTATAACTTGACGATAGGAAGCGTTAAATACCTTACCTGGTTCAGGTGTAAACCTTCCTGCAGCAGTAAATTTATTGGTCGTATCCTCAGAAAAGTTATATTCATATTCAGAGGTTAATCTTAATGATTTGGTTAGGTTTGCTTGAGCACTTACTAAGAAATCTGACTTATCCCCTTTGTATGATGAGCCATCAAATTGTGGTTCATCTAATACTTTTCTATCAGATAGATAAAATCTTTGAGCCATAGTTAATAGTGCCCAATCATAACCAGAATCATCTAAAATCCTTGTAGTAAGAGCTGTCGTAATTGCATTGGTATCCATCACTCTATCTTGACCAGAAAACTGATTTTCTTGGAAAATTGTGGTTGAATTTAATTCGTTCAAAGAGGTATCAAACATCGGAAGCTCAGTTTGGTCTTCATAAGGCGTATATGTATAAAAAACTCTGGGTTCAAGTGTCTGGATAAAACTGTAGCCACTCAGCTCAAAAGGTCGATCAAGGTATAAGCCAGAATCAAGCGATACGGTTGGAACGGCTATACTCTTTTGTGAGGTTTGAGCATCATCAAGGTCATAGTGCCTTAAATTTGCCATCAACTTTGGTTTTAAGTATCCAAAACTAGCCTCCATTGGAAATGAAACGCTAGAAATTGAGGCAACTCTTGACCCAGTTGCAATATTTTTTGCAGCATTATTTCCAGTATCAAACTGGTCATATGAAAAATTTGCATCTGTTTGTAAAAACAGTGATTGGTCTGCTTCATCCTCCCAATCTTTCTTATAACTTAGATTTAAACTCGGTTTTAGCTCATACGGAGATGCGGAAGTTAGGTTTTGAAATTCTTGCACCTTTAAGCTAGCTTTAATATCGGATAAATCATCAGTCTTTTTATAATCCAAATGTGCAGTTTGCCTCAAACTTACCTGGCTTGTAACAGCAATACTTGTCGACATATCTGCAAAATAATTATTATCACCACTTTTCACCTTTTCATATTCGATCTTTGCTGTAAACCCATGGCCAAAATCATGCTTATGATTAATGTCTAAAAGGTATCGATTATCTATATCAGATTCATTATCCTTATTTAAGAATTGAATTTGCGAAGTTCCTGCAAAATTTTCTTTCATATATCTAAATTCACCATCAAACTGTACCCCCCTTTTTTCCATATAGCGACTGGTAAGTGTTGCGTCATAAGTAGGTGATAAATTAAAGTAGTAGGGGATAGAAGTCTCAAACCCGCTAGTGGTTGTTGTCCCAGCAGTTGGAAGTAACCAGCCAGACCTTCTTTGAGATGTGGTTGAAAAGTCAACATAAGGTGAATACATGATTGGTATACCTCTAAGCGAAAGCACTGCATCTTTTGCTTTTATATTGCCTGAAGACTGATCGATAACTGTCTCATCACTAGTTATGAACCATTCATTTTGACCCGCCTCACATGTTGTAACTTTTGCGTTCTCAAGTTTCTTTTTATCTTCACCTTCTAAAAATATTTTTGTAGCGGTACCTCTTAGTTCTTTGTTGAATTTGGAAGTACTATCTTCATTAATATTTGCTACAAAAGATGCATTTGCAATAGAACCAGTATTTTCAGCTAAAGACATTTCCAGCTCTGAGCCTTTTAGTTGAAGGTCTGGGGTGGTGATTTTAATTTGACCTTTTGCATAGAGTTCTTCAGAGATCTGATCGTACTCTATAAAATCAGCTGTAATAGATTGATTGCCCTTTAAAATTGAGGCATTTCCTGTGGCCCTGAGCTTTCTATCAAGAATACTTTCTAGAGAGTCGCCTTCAATAAGCACGCTATTCTCGGTCAAGTTTTGATAAGGCGTGGATGCATTTTTATTTTTCTCATCAGCGATAAGAGTTGTGTTTTTTAATAGAAAAAACACAAATAAAAAAATCCATATTTTTTTTGTTCTTAAATTCAAATTATACGAAACCTGATATAGTCATTTTAACCATTTTAATTTTAAATAAACCTTAGTCTTTATTTTAAAAACTAATATATAAATCAGTGAGTTGTGGATTATAACTCATGTAAATTAAAAAAGAACGTATTTATCATCAAAGAGATAATCATTTGGACAGTTTAAAAAGAATAGATTTATTAAGGGACTGGCTCTCCAAAAAATTAGAAATAAATTTTTCTATTTCTGCTGCCTCGAGTGATGCAAGCTTTCGAAGATATTTTAGGGTAAGAACTATTGAAGATAGCTTTATCGTTATGGATGCACCTCCTCAGAATGAATCGATTGAAGCTTTTTTAAAGATTAGCCAAATTCTAAATTCAATAAATGTGAATGTTCCAGATATATATGAAGAAGATGAAGCGCTTGGGTTTATCTTGATGCAGGATTTTGGGAGCGATACCTACCTAGATGTCTTAAATGATGATAATCAACAACGTTTATATAGCGACTCAATTGGATCACTTATTCAAATGCAGAAATTGGTTAAAAAAGACTTATGTCATAGTTACACACAAAGAATACTTTTTGATGAAATGTCGCTTTTTATAGAGTGGTACTTAAAAAAATATAAAAAAATTGAGCTAACTTATAAAGAAAATGAGATGTTGTTAGCTTGCTTTGAAACAATTAGTAAAAAAGTTCTTAGCCAAGAGAGATTTTTTGTTCATCGTGATTATCATAGTAGAAACCTGATGAATCAAAAATCAAACAATCCGGGAATTTTGGATTTCCAAGATGCCTTAGTAGGCCCAGTTACATATGATCTTGTCTCACTCCTAAAAGATGCATATATTGAATGGGATGAGGAAATTGTCCTAGACCATACCGTTAGGTATTGGGAAAAAGCGAATGCCAATAAGTTCATCACTAATTTAGAATTTTCAACTTTTTATAAAGATTTTGAATGTATGGGCATTCAAAGACACTTAAAAATTTTAGGTATCTTCGCAAGACTTTCTATTAGGGACAATAAGAATCAGTATCTTGAAAACATTCCATTAGTTGAGAAGTACTTAATGGATGCGACTGAGAGGTATCGAGATTTTCATCAGTTAAGAAATTTTTTGGATAAAGTAATCAAATGAAAGTAATGATCCTTGCTGCAGGTAGAGGAGAGAGAATGGGTAACTTAACTCAAAACTGTCCCAAACCCTTATTAAAGGTTAAGGGGAGATGCTTGATAGACTGGCATTTAATCAAATTATGTGAAGCTGGTTTTAAGGATATTGTAATCAACGTGGCATATTTATCAAAAGAGATAATCGAATTTGTCGGTGATGGCTCTAAATGGGGATTAAATATATCTATTTCTGAAGAAGAGCATGCATTAGAGACTGCTGGGGGAATTAAGAAAGCAATGAAGTACCTTGGAGACGAGGCTTTTGCAGTGATTAACGCAGATATTTTTTCAGACTACAATTACGAAAATCTTAAAGCTAGATCTTTACAAAATAATATTATGGGCCATCTAGTTCTAGTCAATAACCCAGAGCATAATCTTAAAGGTGATTTTGGCATAATGGATAATGGAATATTAACTATGAATTTTGAAAGATCGTTGACCTTTTCAGGTATAGCTATTTATGACCCTAAATTTTTTTCCGAATTGGCGGAGGGAAATAAAATTAAATTAGCACCCATACTAGAAATTGCAATAAATAAAAAATGCATTCAAGGTGAATTATTTGAAGGGCTTTGGTCAGACGTAGGTACCCCAGAGCGTTTAAATATGATTAATTTAAATGAGTGAAGACATGAAGAGTTATAAAGAATTTAAAAATAGAAGAGACAGGCTTGCAACTCGAATAGGTGACAGTGTTGCTATCGTGGTAAACGCTAAAGAATCCATAAGGAATAAAGATTGTAATTACCCATTTAGATCTGATAGTGCTTTTCATTATCTATCAGGGTTCCCAGAGCCAGAGACAGTTGTGATGATTTTTGGCGGTAAAAATCCAAAATCAATCATTTTTTGTCAGCCGAAGGATGAATTGAAAGAGGTCTGGAATGGTTTTATTTATGGCCCAAAGCAGGCATCCAAGGAATTTTTATTTGATGAGGCCTATCCATTAACTGAGATCCACAAACTCATTCCTAAATTTTTAAAAAGTAAGCGTATATTTTTATTGCCATCTTCCAAGATTGATAATATTTTGAGTCCTAAGTGGTTCGAGGAAAATAATAAATTGAGAGAGGATTTATCAGAAATCCTTGATGGCATGAGGGTGGTTAAAAATGGTTTTGAAGTTAATTTGATGCGAAAGTCAGCAGATATTGCGGCTAATGCCCACATACATGCGATGAAACTAACCAGACCTCATAAATACGAGTATGAGATTGAAGGTGAAATTTTAAATCAATTTTTTAAAGGTGGCGCACGGAACCCAGCATATTCTTCTATAGTAGCCTCTGGGGCTAATGGGTGTACCCTTCATTACGTAGAAAATGATTCCCAGATGAAGGATGGAGATCTGCTATTAATAGATGCTGGGTGTGAGGTAGGGAGTTATGCTTCTGATATAACAAGAACCTTCCCTGTGAGCGGTAAATTTTCTTCAGCTCAAAAAGCAGTTTATCAATTAGTTCTATGTGCCCAAAAAGCTGCCATCGAAAAAGTAAAGGCTGGAAATTTTTTTGATGACCCGCATAAGAGGGCACTTAAAATTATCATTAATGGTTTAATCGATTTAGGTATTTTAATTGGCTCAAGTGATGAGGTTTATGAAAAAGAATTATATAAAGAGTTCTTTATGCATAGAACAAGCCATTGGCTTGGATTAGACGTTCATGATGTAGGTAAATATTCATCTAAAAACAATCCGTCAGTGGCTGTAAAGTTCACCGAGGGAAATGTTCTAACTATCGAGCCAGGTTGTTACATTAGGCCATCGGATAATGTGCCTAAAGAATTCTGGGGCATAGGGGTGAGGATAGAAGATGATGTTTTAGTCACTGCTGATGGCCATGATGTTTTAAGTAAAAATGCGCCAAAAGAGATTCATGAGCTTGAAGCAATTATTGGGACGTCAAGTGCCTGATTGCGCAATTATTGGGGGTGGGCCAGTTGGCCTGATATTTGCAATACTAGGCAGCACCAGCATAGGCAAAGTTCAAATTTTTGAATCTAAAAAGCATGGTTCCACAAATCAAGATAATAGAGCACTCGCTCTTTCAAATGGAAGTCGACTCATTTTGGAGGAAATAGGGGTATGGGATCGATTAGAAAAAAAAATTACAAAGATAAAAAAAATACATACAAGTCAGGCTGGTTCTTTTGGAAGGACGATGCTGGATTCTGCAGAATTCAATGAGGAATCATTAGGCCATATTATATCCTACGGCGATTTAATGGGGGTCCTTCAAGAGGAAGTAGAATGTATAAATAATGTTGAGATATCTTATGAAACAAAGATTACTAAATGTATAGACGAAAAACTTTCACTCAACCTTACATTGCAAACCAACAATAAACTTAAACAACTTAAAAGTGAATTTGTTGTCTTGGCTGATGGGGCAAACGAAGAAATTGAAGGGCTAGAGTTAAATAAGAAAATAAAACACTTCAATCATGCTGCAATTGTAACAAAAGTTTTGTCTGAAATACCTCATCGTAATATCGCCTATGAAAGATTCACCTCCAATGGGCCAATTGCCTTGCTACCAAATAAAGAAGATAAATTCTCACTGGTTTGGACGGGACCATTAAAATTTATAGAAGACCTTAAAAAATTGAATGATGAATGTTTTTTATCACAGCTTCATGAAAGCTTTGGAGATAGAGTTGGAAGCTTTGAGGAGTGTGAGAAAAGAATATCATTTGATTTAAAACAAACACATGTAGAGGTAATGCATTCAAATATTGTCGCTCTAGGAAATGCTTCACAGACCATGCATCCTGTTGCCGGCCAAGGTTTAAATACAGGATTTAGAGATGCATATAAACTTAGTCAGATCCTAAAAGATGATTTAAATACTAAAAATCTTGAGACCTTGATTAATGACTATAAGCAGTCAAGAGCAAGTGAAAGAAAGAAAATACTTGGTTTTACTGAATTGCTCGTAAAGAGCTTTTCTAATGACTTGGTAGGCTTTAAAAAAGCCAGGGGTTATGCGCTTACCTTATTAGATATTTCAAGACCCATCAAACAATCATTTGTTAGGAAGATGAGTTATGGTGAATGATATCCAAAATAAGATTATTATCGTAGGTGGAGGTTTAATCGGGGAGCTTCTGCATCTGATGTTGAAATCAAAAGGTTTTGAAATCAACCATTTCACAAAAGACTCAAGTGTTAAAAACAGAACTTTTGCGTTATCTCCATCCTCTGTCGATTGGCTAAGGTCACTTGGCCTACCCTCAATTTTTTTTGAGTCACTTAGCGAAATTAAAAGTATGAAAATATTTGATAGTTCTATTAAAAACTCGGTCACCCTCAACGCGGACGAAGTACAAAAACCAGCACTTGCTTATATGGCAAATGAAAAAGATTTTGATGAAGCGATTAAGAACACATTTAATAATAAAAAAAATTTCAAAAAACTACCCACTGATTTTGAGATTAAGAAAAAACAAGATCAAGCAATTCTAAAGTTACCAAATGAGGAGCATATAGCATCGATTATAATCGCATGTGATGGAGCTAACTCAAAGGTAAGAGATAAAATAGCAATCGATCTTCTTAGGCACAACTTTAATCAGACTGCACTATCATTTGAGCTTAAAGTTAACACTGAAATACAAAAGCAAGCATTTCAATTTTTCTTAAAAGAAAGTACTTTAGCAGTCCTGCCGATTAGGCAGGGATTAGTCTCGATTGTTTGGTCATGCAACGCTAACTTCTTTACAAAACTTAATGACCTTGATGATAAATCTATTGAGAATGAATTAAGTCAAATAATCGGTAATTATTATAAAGACATAAAAATCACCACAAAAAAAGAATCCTTTCCACTTTTTATGAACAGTGTTGAGAGTATTTTTAAGGATCGTGTTTTACTTGTTGGTGATTCAGCCCACTTTATTCATCCTATGGCAGGACAAGGGCTTAATCTCGGTATAAGGGATATTATTTTCTTAGAAAAAATTATAGATAGAAAAAATTATCTGGATATTGGCTTGAGAGGTTTTTTGCGTAAATACGAAAGAGCTAGAAAGGAAGATGTCAGCCAGATGGGGTTTTTAACGCTTGGCCTTAATTGGATTTTCTCAAAAAAATCATCTATTGTGACTGATTTGATTGAAAAGGGTATGGGCGTGCTCGATAAATCAAAATTTCTAAAACAACAACTTATTAAAAAGGCTATCTCATGATAAAAATTGCGCTAATAATTTTTTTAACTATTATCAATTTACACGCTATGTCAGGCGAGAAAGAATTAAGAGAGATTATTAAAAAAACTTATCCTGAATTAACGATTAAAAGTATTCAGAAAACAAACTATAACGACCTTTATGAAATTTTTATTGGAGGCCAAATTATTTATAGTGATGAAGATTTTAACTTTTTAATTGTTGAGGGAAGGTTAGTTGATCCAAAAACAAAAATAGACCTTACCTCTGCAAGGTTAGAGGATCTAAACAAAGTAGATTTCGATAGCCTGCCTTTTAAAAATGCAATCAAAGAGGAAAGGGGTGATGGAAGTAGAAGAATTGCTGTCTTTTCTGATGTAGATTGCCCATTTTGTAGAAAGCTTGAGAAAGAAACTATATCTAAACTAAAAGATGTAACCATTTATACCTTTTTATACCCGCTAGCTATTCACCCTGATGCAATGAATAAGTCAAAAAAAATATGGTGCTCAGGAAATAAAACAATCGCCTGGAAAAATTACATGCTCAAGAATACACTTCCAAAAAATGACGGAAATTGCGACACTCCGATTGAAGAGAATTTAGAGCTAGCGAAGGAACTTGGCATATCCTCAACCCCAACGATCATCGTATCCAGCGGGAAAAGAATCGAGGGTGCTTTACCTTATGATGATATCGTTAAATATATAGAATAATTTTTTTGTAAAATGGCTTGACTTTTATTCAGCACAGGAGTTAAATTCGGTTCAGGTGTTTGGTTTATTCGTATTAGTCGTTCTTCTAGGTTTACAATCTACAGACAACATATACAGTAATCGATTCTTTAGGGGCCTCCCAAATTTGTAAAGGATGTATCGTAATGGCAACAGGAACAGTAAAATGGTTTAATGATTCAAAAGGTTTTGGTTTTATCACTCCAGATGATGGTGGTGATGATTTATTTGCTCACTTTTCAGCAATCGTTGAAGAAGGTTACAAAAGTTTGAAAGAAGGTGCTCGTGTGACTTTTGAGGTAACTGAAGGTCCAAAGGGTAAGCAAGCTTCAAATATCCAAA
>Ga0206127_1002331_pt1 | contig 19070 bp, 17 predicted proteins | sample Helgoland_Spring_6_FD_148646 | JGI IMG/M metagenome (GOLD analysis project Ga0206127, IMG submission 148646) | Pelagic subsurface seawater microbial communities from Kabeltonne, Helgoland, North Sea - Helgoland_Spring_Bloom_20160419_1 | ecosystem: Environmental > Aquatic > Marine > Epipelagic ...
TGGGATTTGATCTGAACGCACTGGAGCGCGCGGTAACCGAGCATGGGCGCGTGGCCCGTGTGGTTATTACTGGGATTCAAGGGTCTTCACCGCGCGAAATTGGTGCGTCCATGCTTGTTTGGCAAGGCGGACAAAGCGGGACGATTGGTGGCGGGGCTTTAGAATTTGAGCTCGCGAAATCAGTTTTGAACGTAGCCGACAAGCGCCTTAGTCGCCACGCACTTGGACCCGAGTTGGGGCAATGTTGTGGGGGGGCTGTTCAAATTGTGACGGAGGTGTTTGAGCAAAACACACTTCCAACATCGCAAAACGGGGTTGTTGTAAGAGCAGTTGATGGATCCCACACCATGCCTTTGCGCGTTCAAAAATTGCTGAAGGACGCGCGCAGCGGTGCTTTGATAGAAACGCACGTTTGCCAAGGATGGTTCATTGAGGCAGTGCATAAAACCACGCGCGCGCTTTGGATTTGGGGCGCAGGACATGTAGGACGCGCATTGGTGAACACGCTGGCACCTTTGCCAGAATTTGCGACCACATGGATTGATACCAGCGAAGATCGCTTTCCAAACAACGTTCCCGAAGATGTCACCAAACTTCCAGCGCAAAATCCAGCAGCGCTGGTCAAGCATGCGCCAAAAAATGCGGAACACCTTATTCTGACCTATTCGCATGCCCTTGATCTTGAGCTTTGTCATCAACTGCTGACGCATGATTTCCAATTCGCCGGGTTGATCGGATCGAAAAGCAAATGGGCACGCTTTCAAAGTCGTCTCGCAGCGCTTGGCCACTCAAACGCTCAAATTTCGCGCATTACGTGCCCGATTGGTAACCCTATCTTAGGCAAACACCCGCAAGCTATTGCGATTGGGGTCGGCTCTTCTTTATTGAAGGCGTCGCAAACTGTGGCACAAACACAAAGGAACTCAGCGTGAGCGATCCACTTCTGCGCTTGAGTGGCCTGACCAAGGCCTATCCCGGAGTTGTCGCCAATAGCGATATCTCGTTTGATATTCACGCAGGCGAAGTGCATGCTTTGCTCGGCGAAAACGGTGCTGGAAAGTCAACGCTGGTCAAGATGATCTACGGGTTGGTAAAGCCTGACACGGGTCGCATGACGCTAAACAACGCACCCTTCGCGCCCAGCGCACCAAGTGCGGCGCGCCTGTCTGGTGTGGCCATGGTATTCCAGCATTTCTCGCTATTTGATGCGTTGAATGTTGCAGAAAATATCGCGCTCGGGATGGAAAACGCACCTAAGCAGCGTGACTTGGCCGCAAAGATCAAAGAGGTGTCCCATCAATATGGTCTGCCGCTTGATCCTTTCATGCGGGTCGGCGATTTGTCCGCAGGAGAGCGGCAACGCGTTGAAATCATTCGCTGTCTTTTGCAAAATCCCAAATTGTTGATCATGGATGAGCCGACATCTGTTCTAACCCCGCAAGAAGTGGAAATCCTGTTCAAGACGCTGCGTCAACTTAAATCAGAAGGCACAGCGATCCTTTATATCAGCCATAAACTCGAAGAGATTCGAAGCCTGTGTGATACGGCGACGATCCTGCGTTTGGGCAAAAAAGTGGCGACCTGCACACCCGCAGACACCAGCGCCAAAGAACTCGCAGAAATGATGGTCGGCGAAACTTTGCATGTGCCAGAACGCGCAGCAGGCGCGTTTGGCGAGGTTTTGCTTGATGTTACAAACCTATCTTTGCGCGCGCCCAGTGAATTTGGCACGGCGCTCAAAGAGGTGAGCTTTAAGGTGCGCGCGGGCGAAATCCTTGGAATTGGGGGGGTCGCTGGCAACGGTCAGGACGAACTGCTTGGCGCTTTGTCTGGCGAAGTGAGCAGCACGAATGCGGTCAGCCTGCGTGGGCGCGACATCAGTAAGCTCGGCCCGCAACAAAGGCGCGCTTTGGGGGTTTTGGCGGCACCTGAGGAACGCCTCGGGCATGCAGCAGTCCCTGACATGAGTTTGACAGAGAACGCGCTTTTATCAGCAGCCGTGCGCAAAGACATGATGCGATCCGGCTTTTTGAATTGGGGCAAGGCCAAAGCCTATGCGGAGCACGTGATCAAAGAGTTTGATGTGCGCACCCCCGGACCTGCGAACGCAGCGCGCTCGCTTTCTGGCGGTAATTTACAGAAATTTGTGATCGGACGAGAAGTCTTGCAAGACCCTGATGTTTTGATCGTGAACCAGCCCACGTGGGGCGTAGATGCCTCCGCCGCAGCGGCGATCCGCCAATCTTTGATGGATCTCGCCGCGAAAGGTGCGGCTTTGATCGTGATCTCGCAAGACTTGGACGAACTCATGGAAATTTCAGACCACTTCGCCGCATTGAACGAAGGACGTTTGTCCGCCATTCGCCCTGTGCAAGGCCTAAGCGTGGAAGAGATCGGCCTGATGATGGGCGGTGTGCACGACAGCATGGAGGGCGCGGCATGATCCGCCTCGAAAAGCGCGCGCAACCAAGTCAGTTTTGGACCTTTGCGACACCTTTCTTGGCCGTCATCATGACGATGATCGTCGGTGGCATCATGTTTGCCGCGCTTGGCAGTGACCCATTCGAGGCGATCCGCACCATCTTTTGGGATCCTTTGTTTAGCGAACAATTCGCCGCCTATTCACGCCCACAATTGTTGGTGAAAGCGGGGCCCCTGATCCTGATTGCGATTGGACTTTCTTTGGGTTTCAAGGCTGGCATCTGGAACATTGGCGCAGAAGGTCAATACATCATGGGTGCCATTTGCGGCGCTGGCATGGGCCTTGCGTTCTACCCCTCTGAGAGCTTTATCATTTTCCCGCTCATGATCCTCGCAGGCGCGCTTGGCGGCTGGGCTTGGGCGATGATCCCGGCGATTTTGAAAACCCGTTTCGGTACAAATGAAATTCTGGTTTCTTTGATGCTGGTTTACGTAGCCGAAGCTTGGCTTGCTTCTGTATCGTCTGGTCTGTTGAAAAACCCCGAGGGCATGGGCTTTCCCGGAAGCCGCAATTTGCAGCAATACCCTGCAAGCGCCAACCTTGAAATCATCCAAGGCACAGGTATGCACTATGGCGTTTTGACCGCCTTCATCGCGGTGATCTTCGCCTATGTCTTGCTGTCACGACACATACTTGGCTTTCAGATCCGTTTGACTGGCGAAGCCCCCCGCGCTGCACGGTTCGCTGGTGTGAACCCGACGCGGATCGTGTTTCTCTGCCTCGGTCTTGCGGGCGCGCTCGCGGGTATGGCAGGCATGTTCGAGGTCTCTGGCCCCGCAGGTCAAATCACCATCGACTTCAATTCGGGCTATGGCTTTACCGCGATTATCGTCGCGTTCTTGGGCCGATTGCACCCTATCGGTATACTCTTTGCGGGCCTGCTTATGGCGCTCACCTACATCGGCGGTGAACTCGCGTCATTGATGCTGGGCATCCCATCCGCAGCAATCCAATTGTTCCAAGGAATGCTTTTGTTCTTCCTGCTTGCAACAGATGTGTTCATCAACTTCCGTATCCGGTTAGACTCTGGGGAGGCCGCATAATGGACCTGTCATCCATCAACCCCGTCCTTCTCATCGCCTCTTTGATGGTATCTGCCACGCCTATTTTGCTCGCGGCTTTGGGCGAACTCGTTGTCGAAAAGTCAGGCGTTCTAAACCTAGGCGTTGAAGGCATGATGATCACTGGCGCGATCTGTGGTTTTGCGATTGGCGTCAATACAGGCTCGCCCGTTTTAGGCTTTATGTTTGCGGCTATCTGTGGCGCTTTGCTGTCGCTCGCCTTCGGCATTTTAACGCAATATTTGCTCTCTAACCAAGTTGCCACGGGACTTGGACTAACCCTTGTTGGGCTTGGCCTAAGTTCACTGATTGGTAAACCTTATGAGGGTATCAAATCGCCAACGCTGCAAAAGATGGAGCTGCCGATTCTCTCTGATATTCCTATCGTTGGGCCTATGCTGTTCTCGCACGATCCGATGGTCTACTTCTCAGTGGCCCTCGTTGCAGCGACTTGGGCGGTGCTGAAATACAGTCGTGCGGGTCTGATCCTGCGCGCTGTTGGCGAAAGCCATGATGCCGCCCACGCGCTTGGGTATAAAGTCGTGCGCATTCGCCTGCTTGCGATCCTGTTTGGCGGCGCTTGTGCTGGATTGGCAGGCGCATACATTAGCCTTGTGCGGGTTCCACAATGGACGGAAGGCATGACCGCTGGTGCGGGTTGGATCGCCCTCGCGATTGTTGTTTTCGCAAGCTGGAAACCATGGCGTGTGCTGATAGGTGCCTATCTTTTTGGCGGTGTCACGGTCTTACAGCTGAATCTACAGGCAGCAGGAGCGAAGGTGCCGATCGAGGTCTTGTCGATGTCGCCTTATCTGATAACTATTGCAGTGCTCGTGATCATCTCGGCGCGCGGCAATCATGGCGCGCCCGCTGCACTGGGCAAGATTTTCCACGCCTCTCGTTAAGAGCGGCAGAACACCACCATCCACAGGGGGATGCATCACATGAAACGCAGAACACTTCTCGCGAGCGCAGCTGTCGCGCTGGCACTCACAGGCACTGCATTTGCAGACGGCCACGGCAAAACCAAAGTTGGTTTCGTCTTTGTTGGCCCTGTCGGCGACGGCGGCTGGACATATGAGCACAACAAAGGCCGCCTCGCGGTCGAAGAAGCATTTGGAGATAAAGTCGAAACAGTGTTTCAGGAAAGCGTCCCTGAGGGTGCAGATTCCGAACGTGTGATGACACAAATGGCGCTGTCGGGTGCAGATCTAATCTTCACAACGTCCTTTGGCTACATGGACCCGACGATCAACGTTGCAAAGAAATTCCCGGACGTGAAATTCGAGCACGCGACAGGCTACAAGCAAGCTGACAACGTGTCTGTCTATTCCGCGCGTTTCTACGAAGGTCGCGCAGTTCAGGGCCATATCGCGGGCAAGATGACGAAGACCAACAAAGTTGGCTACATCGCGTCCTTCCCAATTCCTGAGGTTATTCGCGGCATCAACTCTGCATTTATCCACGCGAAGAAGGTTAATCCTGACGTCGAATTCTCTATCGTTTGGGCCTACACTTGGTTTGATCCCGCGAAAGAAGCAGACGCGGCACAAGCTCTGATCGAGCAAGGCGCAGACGTCATTTTGCAGCACACAGACTCCACCGCGCCACAGGCCGCAGCGGAAGCAGCTGGCGGCGTCATCACCTTCGGTCAAGCATCTGACATGGCAGAGTTCGGCCCGATGCCGCGCGTTTCGTCCATCATCGACGATTGGGCACCCTACTACATCGACCGCGTTCAAGCGGTGATGGATGGCACATGGACAAGCACCAGCACATGGGACGGTATCGGCCCTGGCATGGTTAAAATCGGTGAAATTTCCGATGCTGTTCCAGCGGACGTTAAGGAAGAAGCGCTTGCGATGGTCGCGGCTTTGGGTGACGGCAGCTACCACGCCTTCACTGGCCCGATCAACAAACAGGACGGCTCCGCATGGCTCGCTGAAGGCGAAACAGCGGACGACGGCACACTTGCTGGCATGTCTTTCTACGTTGAAGGCATCACAGGTGAAATCCCTAACTAAAGTTCGGATCATCTGACAAGAACAAGGCCTCGCTTGGTGACAAGCGGGGCCTTTTTTGTAGCGCGGTGCTGTTGCTCTTTTCAAGCCAAGCAGCGCGTGCCATTTTGGCAGCATGATAGATATCAAAACCCTAAATGGAACCGCCGCGAGCCCATTCGCTTTTGGCACAATGCAATTTGGCGGCACTGCCGATGAAACAGCCAGCGCCGAGATGTTTGACGCATCACGTGCGGCAGGCATTAACCACTTTGACACTGCATATCTTTATACAGAAGGTCGCTCCGAAACGATCCTTGGGGCACTTGTAAAGCCCCTGCGCGACGAGCTGATAATCGCCACTAAAGTTGCTTATGACGAACAGGGTGATCCTACCAAACTCCAAACCGATTTTGACGTTTCGCGCAAAAGGCTAGGTATGGAGTGCGTTGATATCCTTTACCTGCATCGTCACGTCGGCAAGGACCTGCCGCGCGCGATTGAATGGATGGCTGAGCAACAAAGCCAAGGCACACTTCGCTATATTGGACTGTCGAACTTCGCTGCTTGGCAAGTCATGGATGCTGTCGGGCTGGCCAAATCGCACGGAACACGCATCGATATCATCCAGCCCATGTACAACCTTGTGAAGCGCCAAGCAGAGGTTGAAATTCTGCCGATGTGCATGGATCAAGGCATCACATGCGCGCCCTATTCGCCGCTTGGTGGTGGATTGTTGACCGGAAAATATGGCCAAGGCGCGAGTGGTCGAATCGCGACGGATACACGCTATAACCAGCGTTATTCACTTGCATATATGCACGAAACCGCTGCCGCCCTAAGTGCGCTCGCGCACGAACAGAACATTCATCCAGCAACGCTCGCCGCCGCATGGGTTGCCCATCACTCGTTTGCGCCTGTGCCGCTCTTATCAGCGCGTTCCGTTCAGCAATTGCAGCCTTCACTCGACGCAATCACCTTTGAAATGGACGACGCGCTTTATCAAAAGATTGCGGCACTCAGCCCTACCCCACCACCTGCGACAGATCGCTGGGAAGAACGCGTATGACCCTCCCTCCGACAGCAAGCATTGCAGAGCAAATGGATGATGGCCGACTTGTCGCGCCGTCTGCTTCTAAAAACGCGAACGCGCTTTGCCAAGTCCTGCGCGATTTTGCCCCAAAGACAGGTCGCGCAGTTGAGCTGGCAAGCGGAACTGGCCAGCATTGCGTCGCTTTTGCCAAGGCGTGCCCAAACCTCATTTGGGTGCCCACGGATATCGACGAAGCGCGGCTCGCTTCTATTGCGATTTATGTGAGTGATGCGCAGCTTGAGAACCTGACATTGCCAGTAAAACTTGACGCGACCAAAGCGGGTTGGAGCGCAAGTACAGGAAAACTCAACCTGATTGTTTTGGTTAATTTGCTTCATCTGATCAGTGCTGAACATGCGCGCACAGCTATGGATGAAGTCAGCCAAGCGCTTGCCCCTGGTGGCATGTTCTTGCTCTATGGCCCATTCAAACGAGAAGGTGCGTTGATCTCTGAAGGGGATGCGCGTTTTCATGAAAGCCTGATCAATGCAGATCGCGAAATTGGCTACAAAGACGACACTGAAATTTTGAATTGGGCGTGCGACAGTGGCCTTGTGGTGGATCAAATCCTTGAAATGCCCGCAAATAATTTGAGTTTTGTAATTCGTAAACCGAAGTAATTTTCTATGACTTTGACCCGCCGCGCGACACTCACTGGATTGGCAAGTTTGCCACTACTTTCAGCGCCTTCGCTTTTGCTTGCACGCTCGACGTTTCGAGACAACGATCCTGTAAATTTTGGCGCTCGAGGGCCTTCGACGTTTCCAGTTCACGGCATTGATGCTGCGCGCTTTCAAGGCCAAATGGATTGGAAACAAGTGCGTCGCCAAGGCATCCGTTTTGCCTGGCTGAAAGCAACGGAAGGCGGTGATTTACTTGATCCTGAATTTAAAGCGAATTGGCGCGCAGCTAAACGTGCGCGCGTGCCAGTTGGGGCCTATCATTTCTATTACTTTTGCACCGATCCAGATACGCAGGCCAAGTGGTTCATCAAGAATGTGCCGCGTCTGCGCGGGGGAATGCCACCTGTGCTCGATCTGGAATGGAACCCGTTTTCGCCGACCTGCACCTTGCGCCCGCCAGCAGCCGAAGTGCGCAGAGTTGCCAATCGGTTCATCAAGATTATTGAGCGTCACTACCAAACCCGTGTTGTCGTCTACACTGCCCCCGATTTCTGGGAACGCAACGATGTTGCCCGCCTGAAACGAGACTTCTGGCTGCGCTCAACAGCCAATCACGTCGAACAACGCTATCGCGTCAAAGGGTGGCGGTTTTGGCAATACACTGCGACGGGTGTTCTGGACGGCATCGAAAAAGAAGTCGATTTAAACTGCTTCAACGGCTCTGAGGCACAGTGGAAGCAGTGGCGCAAATCGCGGGGTGTGGGCTAATAGCGCGCTGCCTTAAAAGCAGCGCGCATCCCATCAACCGTCTACACGGATAGTGGTGTTCTTTGGATCATAAGGGCTGTCTTCAACGATTTCAGCATCCCAAAGCTGGTTCAGCATTTTGACTTTCAGTTTTTGACCGACAACCGCCAAATCAGGCGACACATAACCCATGCCAATCGACTTGCCGAAGTGCACAGAATACCCACCAGAGGTGAGACGACCTACTTTGGTGTCCCCGTCATAAAGCGCCTCGCGGCCCCATGGGTCCGCATCGCTCGGTCCATCAATCAGCAAAGTCACGCACTTGGATCTGATGCCAATCGCTTCCATCTCTGCCTTGCCCTGAAACTCCTTGCTCAGATCAATAAACCGCGGCAAGTCCGCTTCCGCAGGTGTTGCATCGCGACCCAACTCGTTGCCAAAGGCGCGATAAGATTTTTCCTGACGCAACCAGTTTTGGGCGCGCGCACCAACCAGTTTCATCCCATGGGGCTCACCCGCTTTTTCCAGCAAATCAAACAGATAGTTCTGCATTTCCATCGGATGGTGCAACTCCCACCCCAGCTCGCCCGTGTAGGCCACGCGGATCGCATTCACGGGGCACATGCCCAGCTCAATCTTGCGCGCAGAGAGCCAAGGGAAGCGCTTGTTCGTGAGTGCAGTCGCAGGATCAGCATCCTTAATAACGCTGTTCAAAACATCGCGTGATTTGGGGCCCGCGATGGCAAACACACCCCACTGCGTGGTAACATCCTGAATCTCGATATAGCCGAACTCAGGCGCTTTATCCTCCGCAGCTTTGCGCAGGAAGTCAGCGTCATACGCAGTCCAAGCACCGGCGCTCACAAGATAATAATCGTTCTCGCCATTGCGCACGATGGTGTATTCTGTGCGTGTCGTACCCGCCGCAGTCAGCGCATAGGTTAGGTTGATACGGCCAATTTTCGGCAGTTTGTTACAGGTAAACCAATCCAGGAACGCCGTCGCACCCGGGCCCTTGACCACATGCTTCGTGAAGGCCGTCGCATCGATGAGGCCGACGCCCTCACGGATCGCTTTGGCTTCCTCAACCGCGTGCTCCCACCACGCACCGCGACGGAACGAACGACCATCGTGATCGAAGTTATCAGGCGCATCGAGAGGTCCATAATAGTTAGGACGCTCCCATCCATTCACAAATCCAAACTGCGCGCCACGTGATTTCTGGCGGTCATAAGCAGGCGCCGTGCGAAGCGGGCGACAGGCCGGACGTTCTTCATCAGGGTGGTGCAAAACATAGACGTGATCGTAGCACTCTTCATTCTTGCGCGCCGCGAATTCCGTTGTCATCCAATTGCCGTAACGCTTAGGATCAAGGCTCGCCATGTCGATCTCGGCTTCGCCGTTTACCATCATTTGCGCAAGGTAATAGCCCGTGCCACCCGCCGCTGTGATGCCAAACGAAAACCCTTCTGCCAGCCACATATTGCGCAGACCCGGTGCTGGACCAACAAGCGGATTACCATCAGGTGTGTAGCAGATTGGACCGTTGAAATCATCCTTCAGCCCGCTTTCCTCACATGACGGCATCCGGTGGATCATCGCCATATATTGCTCTTCGATCCGGTCCAGTGCGAGCGGGAAAAGATCTGCGCGGAAACTGTCTGGCACGCCATATTCAAAGACTGCTGGCGCGTCTTTTTCGTACACGCCCAAGATCCAACCACCACGTTCTTCACGAACATAGCTTTGCGCGTCTGCATCACGGATTACAGGGTGCTCAGGATTGCCATCCTTGCGCCATTGCTGCAACGCGGGATCAACGTCAGTCACAATGAACTGGTGCTCAACAGGGATCGCAGGAATTTTGATGCCAAGCATTTTCGCGGTGCGCTGCGCATGGTTGCCAGAAGCGGTTACGACATGTTCTGCGGTGATGACAACCTGCTCGTCAGACGCGATCAGATTGCCGCCCTTCTCGATCATCTTCGAACAAGTCACGTTCCAATGCGTGCCTGTCCATTCAAAGCTATCAGCTTGCACACGGCGTACAATTTCGACGCCGCGCTGACGCGCGCCCTTGGCCATCGCCATCGTTACATCCGCAGGGTTAATATAGCCGTCCGTCGCGTGATACAAAGCGCCCTCAAGCGTCTCGGTATTGATCAATGGCCAGCGCGCTTTGATCTCGTCAGGGGTCAAGAATTCATAAGGGACGCCGCAGGTTTCGGCAGTTGACGCATAGACCATATACTCGTCCATGCGTTCTTTGGTTTGGGCCATACGCAGATTACCAACGACCGCGAAACCCGCGTTCAGACCCGTTTCCGCCTCAAGCTCTTTGTAGAAATCAACAGAGTATTGGTGAATATGCGTCGTCGCAAAGCTCATGTTGAAGAGCGGCAAAAGACCCGCGGCATGCCATGTAGACCCAGACGTCAGCTCATCACGTTCCAGCAGCATGACATCATCCCAACCCGCTTTCGCAAGATGATACGCGATAGACGTTCCGACAGCACCGCCGCCAACGACAAGAGCTTTGACCTGAGTTTTCATGATCTGCGATTCCCTGAAATGCACTTTCATCCCTTGTCGCAAATGTCGCAGGCACGCGCGGGGTCAAGCCGACGCAAAACCGTTGGAAACCGACTTCTTTTTACTTTGCGCGTTAGCCGCTCTCAGAACCGCTTTGTTGATCTGTATTGGAAGCATTTGCGTGTTGTGGCGTTTCAAACGCCTCTGACACCTTGTCTAACTTGTCTATCCGCACCTTCGCCTTTCGCACCTTCTGCACCAAATTCGACGAACGCATTGCTTCGTTTGTGATGCAATGCGTATTGAGCGGCTCGATTGCCATAGACACACCATGCGCCCCCGCGCCTGAAATCACACCACGTTTGAGCAGCATAGCATTTAATTCTTGCGCCATCGCACTGTCCACACGCAACAAACGCTGCAACATTTCTGGCGAGCATCGATTGTGCGCACGAGCTAGCAATTTGGCTGTGGCATAATGCGAAAATGCGGTTTGTGATGCCGCAGCAGGCGCCAACGAAGCAACGGCAGGCAAGGCAGGCACTGCAAATATAGCAGCGAGCGAGGCGGTGAAGGATCGTCTATTCATAAGTTAGATATGGTGTTGCGAATGGCTCGCAACAAGGGGAGACGCCAATTTAGAAGAACAACCCGACCTTCATCTTTCAAAATAAACTTATTTCCCAAGGGCAACGCCTTCGCGCCGCGGATCGGCTCCACCGAGCAAGCTATCACCGATCGAGATCGCGTTGATTCCTGAATTAAGATCGCGTATTTTCACCTTATATCCAAGCGCTTCCAACTCAGGAGCCATCGCCTCCATCGCGCTACCAGCTTCCAGATCATAGGTGCCAAAACGGTTCACAGCATGCCCGAGCGAAACCGCCTGTTGAACATCCATTCCCCAATCTAAGTGCGCGACAATCGTTTTTGCCACGTAGCCAATAATCCGGCTGCCACCGGGGCTACCCACCACCAAAACAGGTCTACCGTCTTTCAAAACAATCGTCGGAGCCATCGAAGAACGCGGTCGTTTGCCCGGTGCGACGGCATTGGCGATCGGCACCCCTTCTTTATGCGTGCGAAACGAGAAATCTGTCAGCTCATTGTTCAGCAAAAATCCCCGCACCATCAGGCGCGAGCCAAACGCATTTTCAATCGTCGTCGTCATCGACAACGCGTTACCGTAGCTATCCACGATTGAGATATGAGAGGTCGATGGCAGCTCAATACTCTCATCATCTGCCCAGAGCATCGCATGATCAAACGCTGGCATGCCCGCACTCACCGTCTCCAAAGCAGGCCCCCCATCCAGCGCCTCCGCACGCTGCGCCAAATACTCGGGATCGACCAAGCCTTTCACAGGCACGGGCACAAAATCGCTATCCGCCATGTAGCGCCCACGATCTGCAAACGCGAGCCGCGAAGCATCGCCAATCAAGCGCCAGCTTTGTGGATTTTCAGCACCCAAAGCGGCCAAGTCGTAGCCATCCAGCATTCCCAAGATCTGCCCAACCGTCAACGCCCCAGACGAGGGTGGCCCCATCCCACAGACCTCATGCGCGCGATAAGCAGCGCAAACCGAGGCACGCTCTTTGACCTCATAGCCGCGCATGTCAGACATGCTCAACACACCAGGATTACCACTCGTGTTGCGCACGGTTCGCACAATTTCACGCGCGATATCACCGTTATAAAAATTCATCGTCCTGTTCTTGGCGAGATCACGCAGCGTCTCTGCATAGTCAGGATTGCGTAGGGTTTTACCTTCTTTCAAAGGCACACCTGCCGGATAAAAATACGCAGACGAACCACCGAAGCGCACCAAGCGGTTTGAGTCGCGCGCAATCATACCAGCCAAACGCTCTGATACTTTGAAGCCACCAGCGGCCAACGCGATGCCATCTTCAAACAGCGTATCCCACTTTTGGTTGCCCCATTTTTGATGCGCGCGTTCCATCAACGCAGGCGTGCCAGGCACCCCAACCGAGCGCCCACCAACAACCGCATCCCAGAACTTCAAAGGCTCTCCATTCTCGTCCTGAAACAAACGCGGAGTCGCATCAGCGGGTGCAGTCTCGCGCCCGTCAAGCGTGGTTAATGCGCCACTCTCTGCATCATACCAAACCAGAAACGCGCCACCACCAAGACCAGAGCTTTGCGGCTCAACCAGTCCTAGAACGGTTTGCACCGCGATCATCGCATCCGCAGCCGTCCCACCACGCCTAAGCACCTTGGCGCCCGCTTGCGACGCCAATGGATTGGCAGCAACGATCATCCAGTCTTGCGCTTCGACCGGCGTTCCAGCCGCTTTGGAATTAAGGGAAATCGTCGTCTCAGGCTGAACCGCATCTGCGGCCTCCTGAGCGAATAAAGCAAACGGCGCAATCAACGCCAATCCTGTTGAAATCAACTTCTGGCGCATCGTCTCGTCTCCCTAAATTGTTTTATAACATCCCCGGAACGACCTGATCCGGTGGGCGATGCCCATCTGCAAATGTCTTGATATTGATGATGACTTTTTCACCCATCTCTAGGCGACCTTCTTGAGTGGCCGACCCCATATGCGGTAGCAACACAACGTTTGGCAGCCCTTGCAAATCAGGGCTCACTTCCGTGCCATGTTCATAGACATCAAGCCCAGCACCAGCGATGTCACCCGCCTTGAGCATTCGCGTCATTGCATTTTCATCAATCACTTCACCGCGTGACGTGTTCACCAAAACAGCGCTGGGTTTCATCAGCTTCAAACGTCGCGCATTGAGCAAATGAAAGGTCGAGGGCGTATGCGGACAATTCACGGACAGAACGTCCATACGCGCGACCATCTGATCGAGGCTCTCCCAATAGGTCGCCTCCAAACCATCCTCAACCTCTGGACGCAAACGGCGGCGATTATGATAATGGATCTGCATCCCAAATGCGCGCGCGCGCTGCGCCACTGCTTGGCCAATGCGACCCATACCAAGAATACCAAGGCGACGCCCACCAACGCGACCACCCAGCAAAGCTGTCGGAGCCCAACCGCCCCACTCACCCGACTGCATAACGCTCAATCCTTCAGGAATGCGCCGCGTCACGGCGAGCAAAAGCGCCATCGTCATGTCAGCGGTGTCATCGGTCAAAACTCCGGGCGTGTTAGACACCAAAATCCCACGCTGCCGCGCTGTCGCCACGTCTATATGATCCACTCCGACACCATAGTTCGCGATCAACTTCAAACGCGGACCGGCACCTGCAAGCAAGGCAGCATCAATCGTATCTGTTACCGTTGGCACCAAAATATCAGCCGTTTTCACCGCTTCAGAGAGCTCCGCACGCGTCATCGGTGTGTCATCATCACGCAAGCGCACATCAAAAAGCTCTTTAATCCGTGTCTCAACCGCCTCTGGCAGGCGTCGCGTCACGACAACACTCAAGCGTTCTGATGGCATCTTGCTCTCCTTGCGGGTTTTCAAACGGACCGTTCAGGTGCAGAGTGCCCAAAAGCGCCGCCACCTACAAGAAGCAAGGCGCAATAATATTACGCAGTCAAAAAAACAGGCCTATTTATGAAACCAATTGCGACGCTTTTGCGAGCAGGCATGCTCGCTCTTATTGCAGCGACAGCCAGCGCGTCCGAGCGCGGGGCCGTGACCAATTTACCCTTGCCTCGGTACGTTTCCCTAAAGGCGAGCGAAGGTAACGTGCGGCGTGGGCCTTCCCTCAGCCATCGCATCGACTGGGTCTTCAAACGCCGCGATATGCCACTTGAAATCACCGCTGAACATGGCCACTGGCGTCGCGTACGCGACCGCGATGGCGCAGGCGGTTGGGTGCATTATTCTTTGCTCTCTGGCACACGCTACGTGCTGATCGAGCAAGACATGCTCGCACTCTACCAACGCGCGGATCCAGCGACTCCTGTTATGGCTCGATTAGAACATGGCGTGATTGCACGACTTGGGAAATGCGGCCCTGCTTGGTGTCGCCTCACCTCATCGGGCTACAAAGGCTGGGCACCAAAAGCAGCACTTTGGGGCGTTAGACTGGAAGAACTTCGCGAATAAACCGCTGCTCTTCCTCTCTTTTTAAATATCCTAGGGGGTCTGGGGGACTAGTCCCCCAGCCGGTCGGATCGCTTTGCGATCCGAAAACATCACATGCAATAACTGCCAGATCGATACCGCGCCGTATCAAAATGGAAATGATCCTGATGATAGCGATCTGCATTCGGCCCTAAAACTGTACCAAACGGCCCACAAGCCGCCTTGTGCATGCGCTTCAAAGCCGGGCCGTTCTTTCCAGAACGCCAGCCTTTCAAAACCGTAATCACTTCTTCGTTTTTCAGCTTAATTCCAGAAATATCAATCGCACGGCCTTTGCCGTGCTCTGAAATCTTGGCACCCTTTTTGTTATTGCGCGTACGGCACGCATAATGCGCAGCGAAACGCAAAGATTTCACACCACCACCGCGATTACCAAGCGCAGGCTTCACGCCTTTATCAATCCAAGTCTTCAAAGCTTTTGCCGTACCGCAATCCATGACAGACGATTGGCTCAGCGCAACACCCGAAACAGATCGAACCTTAACAGCGTTTTGCACACCGCATCCGCGAATACGCCCTGGAACAGCGCCAACCACATCGCCTTGAATCGCGGGGTCACCGCAAACAGACCCTTTCACAAGCGCGCGTTTTGCTTGGCGGCGTTGGCCCATGACCTTTTCCGCCAATCCTTTTGGGCGCGTCACTGGATGCAAAGATTGCGGCAATCCCACTGCAGCTGACGCGAGCATAATCTGCGCGCCATCACCCATGGCCTTTTCTTGCTCCGACATTGGGCGCAGCTTCGGGCGATGTGGCAAAGCGGCTTCAGCAGCTAAAACTGCCTTCACTTCAGGGCGTAACTTAGGGCGCAGCAAAACTGGCGAAGGTTCTTGCCCACGCGCCAAAGGACGCATCGACGCATCAGGCGCAATTGCCGCGGCTGGCATCGCCAAACACCCGAGCAAGATCGCTGCAATCACATGCTTCATGTTTTCGTTCGCCCAAAATCGGGGGCATCCGTATCCTGCCCCGCTTCAACAATGCCCCGCCGGATGCCACGTGTGCGCGTGAAATAATCATGCAACATATCGCCATCTTCGGTGCGGATCGCGCGTTGCAATGCAAAAAGCTCTTCTGTGAAGCGCCCAAGAATTTCCAACGTCGCGTCTTTGTTGTTTAAGAACACATCGCGCCACATGGTAGGGTCAGACGCTGCGATGCGTGTAAAGTCGCGGAAACCCGCCGCCGAATAGTTGATCACTTCGCTATCTGTCACGCGACTGAGATCATCGGCGACACCAACCATCGTATATGCGATCAAGTGCGGCGCGTGGGAAGTCACGGCCAGCACAAGATCATGATGATCCGCATCCATGCGCGCGGTTTTCGACCCGATCGCTTGCCAAAGTGTATCAAGCTGATCGACCACGGCGACATCAGTGCCCTCCACCGGTACGATCAGAAACCAGCGCCCTTCAAACAGTTCAGCAAACCCCGAACGTGGGCCTGAATGCTCTGTACCCGCAAGCGGATGCGAGGGAACAAAATGCACTGTATCAGGTAAATGCGGATGCACTGCGTCTATGACTGCTCGCTTGACAGATCCAACGTCTGTGACCGTCGCGCCTGCTTTCAGCGCTGGTGCGATCTCGCGCGCGACCGCATCCATCGCACCAACAGGGACGCAAAGAACCACGAGATCAGCGCCTTCGACGGCTTCGGCCGCGCTGTCACAAATACGATCACACAGCCCAATCTCACGCGCGATATCGCGCGTTTCGCCAGATCGTGCATAGCCCGTCACTTCGCCAACCAAACCATCGCGCTTGAACGCCCAATAGAGCGAGGAAGCAATCAATCCTAGGCCAATTAGTGCCACGCGATCATAAATCTGACTCATCGCGCGCCGCCTTTGAACTGGCCAACCGCATGAGCAATTTGGCGACAAGATGCTTCATCACCGACGGTGATGCGCAAAGCTTTGGGCAGTTTGTAGCCCTTCACACGTCGCACAATCAGCCCTTGGCTTTGTAGGTAGGCGTCGCATGCACCTGCTTCTTCATCACTGCCAAACCGCGCAAGTATAAAGTTCGCGAGGCTCACATCCGATGGCACGCCATGCGCGGCCAGTGCATGCGAAAGCCAGTCGCGCCATTTCGCATTCGCCTCACGGCATTGATTGACGTAGGCCTGATCCTGAACCGCCGCCAAAGCAGCGCGCAAACCAGCATCGCTCAAGTTAAATGGACCACGTACGCGGTTCAGCACATCAATGATCGCTTTAGGTGCATAGCCCCAACCGACCCGCAAAGCGCCAAGCCCATAAATCTTGGAAAAGGTGCGCGTCATCACAACATTCTCGCGCGCGTCCACCAAGGCTGCTCCACCATCATATTCCTCAACATACTCCGCATAAGCGCCGTCGAGCACCAAAATCGCTTGCTCTGGAATACCCGCCGCCAAACGCTCGACCTCAGACAAAGCAATCATCGTGCCCGTTGGATTGTTAGGGTTCGCAATAAAAACCAGCTTGGTCTTGTTCGTGCAGGCCGCGAGGATCGCATCGACATCTGTCACGCGGCTTTGCTCTTTCACTTCGACAGGTTTCGCCCCTGCTGCACGCGCGGAAATCGCGTACATGGCAAAGCCGTGCTCTGTGTGAATGACTTCGTCACCTTTGCCCGCGTAGGCTTGGCACAAAAACGCGATGATTTCATCAGAGCCTGCACCGCAAATGATGCGGTCCCCGTCCAAACTGTACACCGATGCAATGGCTGCGCGAAGCTCAGCGTGATCCGACGAAGGATACCGATGCAGCGAACGCGCACCCGCCTCATAAGCCTTGATCGCGGCAGGCGACGGGCCGAACGGGTTCTCGTTCGACGAGAGTTTCACGACATTGCTGACACCCTCAACATGCGTCGCGCCGCCTTGATAAAGCTCGATGTCCATAATGCCCGGTTGGGGTTTGATCTTGCTCATGTGCTGGTCTCCTTACTGCGCTTTTAGCCAGCCCGTTTCGCCAAAGCCAGCCGAAACGAAAAAGGCCGCCGCGATCTCTCGCGACGGCCCTGAATTTTATGCTGTGAACCTTAGTTCTGTGCGTAATATTCGATCACGAGGTTTGGTTCCATCAGCACCGGATACGGCACGTCGGACAGACCAGGTGTACGTGTGAATGTCGCTGTCAGCTTGGAGTGATCGACGTCCATGTAGTCAGGCACATCGCGCTCTGGAAGCTGTGTTGCTTCAAGAATTGCGGCCATCTGCTTGGAACGATCACGTACCTCAACAACGTCGCCTTCGCGAACGCGGTAGGATGCGATGTTTACTTTCTTGCCGTTCACACGGACGTGGCCGTGGTTCACGAACTGGCGTGCAGCAAAGATTGTTGGAACGAACTTGGCACGGTACACAACCGCGTCCAAACGACGCTCGAGAAGGCCGATGAGGTTTTCACCTGTATCGCCTTTGACGCGGTCCGCTTCTTTAAAGATCTTCTTGAACTGCTTCTCAGTCAGGTCGCCATAGTAGCCCTTGAGCTTCTGCTTGGCGCGCAACTGCAGACCAAAGTCGGAAACTTTTGCCTTACGGCGCTGACCGTGCTGGCCGGGGCCATATTCACGGCGATTTACTGGGGACTTCGGACGACCCCAGATGTTTTCGCCCATACGGCGGTCAATTTTATATTTGGCAGATGTGCGTTTGGTCACGATCTGGATCCTTTCAAGTTTCATTTTTGAAAGGTGCTGTCCTTTGGTTTCGCTCTATACGTGAAGGTATAAACAGAGCTCGACCCGACAGGCATCCCCTTACGAGGGCCACCAACACCAATAAAAGGGCGCATACAGAGGGGGTTTGCGCGAGTCAACAGCGCTAAGGTTCAACGCACAAGCTTTTTAACCCCCTCGTGCCTCGGACACGTCACAAGGTGATCATTGATCATGCCAACTGCCTGCATAAATGCGTAAACGATTGTAGGCCCACAAAATTTGAAACCGCGTTTCTTCAGGTCTTTCGAAACCTGTGTAGAAAGTTCCATAAAAGCAGGCACTTCATCGAGTGTGCGCCAAGAATTCTGGATTGGCGAACCACCGACAAAGCCCCAAAGGTAGCGATCAAAACCTTGCTCTTGTTCAATGCTCTGCCAAACACGCGCGTTGGTAATCGTTGCGCCGATTTTGCCACGATGGCGGATGATACCGGGGTTTTGCAAAAGCCTTTCGATTTCTTCCTCACCCCAGCCCGCGACGATATTGGGATCAAACCCAGCAAAAGCTTCGCGAAAATTCTCGCGTTTCTTGAGGATCGTGATCCAGCTCAGTCCCGCTTGAAAACCATCAAGGATTAGCTTCTCCCAAAGTGCACGACTGTCATATTCAGGCACGCCCCAGTCAGTGTTATGATATACCGCTGCTACCCCAAAACCCGAATTTTTTCATGGGTTATGACGCGGAAATTGTCTGATACTTGGTCACGGAAGGCTTTCCACTCATTTGGG
>Ga0206127_1002353_pt1 | contig 18929 bp, 7 predicted proteins | sample Helgoland_Spring_6_FD_148646 | JGI IMG/M metagenome (GOLD analysis project Ga0206127, IMG submission 148646) | Pelagic subsurface seawater microbial communities from Kabeltonne, Helgoland, North Sea - Helgoland_Spring_Bloom_20160419_1 | ecosystem: Environmental > Aquatic > Marine > Epipelagic ...
CTTTTGGAAAGCTCAGAGGTGAAATAAACTGAACACCATCAAATAACATCTCATCGTAAACCTCATCAGAAAGAATCCATAAATCATGTTTTTCTGCTAGATCGATAATTTCTTGCATCCTTTGATGCGAAAGAACTGCGCCAGTAGGATTATGCGGGGTATTTAATAAAATCATACGTGATTTAGGTGTCAATTTTTTTTCAATATGTTCGGCTGTAATCTGAAAGCCATTTTCAGAAAGCAGTGGCACTGGTATCATGTTGGCTCCACTAGCAGCAATTAAGCCAGCATATGTAGCATACATTGGGTCTCCTACCAGAACCTCATCACCAACTTCGGTCAAAGCCATCAATGTTGCATACAGGGCACTTTGAGTTCCCGGAAAACAAAGTATCTGACCTGTAGAAATTGGCCGTCCTATAATTTTAGTATATCTCTTTGATAGTGCCAAAAGCAATTCTGGTTCACCTTTGCCATTTGAATACTTTGTTCGACCTTGCACCATTGCCTCACTGGCAACCGAAATCAATTCAGGAGGTGTAGGTACATCTGGTTCACCAATTGTCATTTCAATGATGTCATGTCCATCCTCAGCCATTTGGCGCGCACGTGAATACAACTTCCATTTTTCGCCACCATGTTCAGCCAATCGTTCAGTAATTGCAGCATAACGCATGCTAAATTACCTTTTTGCAATTACTAATGGCAATAATAATCCACAATAATATCATCCTAAATATTGAGTAATTCATCTTTTCCATACTCCTTATTGAAGTTCTGCAAAACGTTAGACTTTATTGTTTCATACACATTCAACACATGTCAATAAATGTTCTATTACTTAAATATTCAATTGAATATACAAATCAGAACTGGCCTCAACTCAGCACTGCTTACATTTGTTTATTCAAAAAATTTAGCCTGATATTAAAAAAATTAAGCTAATAGAAAACATTATGAAATACACTTAAAATCTAATGAGACATATTTTAAAGGAACAACTAGAAGATACTACTACAGTAAGAAAAGTTAGCTCAGTATATTAATATTTTATTGCCTAAAAGCATCATCTTTAATTTTTGCTACTGGCTGCCAGATATATTCGAAAATAGAACGTTCGCCTCTAACTACATCAACTTGCGCCACCATACCCGGTAATATTTCAACTATTTGTCCAGAAGTGTCTATGAAATCATTTTTAAACGTAATTTCTATTGCATACATATGAGAATTAGAATCTTCGCGGAATGTTGTATCGGCTGCTATACGTATTAATTCACCTGTCATATAACCATAACGTGCTGCATCGAACGCTGTTAATGCTACTCTACATGGCTGTCCTGGCTCTAATAATCCTATATCTTTAGGATCTATATAAGCCTGAATTCTCAAATCTTTTCCGGAGGGAACAATTTCTGCAATTGTATCACCAGCACGAATAAATGCTCCAGTAGAATTTATAGTTAAATCATTAATCGTCCCTGCAATTGGAGCAACTATTGTCGTGGCTTTCAAATCCTGTTGCAATGTAGGAATTCTACTGTTTGTTTCATATAACTGAGCAATTAATCTTGCACGTTCATCAAAAGCAGATTCCATAAACTCATTATTTATCAGCTCTATTTCACTTAACTTGGACTCAGTTGTGTACTCAATTTGATTAAGTTGTGCTTTTAAAACTTCAATTTGTGATGTTAATCGGCTTTGCTCACGATCTAAGCGGAATTTTTCTGACTTACCTAGAACACCTTTTTTTATAAGTGGAAGTATTTCATCTTTTTCTTGCTGAAGAATTAGTACTAACTCTCGAATTCCAGCTAATTCTTCTTGTTTTTCAATCTTATTTTCAAGTGTTCTTGCATATTCAGTTTTAAGACTAGATATTTTCTGATCAAGTGTCGTTCTGCGTGCATAGAATAAAGCCATTTGCGCTGCGATTGCACTAACCTCATACCCATCCAAATCTTTTTTTAGACTATCTGCTGAGTTTCCATTAATTTCAGAATCTAATCTTTTTATTTGAATCTCAATAGAAGATTGACGTGCATTTAATTCATTTAACAAACCCAGCGCCTCAGTTGGATTAATTGAAGCTATGATATCTCCAGCCTCAATTTGATCACCTTTTGATACATTTAGATTTGATATTGTCCCTGTCTCAGAAGACTGAACACTCTTATTTTCACCAGCAGCGATGACCCTTCCCATACCACGCGTTAAAAGATCTAATTTAGTACTTTGAGCCCAATATGAAAACGCAGCTAAAAGCCCTACAATCACTAACATGAAAAAAACTTTAAGCATTCTATCTTTAGACTTTTTTACACTTAAAGTCATGATATTGATGCCTTCTGACTAACAAGTTTGAGATATTCTTCGCGAGAACCATCCCACTTAACAGCACCTTTATCCATCACAATTATACGATTGCAAATTTTTATCATATTGGGTTTGTGAGTTACTAAAATTGCAGTAACTTTTGGGTAGTTTGTTATAAATGCATCGATAAAGTGATGCTCTGTGAGCTGGTCCATTGCACTGGTTGGCTCATCAAAAACAACAACTTCAGGTTTCTTAATAAGTGCACGAGCCAAACAAATTGCTTGCTTTTGGCCTCCTGATAAATTTGAACCACGATCCTGTATAGGCATATCTAAAACAGTATCAACAGTCTCCTCAGCGAAACCCAAACCACTTTTTTTCAGTATTTCCAACACTTCTTGATCTGACAAACTTGTATCACCCAATGAGATATTTTCACGCAAGGTGCCCGAAAAAAGCCAACTGTCTTGAAAAACAAAACCCATTTTATCACTAATGTCCGCTCGTTCATATGTTCGTATATCATTGTCAAATAAACGAATATTGCCCGTTTCAGGTTGACTTAATCCTGCTAAAAGGCGGACCAATGATGTTTTACCAGCACCAGATTTTCCAATAATTGCTACTTTTTCACCTCTTTTAACACTAAGGGAAAGCTGCTCAAAAAGTGGTTGTCCACCTTCAGATAATCTAAGGGTAACATTGTTGACCGAGAGTGCTATTTGGCCATCCGAGAGTAGATTAATTCCACTGTGATCACGTGCAACACGTGCCTCAGAAAGAAACCCTTTTAAATTTCGATATGCTGAATAAGAGCTATTAGCACGTGATAATGTTTGTGCTATTTTTGATAAAGGCGCTAATGAACGCCCTGATAAGATAACTGTAGCAATAATAGCGCCCATTGTAATTTCTTGAGCAACAAAAAGGTGAAAACCGTATAAAATGATTGCAATTTGGGATATTTGTTGAACAGTTGTTATAAGGCCTCCTGTAAAACCCGATACTTTCTTGGTTTTATTTGAAAGTTCTGAATAATTCTCTGATTGCTGCTTAAATCTGCCTTTCATAATCGAATAAGCACCATTTGTTCGAACTGGATCTAAACCATTTAATATTTCGACAAGGTTGGCCTGGCGTGATTGTGTTGCTTTAGACAGATTGTTCGACATCCGAACTAGAAAAGGCTGCACAACAATGACACCGAAGATTAATAGGGGAACAGCAATTAACGGAACCAGAGCTAAAGGACCACCAATCAGATATATCACACCAATAAAAATAAATACAAAAGGTAAATCAATTAAACCTAAAATTGTGGCCGAACCAATAAAATCCCTGTAAGTCTCAAAATCTCTTACCACAGTGGACAAAGCCCCGATCGAACGTGTTCTATTATCTTTGGAACTTTCGACATACTGTTCAAAAATATCCTCAACAACACGATTATCAGCTTTCGTAGCAGCATATTCTAAAAATCCACTTCTGATAGTTTTGAGACCAATATCAAACAAAATAGCCAAAAACACCCCAGCCGCGAGAGCGTAGAGTGACTCCTGAGCCTGATTGGGCAAAACTCGATCATAAACAACCATTACAAAAAGCGATGTAGCAAGGCCGAGGATATTTGAAAGTGCTGTTGCAACAGCCACTAAGCCAAAATTACCAATTCCAAGACTATTTAAAATATTTAAATGTTTTAGCCTCTGTTTGACTGACTTAAATTCTTCTAAAACCTTAGTTATTTTCAATCCAGTGACATTAAATTCGCTTTCTGAATTTAATTCTTCAGCAGATAATTTATCTCCTGTATCAGTTAAGTAAATATCATCAGTGGATTTTCCATCCGCCTTAACAAAGAGCTTTTCGCCGTTGAGTATAAAAAGTTCAGAGCCAGTTAACTGTGATGGCTTGTTTAGTTTTTCTAACGTAACCGAGAAGCCAAGTGCTTCCAAAGTATAGATTACTTTTTGCTCCAAGGAGCTGTCCTGTAATGTTTCAAATTTTTCTTTGATTAAACGATGGCTATGGGTTTGAGAATGAAGCGCAACAACGTTTTGCAACAATTTACCATAACTTTTCTTCCATGGAGCAGTTTCAGTCATTTAATCTTGTCGTTGTAAATTCATTTATTTCTTCACATGCACTTATGGCTAAACAAACCAGTCCTGTATTTTTCAACATATCAAGTTGTTTTAATTTTATTTTCAACTGATTATCAGCCAGTTCAATTTTTAATTCGAGCTCTTTTATGAAACTTTCAACTATTTCACTTAGATTGATCTGACCTGAAACTAAAAGATCTTCATTCATTTTACGTTTTTCAATGGCTTTTTCGAGTTGATCACGTGTAAGAGATATTTTCTGAAATCCCAGATTTTGATGCAATGAAAGTAAATCATGACCTTCAATAATTCTCTTTTTTGTAGCTTTATTAGATGTGACGATACTTTCTTTTTCTGTTTGCAGAGTTAGAACTTCAGCTTCCAGACGGCCACCATCAAAAATTGGAATAGAAACTTGGACACCTGCAAAAGCTTCAATATCTATGCCGTCACTTGATGATTTTGATAATCTACCAACAGTAGATACACCCATTTGGCCTTTACCCAAGGCGCTTAAAATTTTATTTTCTGCTATATTTTCTGTAATTTTAGTGAGCGCTAAAACTGGGACAGTTGATGCTTCAATTTTTGTCCGCAAATCATCAATTTCTATAAAATTATCTTTTAATATTAAAGTTGTATCAGAGCTTTTTTGCAAAAGGTTTTTTATATTTAACTCTAACTCTTTCACTGTGATTTTTTGAGCTTCAATTGCTAATAACCTTTGTGATAAATTAAGCATCTGTAGCTGAGAAACGGCACCAAAACTTACAGCTTGTTGTAAGTTTTCTTCTTGTAACTCATAGTATTTTTCAAACTCTTTAAAAGTCTTATTTACAGCAGTTACGTATTCCTGAGACATATTTGCTTCGACTGCGAAAGCAAGCTTTTCATCAATAATTAGAGCCGTTTCGTACTGTGCAAGTTTTAAATTTAAGTTGGCTATATCTAACCCTGATTGTTTAATTCCACCATCCATTAATGTTCTACTGACATTTATGGATGGATTAATTGCAGGTGAAGCATCAGTATCTTCTGCTATTAAACCACCATCCGCAGAAGCACTTATGTTCGTGGAAAACGCAGCTTTTGCACCTTGAACTGAGTAATTTAAGGAAGAAAGCTTTGTAATACTTGCTTGGACGTCAGGTTGATCAATAATTTGTGATAAAGCTTTTTCTTTAAACACAAACTCTACCGGTGCAACAGATTTAAGAATATTAGGCGGCTTGCTCATTGAAGGTAAGCTTTTATACACTTTATCGCTACATGCTGTTAACGCTAAAAGAGCAAGAGGCGCAAGTAACCCAAACCGTTGTATTTTTTTCACTGTTTTAATTCACCTTGCTTTAAAAGCTTCTCTGATCGGCTCATTTGTTGTTGAAATGCTCTGTATTGCGCCTCTAGTTGGTGCAGCTCCGTTTCTCGCGCTCTTTCCAATAAACTTATTTGGCGCGAGAACTTTTCAGTTATAGCAGCATACTTTTCTTTAAATAGTATTTCATCCATTTTGATTTTATTCTCCTTAAATAATATCTGATTGAAGAATTTCAAACACATCATCGAGAGGTAAATTTGGGTCTGCAATGATATCAATCGCATAATTTTCGTCACTACTTTGGAAAGTAAAACCATCAATCGTTTGAGTTGCGTTTTCTACAGTCAATAAAGTGTCTAAATCAAAACGATTATATTGATCCATATCATTTGTGATAGCTATCATAAGATCAATATCACCGTTAGAAACCATAATACCTACTTTATTTGATGAATTATTATTAGCTGCAGTAATCTCGGCTGCTAAAATAGGATCAAAATCAATATCCACTAACGACGTCATAACATCTGAAATATTTGTGTATGGGCTATCCAAAACAACTTTACTATTATCAAATAACATTGTCGTGGAGGCATCAGCTGTTTCTTGGTTTTCCATAAATGTTGATAAAACAATGTCATTACCAGAATATAATTTGAAAGCATTCAAACCATAGTCAATGACAGCATTCTCAGTAATTTCACTGTATAGTTTGCTGTCCCCATTTTTATTATTTGGGTCAAGTTCATAAAGCATGCTAATTACTGAGGTGTATAAATCATCAAAACCGACTGCGAATAAATCACTTGCCTCTATTATAATTGAAGCATTGGTACTCACACCAGTGTCAAAGTTTGTTATGGTAACACTACCTTCATTCAGTTCAAAAGAAGCTAAAGTAGCGTCACTAGCGGCCTCAATACTTTCGAGGCCAGTTAGTAAAGCGAGCGTTTCGCCATTACTGCCTGGATCTTCAATAGCATCATTAACATCTTGAGTTGTGACATTGCCCGCAAAAATAAGGAAGTGATCTATATCTCCACTGCTTGCAATCTTAACATATGTATTGCCTGAAACGCTTTCTGCTTCAGTTGCGTTCATACCTAATTCGTACAAATCTTCAATTACATAGCTAAATTCTCCTGCAAACATTTTTTCCATAGTATCGTTCACAAGTTCAATATCATTCTCAAAATCAGTAAAGGCCACATCTGAAGTAATATTCAGATCTACATCAAAGCTTAAATCTGACTGAGGTAAATCTACCATAGCTTCCAGAAGACCAGCATTTTCTGTGTAAAGATCGATACTTGTCGTAAATTCAGTTTTATCAACTCCAGATGCACCAAAGCTTATTTTAAATGAACCATCAGCTAATTTTTCAATCCATAATCTACCTACACGACTTGTCCCATCTTGGAATGAAAGCCCAATAGATTCACTATATTTACCCTCTTCAGTTCCTTTCCAAAAATGAACCTGAACGTCAAGGTTTCGTTGCATTATATCGCTAAGATGATCTGAGATGGTATCAGCATCATCAATGCTTAAATCTTCAAGTGATAATTTAAAGTCTGCCACCCAATCACTCACTTCTGTGAAATCAGACGGCAAGCGAGCATAGTGAGAATCTGAGCCTTTATAAATTCCACCGATTTGTTGAAGTGTATTGGGACTAAACAACTGTTGCCAATTTTCATCATTGACAGCACCATTAACATACATGTCTGTAGAACCATTACCATCAACATCGATAGCCAACAAACTATTATTAATCAAACTATAATTCGAGAGTTCAAATTCATTGTTATCGCCTAAAATCGAATTCAATATATCGACATGGGTTTCATAATCAGAATATGAAACACTTGTATCAATAGTCTCAATATTCAGCCAACTGGCAATAACATCATCCCAATCATTACCTCTGAGAGTGAAGACTCCATCTCGCAATTCACTACTTAATTTGCTATTCCAATCATCTTCACCAAATTCGTCGCTTGGTACAAAACTTAATTCAGTTCTCTCACTATATATCCCGGAAGCATCAAAATCATTATACCATTTATTAAGGGCAATTTTTTTAACCCCTTGGAAACCAAATGAATCCGCATCAGTATCAGCTATTACATCTTCTTCTGGAGCATATGTTTTAACAAGGTCATCAAAATCTTCGTCATCAGGGTAATATTCATGAGTTAATCTGACACCATTTCTGGAAATATCATATTCCCCATCTTCAGTTGTAGTCCCATTCCAACCACCAATGCCAATATTTTTTTCACCATACCATATATTCCAGTAGGCTTCATCATTAGAGTTTGGATCTTCGACTTCAAGTTCACCTCTGGTGTCAAATATCTTATCATTTAGAAGTAATGCTAAATCACCTGATTGGGTTTGCATCATAGACCAAGCACCGCTTGATCCTAATAATTCCCCTAATTCGGTTTCGTGCATGTCAAACCAATTATCTAAAATTGCTTGTGTATTTGATCCAAGGAAATCAGGAGTGGATAAATCTATATCTGAGTCAAACCAGTTAACTCCTGGGATGTCATTATGATTTGAATCTTGGATTGCAAACATTCCACTTTTAAAACTGACAGTTACCTTATGCTCCCAATCACTGCCTCCCCACTCGTTATATGGAATAAAACTCACTTCTGTATAAGTGTTATAATCGCCTGTACCGTCATAATCCTTTTGCTTTATTCTATAATTGATCGACTCTAATTTTGAAAAATCAAACCCTTCTGCAGGCGTCCCAGTAAGGTCAACATCCGAGGGAGGAGAAAATGTAGCAATAAAATTGTTAAAGTTGTCTAACAACTCATCGTCATCGGCAAATAACTGTATTTGAAAGTCTACTCTATGTTCAGTTAGGCTTAGATTTAACTCATCATCATCATTGTCTATAATAGCGTTTTGTCCATAAAATTCTGCTTCTGCTTGACTAAATCTAATACTCCATTCAACTTCATCAGTTACATTTTCAACAAAAGTATTACCAACTTCAAATATATTACCATCTAACAACAATGCAATTGCACCAGCTTCTGTTTGCATAAGCGACCAGGTTCCAGTGTCTCCAGTGAAGAGGTCCAACTGTTCTCCATACACATCAAGCCAATTTTCCAAAATAGCTGGAGTATTTGGGCCCAAGAAATTCGGATTTATTAAATCCTCTGACATCGACGTAGCGACAAGCTCCGCTTCAGCATCATAAAGATTAATAATACCACCCATATCTTCTTGAGTTGCAATTAATTTCCCACGATTGCCAACATCGTAACTAAAATATTCATTCGAACTTTCTTTATTTGTGGAAGTTATCTCACCTAAATTATTATAATTAGTCTCTGTAGATTCATAGGTCCAAATGAAATCAACAATTTCTATAGAGATTTCTTCTGTATTACTAATTGGTGAAAAATTATTTTTATCATCATCCGAGAGTTCATCTACATCAAATGTTGTTGAAACATCTATGTCAGAATATTTTAAAACATTACTCTCTTCACGTTCATATGAATTATAACGAGCAAGGTTATGATAATTAGCATCTTGAAAGCTAAAGTTGCTTCCTTGATGTATTGTTAAACCATCATCAGATATTGTTGTATCCAACCATACATTAATACGACCAAGGAGTATGCCAGTAGCATTCATTACTAAAATATTATTGTCATCATCAGCTGTAAACTTTAGGTCTACACGTTCGCCCCATTCTGATGGAAGATAGGCAGTCACTGCGTCCCATGCAGCTTCTAATCCTTCATAATTAGTGGCGAAAGTATCAAAACCCTCAGCGTTTGCTGCATCTGCAAAGCGCCCAATTGTATTCCAATTCGAATCTCGCACCTCAATAAACCCATCACGGTACTCAACAACACCCAGCATTCCTTCGTGAGTATGAAGCTGATCAAGAGCGCCATGTATCTCTACATCATGATCAGATACTGTCACAAACTTCCATCTGTCAGAACCACCATTACCAGAATCTGCACCTTCGGACTCAAACCAAAAACCTTCCGCGCGGTACTCAACACGTTTATTCTCATCACTGTTGGTTTCCTCGCCTGCAGCGTCATAATCCTTCCAGTAATCTGTTGAGATAAATAGTGAGGTAATATCCGCCCAAGCCCATATGCCTTCAACAGAAGCGGCAACCGCGGGGACGTCATAACTATCTTTAATTAAACCATCCCAAACGGTTTCAAGGTCTGACTTCTTAGCACTAAAACCAGAATTGCCATTTTCGTAACTTATCGTTACATGATCCAGAGATATTTCTGCAAAACTAGCTGGCGGTGTCCCATCATAAGAGGCAGCTATAACTTCATCAGATAAGAAGTATTGCTTTTGAGTGTTTGTACGAGCAAGCTGGTTCCAATCATCGTCATGGTAGTTAAAAGACGGACCTGTGTTGTACTTATACCCTTCTGTACGATTTCCCTCTTCATCCCAATAACTACTTTCCCAGTATCCGTCATGTTCCCAGCTATCAATTCGCACAAGTAAATCACCTGTTGCTGAGAAAACATTCAGATCTCCCCACTGGTTTTTCGTAAACACAAGGTCTTCACGCTCATCTGCATCCGTTGTTGCATTATCACGCATCGCACTTGGTAAATAGTTCTCAACTTCATCCCATGAAGTCTCCAGACCCTCAACATAGTCCTCTGACGTATCATCTGTAAGATCTGACCACTTTAATAAGTTATCAGGATTACTCAAATCAACTGTTCGAGCTAATAAATTCCAATTAGAATCTCGCACCTCAATGAACCCATCAGAGCGATATTCAATACGCCCTACGTACTCGTTCCAACCATCTTCATGTTCAACAAAAAATTCAATCTGTCTATTAGAACTTGTAAAAGCCTCATCTCGTGTTGCACCGTTGGTGTCGAGCTGTGACCAAGAATTAGAACCAATATTAAGTTCCGTAATATCACTCCACTCTAATGCTGCACCATCGATTTTAATATATGCAAGTAAATCAGTTCCTGGGTTTAACAAATCCCAGCTCGTTGAATCTGCACCCTCTTCAGGGACTTCAACGCGATAATTTACATGTGTTCCACTTTCATCAGCAATAGTTACGGCTTCAGTGGCCGTTTCCCCGTCCCATCGTTCATCACCAACTTCAAATGTTAGTTCACGACTATAACCACCACTTGATCCAAAGTGGTTCCAATTTCCATCATGGAAGTTATATGAGTAATTCGTATTGGTTACCTCTCGGCCATTCCAATCCGTCCATGTATTTTCACCTGTCCAACTATTTATACGCCCAAGCAGTATACCGCTGGCATCCATAACTAAAATATTATCGTTATTATCTGCTGCAAACTTTAGGTCTACACGTTCGCCCCATTCTGATGGAAGATAGGCAGTCACTGCGTCCCATGCAGCTTCTAATCCTTCATAATTAGTGGCGAAAGTATCAAAACCCTCAGCGTTTGCTGCATCTGCAAAGCGCCCAATTGTATTCCAATTCGAATCTCGCACCTCAATAAACCCATCACGGTACTCAACAACACCCAGCATTCCTTCGTGAGTATGAAGCTGATCAAGAGCGCCATGTATCTCTACATCATGATCAGATACTGTCACAAACTTCCATCTGTCAGAACCACCATTACCAGAATCTGCACCTTCGGACTCAAACCAAAAACCTTCCGCGCGGTACTCAACACGTTTATTCTCATCACTGTTGGTTTCCTCGCCTGCAGCGTCATAATCCTTCCAGTAATCTGTTGAGATAAATAGTGAGGTAATATCCGCCCAAGCCCATATGCCTTCAACAGAAGCGGCAACCGCGGGGACGTCATAACTATCTTTAATTAAACCATCCCAAACGGTTTCAAGGTCTGACTTCTTAGCACTAAAACCAGAATTGCCATTTTCGTAACTTATCGTTACATGATCCAGAGATATTTCTGCAAAACTAGCTGGCGGTGTCCCATCATAAGAGGCAGCTATAACTTCATCAGATAAGAAGTATTGCTTTTGAGTGTTTGTACGAGCAAGCTGGTTCCAATCATCGTCATGGTAGTTAAAAGACGGACCTGTGTTGTACTTATACCCTTCTGTACGATTTCCCTCTTCATCCCAATAACTACTTTCCCAGTATCCGTCATGTTCCCAGCTATCAATTCGCACAAGTAAATCACCTGTTGCTGAGAAAACATTCAGATCTCCCCACTGGTTTTTCGTAAACACAAGGTCTTCACGCTCATCTGCATCCGTTGTTGCATTATCACGCATCGCACTTGGTAAATAGTTCTCAACTTCATCCCATGAAGTCTCCAGACCCTCAACATAGTCCTCTGACGTATCATCTGTAAGATCTGACCACTTTAATAAGTTATCAGGATTACTCAAATCAACTGTTCGAGCTAATAAATTCCAATTAGAATCTCGCACCTCAATGAACCCATCAGAGCGATATTCAATACGCCCTACGTACTCGTTCCAACCATCTTCATGTTCAACAAAAAATTCAATCTGTCTATTAGAACTTGTAAAAGCCTCATCTCGTGTTGCACCGTTGGTGTCGAGCTGTGACCAAGAATTAGAACCAATATTAAGTTCCGTAATATCACTCCACTCTAATGCTGCACCATCGATTTTAATATATGCAAGTAAATCAGTTCCTGGGTTTAACAAATCCCAGCTCGTTGAATCTGCACCCTCTTCAGGGGCATCAACACGATAATTAACATGTGTTCCACTCTCATCAGCAATCGTTACAGCTTCAGTGGCCTCTTCACCGTCCCATCGTTCATCACCAACTTCAAATGTTAGTTCACGACTATAACCACCACTTGACCCAAATTGGTTCCAATTTCCATCATGGAAGTTATACGAATAATTCGTATTGGTTACCTCTCGGCCATTCCAATCCGTCCACGTATTTTCATCTGTCCAATTATTTATTCGACCAAAAATTTCATCACTACCTTCAGAAACAACCAAAATTGTTCCATCATCACGAGTAGCAAACCTTAATTCTAATTCCGTGATGTTATATAATGTATTCCCACTAATAGCATCCCAAGCAGATTGGAACTCGGAATTCATATCCTCAATTTCTTTAAGGTCACTAAAGACTTCAACCGTTTCCGTTGAAGTAATTTCAAACATTAAATCATATTTTGATGTGATACGTTTGCCATTTTCAATGACTACGGTCTCATAGCCTGTAACATTTCCTAGTTCATCAGTAACTTTGTTAAATGTTTGTGTTGTTGATCCATCAGCCATAATTCTATCTCCGATTTATAAAATATTTAACGGTATCTCATCAAAAGTCCGTTCATTTCCAGCAAGGTCTTTAATTGTTAAATCAATTGAAAGGTCACCTTCGCTTAATACATTTAGTGTTTCTACATTAACATTTTGCCCCGACACCGCCCAAGTTATAGTTGGAGCATCTGCTGTGATATCGAGACTACGCAATACATTTGAAATTTCATCTTGATTAGATATTTCTTCAGTAAATAAAAATACAAGAGATTTGTTTTCAGTATCTATAACAGCACTTAATGATGGCGCTACAGTATCTACAACAATATCTTGCGATGAAGAGCCAGAAATATCCCCAATTGCTGTTGCCGTATCCAAAGCGTTTCCTGATATATCCACTGCCGTTAGAGCAGTATATTGGCTAATTGTGAGATCACTAGCAGCATTATCAGAAGCACTGATTGTATAAATGCCCTTAAGGGTGGTTGGCGCATCTGCATCAACCGTAAGTGTTACTGTTGCATCATTGCTCAATGTTATATTAATGGAAGTATCACTTCGCATCGCTTCACTGGCAGTTGCGGTGTAAACAACTGTGTTGCCTATGCCTAATATATCATCAGACTCAGGCACTACGCTGAAGCTTGAAAGCGTTGGTGCAGCAGTGTCTGACATCGCAACGTCAGCATTATCAACAGCAGCTTGCTCTGACGCATTACCCGCATTATCATTCAAAAACCCTTCAGCAATATCCAGGCCATCTAAGTTAGATGATTGCCCCCCCAAATCTGTAGTCCCAGCTAATTCTGCAGTTTTGTCAGCGGTAAAAGTGATCGTTAATATATCTGTGCTCGTTTGAATAATAGTTGTTACATCAGTATTTTCGAATGTCTCAAGACTACTGCCTGACTTGTTTATGTCCCAGCTCAACTTAGTCATATCGACCTGAGCCTTGACATCATCACCGTCTGCAGCACCCATAGTTGACAAATCACTAGCAGCCAATGTTAACACACCAGTAGATGCATTATAGGTATGACCCGTCGCTGATATCTCAGCTGTTGGCGCTGTTGCATCTACAACAATGCCTTGCGTTCCATTACCATCAATACTCCCAATTTCCGCCGTGGTAGCTAACGCGTTTGCAGCTATATCTACCGCTGTCAGCGCAGTATATTGGCTAATTGTTAGATCACTAGCATCATTATCATCAGCACTGATTGTATAAATGCCCTTAAGGGTGGTTGGCGCATCTGCATCAACCGTAAGTGTTACTGTTGCATCATTGCTCAATGTTATATTCATAGTCGTATCTTCAAGCATGACCTCAGAGGCAGTCGCAGTATATACAACTGAATTACCTATACCTAAAGTAGCAGTAGATTCAGGCACAACGCTAAAGCTCAAAATCGTTGGAGCCACAGTATCTGAATCAATTCCAATAATTTTAATAGTTACTTTATGTTCCGACAAATCTGTAGCAACAAACGTGTAAGTATCACTTTCTGTGTCCCCAGCACCTAATAATATTCTTATTGAATTATTATCTGTACCATTATCAAGAGTATAAACCCATTCATTATTAGCAAGTGAAATAGTTCCAAAGCCACGATCTGTTTCAGCGTTTGTTACATCTGAAAAGCTTGGGTTATCATTAATGTCCTCGTCAGATATGGTGAGTGATCCAGAAGCGGTTACAAAACTATCATCAACAGGTTCAGTTACTTCGCCTTCATGCACACCTTCTACTAGAGATGCGTCATCTGTATTTGTAACTATTAGCGTAAAGCTCTGCGTATCAACAGTATTGGATCCATCTGTTGCAGTAAGGACAATATTATGGTCTCCAACGTCACTATTTGAAGGAGTTCCTGATAAGACACCAGTAGTAGCGTTAAAAGTTAACCAATCAGGTTTCGTGGACGCCGCCAACGTGAGCGTATCTCCAACATCAACATCAGAAGCTACAAATGTATAAGTATAAGCTACATCCTCATTTACACCCGTTACTTCTGTGGATGTTATAGTCGGTGTATCGTTCACATTCGTAACTGTTAGCGTAAAGCTCTGCGTATCAACAGTATTGGATCCATCTGTTGCAGTAAGGACAATATTATGGTCTCCAACGTCACTATTTGAAGGAGTTCCTGATAAGACACCAGTAGTAGCGTTAAAAGTTAACCAATCAGGTTTCGTGGACGCCGCCAACGTGAGCGTATCTCCAACATCAACATCAGAAGCTACAAATGTATAAGTATAAGCTACATCCTCATTTACACCCGTTACTTCTGTGGATGTTATAGTCGGTGTATCGTTTGTATTTGTAACGTCAACACGCAAGTCCTTTACATCAGTCTCTATATCTCCATCTGAGGCCAAAACTTTAATGCCGTCAACAGCAACGTCACTATTTGAAGGAGTTCCTGATAAGACACCAGTAGTAGCGTCTAATTCTAACCAAGAAGGAGCTTCAATTAATTCGAAAATCAATGGATCATCATCATCATCATAGATAATCGTAGAAAGGTCATATGAAAAAATTTCATCTTCATCAGCAACAAAAGTTGAAACGTTATCTTGCCATGTTGGAGTTTCATTAACATCTTCAACTATGATATTAAACAATTGTGATATTTTCAAATCGCCATCACTTGCATCAACAGTCACACTATATGATTTTTTATTCGACTCATAATCAGCACTAGAAGTTATTAATTTTAAATTATTCAAACTATCAATCTCAAAAGATGCACCATCTCCAGAAGCCGCTACACTATAACTCAACACAGTGCCTTCTGGGTCGCTACCACTTAAAGCACCAACAACCGCAGTATTCTCAACAATAATTGTACTATCTAAAGCGATCGAATTTGGCGCATCATTCGCACCGTTAATCGTAAAGCTAAGGTTTTGTGCTGCAGTTGTGTTCGTCCCATCATTGACTTTGACAGAAAACGTCTCCGTTTCAGTGTCACCTACTGCAATTGCATTTGTCGCCGTTGCAGAATTATCAAGCGTATAGGTGTAAGCTCCCGTGGTCGCATTCAAAACTAAAGTCCCATAAGTTCCCGCCAAACTATAGGAGCCAGTCGATGCCGTCACATCATCAATTGAATAAGTTAAACTATCATCCTCAAGGTCAGAACCAACCAAACTTCCCGTGATCGTCGATGTAGCAGCATCTTCAGTCACTGAACCATCCGTCGGCACTGTCAATGTCGGCGCATCATTTGCATCTGTTATTGCGACAGTGAACGATTCTGAGAGTGTCTTACCACCAGAGTCTGTTGATAGGATTGTAACGCTGTAACTAGATTTGGTTTCATAATCAGGCTGAGCCTTTAGAGATAACTCACCCGTTGATTGGTTAATCTCGAAGGATGCATAGTCAGTTCCAGTAATCTCAGCGATTTCATATTTAAAAGCGACACCATCAGGTTGATCACTATCTACTGTACTTAAAACACCCACAACGAGAGACTCAGCACCTTCACTTATCGAGCTCAAACTTAAATCAATCGAAGTAGGCATCGCATTGGCAGCAGACGTTACAACACTTGCACTATCAATAAAATCAATTGAGCCAGTACCAGAAATTTCTACTTCTGTCTCAGCCGCGGCTTTAACCTGATCTGCCAAAACTTGAGTTGTAGAAAATATACTCTTAGACTCATCTGATGTCAGATCAGAAGCTTTAGCTATTTCTGTATTCACATTTTCAACAGCTGTTGCAGTATCATCAGCTAAGGCATCAAATGCAGTTGTTATTTCAGAAGTAACACCTTGAATTGAAGCTACCTGGGTTATGGCTTCAGCTTTAATGAGAGCCAAGTCAGCTGTATTACTTAAATCTAGCGTCTTATCAGTAGCACTAGCGTCATCATCATCTAGATTTTCTACTTTTGTTTTAACCACTTCTACAATTGAATTTAACGCAGCATCAAATGCATCAGCCTCACTTGCACCAGAGCCTTCTGCGGCTGCAGCAAAAGCATTAACAACACTCATGATTTGATGACTGGCTTGCTCAACTGCGAGAGCATCGCTTGCAGATACATCATCCCCGTAAGGGTTGAATGTTAAGGGATCGACACCATCAGGCAGACCTAAAACACTAGCTACTTGCTCAACTGTTAAATTTCCTTCTTTCATCAAGGTAGTGGTTGGAGTGACAACAGTTGCGCTTTCGGGAGCTTTCAGTGTCACGCCAGACAATACAGCACCAGATGATGTATCAATAGTGCTTGCATCAGTAACCGCGATAACTGTGTAAGTCGTTTCCGTTGTTGATATAGAATACCCACCGTTTGCGTCAGTACGAACTGTGGCACTATCCACAACTCCATCACCATCATAATCTAATCCAACTAAAGCATTATTTAAGGGACCTTTTATGACCTTACCACTAGCTGACGTTAATAAAGAGCTAATAGTACTGTTTTCGCCTCCACATGCTGTAAGCGCTAGTAAACCTAGTGGCGTAAAATATCTTATTTGTTTAGAATGGCGCATGTAATCATCCAATTAATTCTGATTTATTAATATAGTATCAATATAGTACTAATCGCTCAAGTGCCAAATATTTTTATAAACCAATGAATTCTTCAAAACACAATTCATGTTATAAATAAAATATTATTTTGATATACAAATATCAGATTTAAAATAATCTTTTTAATATATAAGTTTCATATGTATCAAATTGGTGCAATTTTTATTAAAATACCACTTAAAATGGTTTTTTTTAATATTAATTTGTGACGAATTAAGATTTATAAAAAAATTTACAGCATCAAAGTACTTTTAAATAGAACTATATTGATACCAGATAAATACCGATCTTTAATATCAATAATTGGTTATTAATATCTACTAAACTCAATTATAAAACTATTTAATATCATATTGATTCTAAATATTGATTATTTTAATGCGTTCAATTAAGTTCTTAAAAGTTTTTTAAAATAGCAATTTTAAAGTTCTAATAATAATATTTCTGCAATATAGCTAATTGAATTAATAGGCCAGCAGACGGCTATAATTTCGATAATAAATACAAACTATTCGGAATAATCTTTGATGTGAGAAGAGATGTAATCAAACGATTTTTTAATCTCGATGTATGGATTGAGGAGAGCATGTATTGTAGGAGAAAAACATTCAAACGAAATTGGCCCACAATATCCTGCTGCAAGAAATGCAATGATTTGTTCAATATTTCCAAGCCGATCCTTTTCATCGACTAAAACACGGTGCTCATCTTCCATCTTTCCAAATGACAAACTAGGATCTGCGACACCAGAGATATGTACAATTCCAGTTTTTTTTGCATAAATTGTGCCTCCTCCTGCAAGGGTATGATGGAATGTATCATGAACAATCTGCAAATAATCATTGCCATCAATTAAATTAATAATATCTACAAGTTCAGTTTTTGAGCGCAGTGAAGATCGTTCAAATCCAAGCGGTTCAACTAAAGCTACAATATCAGCGTCTTTAAGAAGCGCTAATATGCAGTTTAGCGATGCGACTAAATTGTCTTTACGTTCATATTTTTTTAGGAGTACTCCACTATTGTCTGGAATGAGGTTAATCGTTTCAGCGCCCGAAGCTTTGGCTATCTCAATTAACGACTTCAATTCATTCTCACGTAGGTTTGTCCAATCATTAAATGGATAGATCTGACTTAGACCTACGAGACGAAGTCCTTTCTCTAGTGCGATACGCCCAGCATCAACAGGTTTAAAATTATCAAACAACGGAAGAAAGATATCGTTACGAACCTCCACACCTACGCAGTCGAGTTTTGCAGCAAGGTCAAGAAACTCTAAATATCCAAGATTTGGCACCGTCATATGATTCAAAGTCTTCTGAATATTTTCCTCCTTTAACCATGATATTGCTTAGCAATTAGAATGACTATCGCG
>Ga0206127_1002355_pt1 | contig 18920 bp, 21 predicted proteins | sample Helgoland_Spring_6_FD_148646 | JGI IMG/M metagenome (GOLD analysis project Ga0206127, IMG submission 148646) | Pelagic subsurface seawater microbial communities from Kabeltonne, Helgoland, North Sea - Helgoland_Spring_Bloom_20160419_1 | ecosystem: Environmental > Aquatic > Marine > Epipelagic ...
GAAAGAAAGTTGGGACGGATCATGCGGTTAGCTGAATCGTTCTACGGTCAGACGTCAACCCGTCAAAAGTCGGGTGCTCGAGGACTCTGTGTATAGTCCTTAATTTCCGTTACCCTGGCCTGCGCTTTGTTTTGTTGTATTTGCGCAGGTTCCATATGCTGATTTCGCACAGACTTGTCACTGTTTTAATGGGAAAAAGCGATTAGGTTTGTCATAATGAATTAGGAGAGACGCAATGAATGATCTAACAAGCTTTGGTATCAGTGTGCGGTGGCCAGCAACGGACCCATCCAAAATTCAACTGTATTCCTTCCCCACGCCCAATGGCGTAAAAGCCTCAATCGCTTTGGAAGAAATGGGCTTGCCCTACGAAGCGCATTTGGTGACCCTCTCAGACGTCGACGTTAAAAGTGACGCCTTTTTGTCGCTCAACCCAAACAACAAGATTCCAGCGATCATCGATCCAAATGGACCCGACGGCTCACCGATCGGTCTTTTTGAAAGCGGCGCGATCTTGTTGTATCTGGCTGAAAAGACCGGAAAGCTGATCGGCTCAAGCGCGACTGACAAGGCCAAGATAACACAGTGGTTGATGTTCCAAATGGGTGGGCTTGGACCGATGTTTGGCCAGCTTGGCTTCTTTTACAAATTCGCAGGTTCGCAGATCGAAGATCCGCGCCCGCGTCAGCGTTATATTGAAGAAGGCAAGCGTCTTTTGGCTGTGGTAGACAAACAGCTCGAAGGCCAAGACTGGATTGCGGGCGATTACTCTATCGCAGATATCGCGATTGCCCCTTGGTTGCGTTCACTCGATTTTTATGGCGCACGCGAAGTGCTTGGTTGGAAGGATCATAAAAATGCGGTCGCTTATCTCGAGCGTTTTCTTGAACGACCCAGTGTTCAAACGGGTCTGAATACGCCGCCCCGTCCTTAGTGCCTGCGATTAAGCTGGTAGTTTGCTGGTCAAAACATAGCGAAGAATTTCGGCCACTTGCCAGGGTTCTTTGCACACCGCCAAAGCCGCCGCATCGACCTCTTTCAGCGCATGCTGATGCTCATCTTGATGCAGGATGATCAGCGATTTGCCAAGGGCAGCCGCATAGCCTGCATCAAACGCTGCATTCCACTGCTTGTATTTTTCACCAAAGCGCACGACGACAACGTCTGCATCGGTGATGCCTTTTCGCGTACGGATCGCATTGATCATAGCGCCCTTGTGGTCATGCCAAAACTTGTTTGGCTCTTCCCCAAGGATCGCGACACCGCAATCATCGCTGGCTGCGTGATCCGTGACAGGTGCAGCGAAAGACACATCAAGCCCTTTGGCGCCTTCGATAATTTGCTCACGCCAATCCGTGTGAATTTCACCCGATAGATATACTTTAAGCATCGCGTCTTCCTCTCTTTGGTATGTTTCGAATTTTCTATAAAATTCGTTAACCGCGCAAAACACCACCGGTGGCTTTACTGACCTTTTCGATAATCTTCGCGCCAACTGCTTCGATCTCTGCCTCTTTCAAGGTGCTCTCCACAGGCTGTAAACGCACAGTCACTGCGATGGACTTCTTGCCCTCACCCAAGGATCCGCCAATGAATTCATCAAACACGCGCACGTCTTCGATCAAGGCTTTGTCCGCGCCCGCAGCCGCATTCACCAGCGTCAACGCTTCCACATCTGCATCCACAACAAAGGCAAAATCACGCTCCACTGCTTGCAAATCACGCAAGATCAAAGCTGGGCGCGTGGCACTTTTCTTCTTGGGCAGAGGCACTTCAGCGGGCCAGATGGTAAAGCCCATAGCAGGTCCTTTGACATCCATTGCCGCCAGTACTTTGGGATGAATTTCACCAAACACGCCCATAATTTTCTTTGGTCCAAGGCAAATCTTGCCATGACGGCCTGGATGCCACCACTCCTCTGCGCCGCGTTGAATTTGCACCTTTGCAGGCGCGCCAATCGCTGCCAAGATTGCTTCGGCATCGGCTTTCACATCAAACACATCGACGCCGCGCGAGGCACCATGCACATCTTTCGGACCAGTCCGTCCAACGATTAAGCCCGAAACTTGAACGTGCTGCTCGCCCGGCTCACCGCCATGAAACGCAGTACCCACTTCGAATAGAGCCTGATCCATCAACCCACGCGCTTGATTGCGCGCAGCAGCTTGCAAAAGGCCCGGCAAAAGCTGCGGGCGCATGTGGCTCATTTCAGAACTGATCGGATTGGCCAGCATTGTCGCATCGCTGCCGCCACCGAACAACGCAGCAGAGGGCTGATCGATAAAGCTGTACGTCACGCATTCATTATACCCAAGCGCCGCCGCCGTGCGTCGCGCAGCACGTTCGCGTAGTTGTGCAGGCGACAGGATCGCGCGCGTCACGCCGTCGTGCAAACGCGGCAAAGGTTTGCCAACGAGACCAGTGAGCGATTCAATACGCGCGACTTCCTCGACGAGGTCGGCTTCGCCTTGCACGTCTGGGCGCCAGCTCGGCACCGCAGCCATTTCTGCGTCCATCACAAAGCCGAGCGCTGTCAAAATCGCTCGCTGCCGATCTGCCGCGATTTCCATACCCACCAAAGACGAGCAGCGATCCGTATCAAGCTTATAGCTACGCGACACATCAGGGACAGTGCCCGCTTGGATCACTTCGGACGCTTCGCCGCCCGCGTGATCCACGATCATACGTACCGCATGCTCAAGGCCAACAGGTGTGAACGCAGGATCAACACCGCGCTCGAAACGATAGCGCGCGTCGGAATTGATCTTCAAAGCACGACCCGTATAGGCAATCTGGATCGGATCCCAATAAGCGCTCTCAACGAAAACATTCACGGTGTCGTCCGTACAACCGCTCGCAAGACCGCCCATGACACCTGCAATGCTCTCAACACCGTTGTCGTCAGAAATCACCATTTGACCTGCTTGCAGCGTATATTCCTTGTCGTCCAAAGCGACGATCGTCTCGCCGCCTTTCGCGCGATGCACATGCAGGTTACCTTTGACTTTATCCATGTCGAACACGTGCAAAGGACGGTTCTGATCATATGTGAAATAGTTGGTCACATCGACAAGGAAGCTGATCGGACGCAGCCCAATCGCGCGCAGCGCATCTTGCAGCCATGCAGGGGATGGGCCGTTCTTGACTCCAGTGATCACGCGACCACAAAAGACAGGGCAGCCATCAAGCGTATCATTCTCGATGACGACTGACAGGTCGGAAGAGGCCGTCGCAGGCACTGTTTCTACATCGCAAGGCTTCATTACACCAAGGCCACGCGCCGCCAAATCACGCGCAATACCACGTACGCCTAAAGCGTCAGGACGGTTCGGCGTGATCGCAATCTCGATCATCGGATCGACTTTGCTTGGATCATTCTTGGCCAACCAATCGACGAAGGTCTGACCGACTTCACCAGAGGGCAACTCGATAATGCTGTCATGCTCTTCAGACAATTCCAGCTCACGCTCGGACGCCATCATGCCGTGGCTTTCAACACCGCGAATGTTGCCCACGGACAGCGTCACATCGATGCCGGGCACATAGTCGCCCGGCTTGCAAAGGACCACGGTGATCCCTTCACGCGCGTTGGGTGCGCCGCACACGATCTGTTGCAAACCTTCGTTGGTCTCCACTTGGCACACGCGCAAACGATCCGCGTCGGGATGCTGTTCAGCGCTCTGAACCTTTGCCAACGTAAAGCTTTTCAACTTGTCCGCAGGGTTGCTCACCTCTTCCACTTCTAAACCGAGATCGGTCAAAGCATAGAGAATATCATCCAAAGACGCCTCGGTCTCGAGGTGCTTTTTCAGCCAGGACAGTGTGAATTTCATCGCGTCGTTTCCTGTTTACTTAAGGCCCAGCGCTTCACGCGCCAAAGCCTGCCAATCCGTATCAATGCCCTCAGGCACTTGCACCCAATCCTTGAACGGTCTGCCTTTGCCCGAAGGGTCAAATGGCACGGCCTCAAGGTGGGTCGCGAAAATCTCTTGGACGCGGGTAACGCCCAGTTTAAATACCATGCTGTCCTGATAAAACGACAACACAGGCTTGCCCCCACCTAGCTTTGCGCAAGGCTTCCCGAACATCTGCGTGATTTCGAGGTTCGGTGCCTCTGCGCGCATTTCGTCGATGAAATCTGTGAAGACTTGGGGAGCGGCCATTACAGCCCCGTCGCCAGATTAGGCTGCTGCAAGCTCGCAAAGCCATAGTGCCGCAACCAGCGTAGGTCTGAATCAAAGAACGCGCGCAAATCGGGGATACCGTATTTCAGCATCGCCATGCGGTCGATGCCCATGCCAAAGGCAAAGCCCTGCCACTCAGCCGGATCAATGCCGCCCGCTTGCAAGACCTTCGGGTGCACCATGCCAGAGCCGAGCACTTCGAGCCAGTCATCGCCCTCGCCCACTTTGACAGAGCCGTTTTCCCAGCGGCACTGGATATCCACCTCTGCGGAGGGTTCCGTGAACGGGAAATGCGAGGCGCGGAAACGGGTTTTGACTTCTGTCCCGAAGAAGACAGAGAAGAACTCCTCCAACGTCCATTTCAAGTTCGCCATAGAGATGTCCTTGTCAATGGCGAGGCCCTCGACTTGGTTGAACATCGGCGTGTGCGTTTGGTCATAATCGGCGCGGTACACGCGACCGGGGCAAATGATGCGACACGGCGCGCCATTGGCTTCCATGTGACGGATTTGCACAGGACTGGTGTGCGTGCGCAGAACATGCGGCGGACGATTATCGCCCTCCGCGCGGTGCGTGTAGAATGTATCCATTTCAGCGCGCGCAGGGTGGTGGCCTGGGATGTTCAAGGCATCAAAGTTATACCAATCACTCTCGATCTGTGGACCTTCTGCGACTTTGAACCCAAGATCGGCAAGGATCGCGATGACCTCTTCTGTCACCTGCGAAATCGGGTGGATAGACCCTGCTGGACGCTCGCGCGCAGGCAAAGTCACATCAAGCCACTCGCCGCGAAGGCGCTCATCCAAAGCGGCATCCGCAAGCGCGGCTTTCTTCGCCGCCAAAGCTGAATTAATCTCGTCCTTCAAAGCGTTCAGCTTTGGACCTGCAACCTGACGTTCTTCAGCGCTCATCTTGCCGAGTGAGCGCATTTGCAGGCTGATCTCGCCCTTTTTACCCACCGCTTGCACGCGCAAGTCTTCCAGCGTGCTTTCATCTGACGCAGCCGCGATCAAACCTACGTATTTCTCTCTTAGATCATCCATCACGGACCTCGCCTCATGTGTTACCGCACGAGTTACCCGCTTGGCCCAGCGCGCGCAAGCGAGAGGGGCACGAGATGCCGCAGTCGCTTTAATAAAATCGCAAAGGTTCTGCCCAATTTCGCCACTTTCTTGCCACGCGAGGTGCCCCAATTGCGCGGCTTATAGGCTCAAGGTCCGCTTTTGGACCGTTTGGAAACTGAAAGCCACAAAGGGATTGATACGATGAAACTGATCTTTGCTCTCACCGCTGCCACACTGACCTTTGGTGCCGTCACAGCGGATGCACAAGTTGCGCCACGCACATTTATGACCCCCGCCGTCGCGCAAACCGGTCAATGGTATATTGCGCCGAACGGATGTTCGTACACGCGCACGCAAGCGCCGGGGCAAAGTGTAATCTGGATGCTGATCCAGAACCCGCATCATATCGGCGGGCGCAATGCCACTGCCGTCTGCCCGCGCATGCTACAAGGCTAGCGCAGGTCTTTCTCAAACCGCCACACATCAAGATAGAACGGATCATCAAGCGTATCGAGGCCAACTGTTTCGATGCGCTTGTTGACCCAGCCCGATTTCTCGTAAAACCGTGCAGCGCGTTCGTTACCAACCGCGCAACTCAGCCACGAAACATCATAGCCCTGCGCCTTGATTCGCGCTTCCCCATCTAGCATCAGCGCTTGTGCAACACCCGTGCCGCGCGCATGTGCGCCCACATACATCTGATAGATTTCATCTGCTTGAACCATTGTGAAACCCAAAAACACATCTGATTGCACAGCAACGCGCGTGTCTTTCAAATGATCCCTCGAACGCTTTTGAAAGCTTTCAAACGTGCGCAAGGAAGCAAGGGTAGCGGGGACAACAGCGGCATGTCCGTCTATCCAGCCGACATGCCAAAGCTCAGCAACAGCATCGATCTGATCATGCGACATATTTTGGATTTCAAAGTTCATCCTAAAAAACTAGACCGCAATCACCCTACAAACAAATGAAAAAGGCCCCAACCAAGCGGTTGAGGCCTTCTGTAACTACAGATCGCTCTGGCGCTTACGCGGCCATTGCTGCTTTCGCTTGATCAACAATCGCTGCGAACGCTTCTGGCTCGTGTACTGCGAGGTCGGCAAGAACCTTACGGTCTACTTCGATACCCGCAAGCGTGAGACCATTGATGAAGCGGCTGTATGTCAGCGCCTCGTCGTGGCTACGCACAGCAGCGTTGATACGCTGGATCCACAATGCACGGAAGCTGCGCTTACGATTCTTGCGGTCGCGTGTCGCGTACTGGTTCGCTTTATCAACGGCCTGTGCTGCGACTTTGAATGTATTTTTACGACGTCCGTAGTAGCCTTTGGCTGCTTTGACGACTTTACGGTGACGGGCGTGGGTTACTGTACCACCTTTAACGCGTGACATATCTCAAATCTCCTTAACGAGCGTAGGGCATCATCGACTTGACGATTTTCTCGTCAGCAGCCGCGAGTGTGGTTGTACCACGTGCATTGCGAAGGAATTTGTTCGAGCGCTTGATCATGCCGTGCTGTTTGCCGGCTTGAGCTGCGACCACGCGGCCACTGGCCGTTGTTTTGAACCGCTTTTTGCAGCTCGACTTTGTCTTCATCTTAGGCATTTCCGTCTCCTCTTTCGGGTCGGTAGAAACGCGCGCTCTCGGCATGCCAAATTAGCCGGACGCGCGGATTAGAGATCGTCGTTTAGGACGCAGCGATAGATTCCGCAAGAGCTAAGTTTATCCGACGAGATCGCGGACGACTGTCATAAACACATCGGGAATTTGATCCATCGTATATCCCCCCGGTTTTTCGATAACGGCCCATGCCACAAGACCGCCGCCAAGCAATACCATCAGCGATGCCGCGCGCGGTGCACGGCTATCTGAAAATGCAGAAACAATCGCAGGGATCGAGAATCCCGAGATCACAATCCCGAGGACCAACGCAAGATCATAGCTCATAACAGTTCTCTCACTCATAAAGTGATGAGAACGCTACTCTGGATCAGACGCATAAATCAAACGTTCATCGCAGGGTGCAACCCTGAGGATGTTGGTCGTGCCGGGGATGTTAAAAGGAACGCCCGCTGTCACAACAATCTGATCGGTTTTACTCGCCAATCCAGCTGCTCGAGCCGCGCGCGCCGCTGAAACAACAGCGCTTTTGAAACGCTCAAGTTCGCCGGTCATGACGCAAAGCGTACCCCAGGTCAGTGCCAACCGTCGCGCTGTCCGAAGCTGGGACGTCATTGCGATAATCGGCACACGCGGACGTTCACGCGCCGTCAAGAGCGCAGTCGTGCCGCTTTGCGTAAAGCAACAGATCGCTTTGATTTCGGTGGTTTCTGCGATTTCACGCGCCGCAGCCACAATACCATCAGCCACAGTCGTGCGCGCAGCTGTGCGCGAAGACTCGATAACTTCTGTATAGGTCGGATCATTTTCAACTTCTCGCGCCACGTTGTCCATCGTTTGAACCGCTTCGATTGGATAGTCCCCCGCCGCGCTTTCCGCGCTGAGCATAATCGCATCCGCGCCTTCATAGATCGCTGTGGCAACGTCGGACACTTCGGCGCGAGTCGGCATCGGGCTTTCGATCATGCTCTCAAGCATTTGTGTCGCAACAATTACAGGCTTTGCCGCCGCGCGACACTTGCGCACCAGACGTTTCTGGATTGGCGGGACGTTTTGAACAGGCAGTTCAACACCCAAGTCGCCGCGCGCAACCATGATACCGTCAGAGGCATCAAGAATTTCGTCAAAGCTGGTGACCGCAGATGGCTTTTCGATCTTGGACAGGACCGCAGCACGGCCTTTCACCAGATCACGCGCATCCCAAACGTCCTTGGCACGTTGCACGAACGAAAGCGCGAGCCAATCGACGCCAAGTTCACAAACGAACTCAAGGTCAGCGAGGTCTTTTTCGGACAAAGCCGCGAGCGGCAGAACAACGTCAGGAACGTTCACGCCCTTACGGTTGGAAATCGTACCGCCAATGACAACTTCGCAATCCGCGTAGTCAGCACCGCATTCTTTGACTTTCAAACGGATCTTACCGTCGTTCACCAAAAGCGATGCACCGGCTTCCAGCGCTGCAAAAATTTCAGGATGCGGCAACGTCACACGTTTCAGATCACCCAGTGCATCGTCCAGATCAAGGCGGAAGTCAGCGCCGATTTCTAACTCTTCAGACCCGTTCTTAAACTCACCAACGCGCAGTTTCGGTCCCTGAAGGTCCGCAAGAATCGCGATGGGGCTATCAAGATCTTCTTCAACCTTGCGAATGATCGCGTGCAATTCAGCAATTTTTTCGTGGCTGCCGTGGCTCATATTGAGGCGAAAGACATCTGCGCCTGCTTCGTGCAACTTGCGGATCATCTCGTAGTTGTCAGAAGCTGGCCCCAGCGTGGCTACGATTTTTACACTGCGTTCGCGTTTCATATCTTTTTTCCATTCCACTTCGGCGTCACACGACTTCACTTTCCGAACGAAAGTGTTACCGCTAACAATTTGTGCTGCTTATTGCGCATTTCACATTGCTCGGCAACTATCCTATTCGCTATTCAAACTAGGAAACAGATTTGTGACTTACCAGCCTTTCTTTGAATTCGGCACAACGCGCAACAGCAGATGGACCGTAACCAGTGATCATGCGGCCAATACGGTCCCTGCGTTCGTCAATGGCGGCGATCTCGGCATCAGTTCACAGGATATGAACCGCCATATCGCGTATGACATTGGCGCGGCGGGGGTTGCGCAGGAGTTGGGCGTTTTGCTCGACGGTCCTGTGATATGCTCAAATTTCTCGCGCCTCGTGATTGATCCTAATCGCGGCAGTGATGACCCAACTTTGTTAATGAAGCTTTACGATGGCACGCTAATTCCCGCGAACCGCCATGCAGGACCTGACGAGCTCGAGGCGCGCATGGAGGCGTGTTACCGCCCTTATCACACTGCACTCAACGCCTTGATGACGCGGCGCGCTGATCCTGTTTTGCTATCAATCCACTCGTTCACACCGCAGCTTAAAGGACGCCCAATGCGGCCTTGGGAAGTTGGTGTTCTGTATGCAGATGATGATCGCCTCGCACGGGCCTTGTTGACGGTTCTGAGCGGCGAGAAAGACCTGACAATCGGCGACAACGAACCGTACTTGGGGCATTTACCCGGCGATGCAGTGGATACGCATGCGCTGCAACATGGGCACCTCAACGTGTTGATCGAGTTGCGCAATGACTTGATCGACACCGAAGCGCAGCAAAAAGCATGGGCGCAAAGGCTGGCGCCATTGCTTGAGCAAGCGCTCGCTGATGTGATCGCGTAGGAGAGCATGAGCGCGCGCAAAGATTTTATAGCAGGCATTGGTCTGCGACTTCTTGCGACCTTCTTAATGACCGCTATGTCTGCCGCTGTGCGCGTCACCGCGGAGACTGTGCCCCTCGGACAGCTGATCTTTTGGCGCTCTTTCTTAGCGCTGATCCCCATTTGCCTATACATGATATGGCGGCGCGAATTCCCGAGCGCGCTGCGTACCAAACATCCTCGCCTGCATGTCACACGCAGCTTGTTGGGTGTTTTTGCAATGGCGATGTTTTTCACCGCACTCGCATACCTGCCCTTGGCCAACGCACAAGCGCTTGGTTATCTCGCGCCGATCCTGGTGCTGCCGCTTGCTGCGGTTTTGTTGAAGGAAAAACTCACCGCGATCATCTTTGGCGCAGTGTTTCTGGGCTTTTGCGGTGTAATCTTCTTGCTCTGGGATGCGTTCACCCTACCGAGCGAGGGCGCTTTGATAGGTGTTGCCGCAGGGTTGGTTTTTGCGTTCACAATGGCCTTCGTGAGGGTCCACACCAAGACAATGACGCTAACAGAAAGCAGTGCATCAATCGCGTTTTATCTAGCTTTGGTTGGGTCTGTCGTGGGGCTTGGGACGATTGTTTTGGGGTGGATCGAGTTAAGCAATACGATGTTTGGCTGGCTCGCGCTTGCTGGATTTCTGGGCGGCATTGGCCATATCGTTGCGAATGAAGCGACTGCGCGCGCGCCCGTTAGCACGCTTGCGCCTTTCGATTTCGCAGGTTTGATATGGGCGCTTGGGTTTGATGTGATCTTATTTTCAATCGTTCCCGGCCCCATGGGGCTGATTGGTGTCTTTGCCATTACGTTCGCTGCGTTGATGGTGACGTTCTTGGGGCCAAAAGCACCCAAGCACGTTGAGAATTAGTAGCTGTTCAAGCTGTTTAGCGCTTGATCCAAGTCAGGGCGGAACACATGTTACGTCAAAGCCGCATTAACAGGAGCCAGCCCAATGGACGCACAGACGCAACTCGAACTTGAAGCCGCTGCCTTTCGCCGTTTGCGCGATCACTTGGCCGAGCGCACGGATGTTCAAAACATTGATATGATGAATTTGAGCGGGTTTTGCCGCAACTGCCTATCGCGTTGGTATCAAGAAGCCGCCAATGAGCGCGGTATCGAGATGAGCAAAGATGAAGGGCGCGAAGCGTTCTACGGCATGCCGTTTGGGGAGTGGCGCGCGAAGTATCAGGCGGATGCCACAGATGCACAAAAGGCCGCGTTTGAGGTGTCTCACAAAAACGCGACCTGATGAGAATGGCTCTGCGAGAGTGATCCCGCAGAGCTGTCACTTGTTTAGTAAACGTTGCCGCCTTCGACTCGCTTGGAAAACTCTGTCTCGCCACCAGCGGCGAGCAACTTGGCTTGAGCGATCCACTCATCACGGCTTACGCGACCTTTGAAACCTTCGAGGTTCGCGTTGACCCATGCTTCTTCATCAGGCGTCCACGCTGCGATCTGATCGAAGTGGAAAAAGCCAAGCGCGTTGCACATCTTTTCCATCTTGGGGCCGATACCTTTGATCTGTTTGAGATCATCTGCAACACCACCGCGTGCGGCATCTAGTGTGGCTGGTTTCACGCCTTCGTTCTCTCCCTCGATCACGCCGTCCCCGTCGTAATCGATTGCGTCGGTCGGTTGGACCTCTTCGGCCTGAACGGTCTCAGCGGATTGAACCTGAGCAGAGGACACATCGGCCTCAAGCGCTGCGATACGCGCATCTTTGTCGGCATGCTTTGCTTTGCACGCGTCTAGTTCGCGGCGCAGGCGATCTGCTTCGCTTGTGTCCAGAACCACCTTGCGGCGACCCCAGATTAACCAACCTACGAACAACCCTAGAAGTGCTGCCAAAAGGATCAGCACGACCATTTCACTTATCAAAAAGCCCCATTCACGAAACATTTGTCTTTCCTTTCAAGTCTTACTGTTGCGTCCAGCGCACTGTGGTACGACGGTTCGCGGCGCGGCCTGCTTCGGTCGCATTGTCTGCTATTGGTTTGCTGGGGCCGAAACCCACGGCTGAGATTGCTTCGCGCGGGACACCACGCGCAATCATCGCTTCACTCACGGCAACAGCACGCGCAGCACTCAGTTCGTAATTGCCAGTGCCTGTGTTGTCCGTATGACCCCCAAGTTCAGCCGCCAAACCAACACGCACGCAACGTGATAGGATCGAAGCGAGCGCGTTGATCGCACGTTGGCTACGTGGCCCAAGTTCGGTGGAGCCACTGAGGAAATTGATTTTCGTATTCGCAAGCAGTTTGTCCGCTTGGGCCGTGCAGCTTGCAAGCGAAGGACTAAACTCTGTTTTGGGCAACCAAGAGCCAAACTGAAACTGCTCTGTGATACCAGTGGCGGCGTTCACGCGTTCTGCGCCTGCTTGAACGCTTTGGCTCGCAGGATTGAGGTCCAGCGCCACAGTATCTGCAAAGTCCACCGCCATACTTTCGCGCACAAGCGCAGCATTCACGCCCGGAGTTGTTACACCAGCCAGATCCGTGCCGCTTTCGCTCACGATAACTGATGCGCTATCGAGTTCAGGCAACCATCCTTTGAGCGTGCCCAGCGCTGCAAGCAAGGTGCTAGGATTGCCATTCATCGCAGTCGTCACGTTACCGTTTACCTTACTCACGCCAAGTGCGTCGCCGATTTGCGCAAGATCAAGACCATTGGGCAGTTTGCCCTCCACGGTCACGCCCTTGGACGCATCGTAGTTGATATTATATGCAATCGGCTCGCCATCATCACGCGTTTCAATGTCATTTTGCAGCGTGTAGCCATCGGGCAAAGCAATCGAGCTGATCAGCGTATCTCGATCGCTTGGTTGATCGACGAGACCCGTCAAGCGCAAGGTTTGCCCTGTCAAAGACACCGATCCTTCGTCCATTTGCGTCAACGCGCCAAGACCCGCACCAATCGCTGTTTCCCAACGGTCCGGCGCACCAGAGGCGAGCGTTAAGCCATCAACACCGGCGGCCCCTGTTTCGCTCAAAACACTGCGCATCGCCTCGCTTGGTACGTTGCCTTGCAAAAGCGTTTGACCCTCTTTGCGGGTGCCTGCAATTGTGTAGGGATCCGCGCTTGGTAATATTTCGAGCTCATCGAGCACGACGCGACGGCCCTCGACCCCATTCAAAGCACTAAGCAAAGCATCGCGTTCAGCGTCACTATCGGCGAGACCCGTTACTCGGATGTCACGACCTTCCACACGAGTTGTGACGCCATGCACAGCGCCCGAAACCGCGGCAACGGCCCGCTCAGAGATCGCATTTTGCATATCAAGTGCGTTATCTTTCGCACCCCAATATACCAAAGCGCCAACACCTGCTGCCAGCACCACTATGCCAAGGAATTTCCGCATCTCCGCACCCATTTATTGCTTCATATAATCGCAAGATTACAAGTTTTTCTGAGTGCTACAAACGGGATCAGCGGACCTCTGCGCAAGGGGAAAGCGCGCGAGTAGAACGCAAAACGCCCGCGCGATGCGGTGCAAGGCGCGGGCGTCTTTTTAATGAACGAGAATTAGATCGCTTTCTTGAGGCTTTCTTCAAGGTAGATCTCACGCAAGCGCGGTGTGACTGATCCAACCTTGCCATCACCAAGCGACACGCCGTCAATCTCTACAACGGGCATCACGAATGTGGACGCTGAGGTGATAAACGCTTCATCTGCCTGTTTTGCTTCATCGATGGTGAAATTGCGTTCTTCGACTTCCATCTGCGCTTCGCGCGCGAAACGCAGGACCGCTGCACGGGTGATGCCGTGCAAAATGTCGTTGGACAAAGCGCGCGTTATAATCTTGTTGCCTTTGACGATGTAGGCGTTGTTAGACGTGCCCTCGGTTACGAAGCCGTCCTCGACCATCCAAGCATCGTCTTTACCCGCTTTCTTCGCCATCATCTTGCCCATGCTCGGGTAGAGCAACTGAACCGTCTTGATGTCGCGGCGACCCCAGCGCTCATCCTCGATAGAGATCACTTTGATCCCAGTTTTCGCAGTTGGTGAGTTGGCAAGGCCCGGCTTGTTCTGCGTGAACAGGACGATCGTCTGTGGCGTTGTTTCAGGATCGGGGAAGACGAAGTCACGATCATCAGGCGCGCCGCGGGTAATTTGAAGATAGATCATGCCTTCATCAATTTCGTTTACACGCACGAGTTCACGATGCACCTCCAACAGATCCTCTTTGGAGATCGGCGTTTGCATGTCCAATTCATCGAGCGAACGCTGCAAGCGCACAGCGTGACCGTCAAAATCAATCAGCTTGCCCTCAAGCACAGAGGTGACTTCATATACCCCATCCGCCATCAGAAACCCACGATCAAAGATGGAAATCTTCGCTTCGTTTTCGGGAAGATATTCGCCATTTACATATACGGTGCGGGTCATCTGTTTGGTCCTTCTAATGACGATTTATGCGGCTTGTTTCATAGCTTGAAGCACATCTTCAAGACTGCGAATGGCGCCAGTTTGTAAATATTCCATTGCTTTGAGCGAGGCGTCATGCGCCTCATGGCTCGAACCCGCAACGCAATCTTCGATCACGCGGGTGAAGTAGTCCTGCTGGTGCGCGTCAACGAATGTGTAGTGCACGCAAACATCTGTGAGACCGCCGACGAGGATCAGCGTGTCTGCTTTCAGACCTTTGAGCAGGATTTTCAAATCAGTTCCAAAGAACGCAGAGTAACGGCGTTTTGGCACGACATAATCCGTCGGCAAGATGCCCATTTCCTTCACCGCGAGCGCGGTCTTTGGATCGTCTTCAAGGCAGTGCACATCTTCATCGCCGTCTAACTCTCGACCAAAATCGATCAAATCAGGGCGATGTATTTCTTGGATAAAGATCACGGGAATATTTGCCGCACGCGCGCCATCAATGGCTTTGCGCGCTTCCGACATCCGTTCCTTGTAGCCGTCCATATTATCGATGGAGCGCACAACGCTGTCGTCGATAAAGGTCGACGCTTGGATATCAATCACGATCAGGGCGGCTTTACCCTCAATCAGATCGCGTTTGGGTGTGTTCGCATTGGCCATGCCTTACCCCCAAAGCGCCGGTAGTGGTGGGTGAACGCCATCTTCGTCAAATTGTAATGGCGTCGCGCGATCTTCTGCCAGCAACAGCGGGCCATCGAGGTCTGTGAATAGCGCGCCTTGGGCGAGCAATGTCGCGGGGGCCATCGCCAGCGAAGACCCGACCATGCAGCCTACCATCACTTCGTACCCTTGCGACAATGCCGCCTCTTTCAGCGCAAGCGCTTCTGTCAAACCACCCGTCTTATCAAGCTTGATATTCGCCACATCATACTTGCCTTTGAGCTTGGGCAAGCTCGCACGGTCATGGCAGGATTCATCGGCGCAAACCGGCAAAGGACGCTCTATCTCGCTTAGCATATCATCCTCGCCAGCAGGCAAAGGTTGCTCAACAAGTTCAACGCCAAGGCCAACGAGATGTGGGGCGAGTTCGGCGTAAACATCTGCGGTCCAGCCCTCATTCGCGTCGATAATGATGCGCGACTTGGGTGCGCCGCGACGCACGGCCTCTAGGCGGGGCATATCATCTGGCGTGCCGAGCTTGATCTTGAGCAATGGGCGCTTGGCATTTTCGGCCGCTTGCTTTTGCATCTTCTCAGGCGTGTCTAGCGAGAGGGTGTAGGCCGTGATTTCTGGACCCGGCTTGCCAAGACCGGCGAGTGCCCAAACGGGTTTGCCCGCTTGCTTGGCTTCCAGATCCCAAAGCGCGCAGTCAACCGCATTGCGCGCCGCACCCGGCTCTAACAAATCATACAGAGACTGACGGGTGAAATCCGCAGGCAGTGCGCGAATTTGCGCTTCTACGCTTTCCATCGTTTCGCCATAGCGCGCATATGGCACGCATTCGCCCCAGCCCGATACATGGCCGTCGGTCAGGCAAACCGTGAGAACCTTTGCCTCCGTGCGTGAACCACGCGAGATGGTGAACACTTGGGCAAGCTTGAACACGTCATGCGCAACATCGATTTGCATGGGGGCTTCCTTTGGATAGTCCGTGCGTGCGCCGATCAAACCAGCGCACGCAATAAGCATCAGATCGCGGCGAGCGCGTCAACCAAACGTTCCGCACCGTGGCGATATGGATCAACCGTTGGCAGGCCCATGCGCTCTTCTGTTTCTTTCAGATACGCGTTGGCTTCGTCTTCGGACATGTGCTGCGTGTTCACAGAAATGCCGACGACTTTACAATTTGGGTTGCCCACTTGCGCCAAAGGCAGCGCCGTGTCGCGTAGCGTTTCAAGCGTTGGCGGCGTGAACGTTGGCAAACCACGCATGTGTTTGCGTGTTGGCTCGTGACACAGGATCAGCGCGTCAGGTTGGCCACCATGGACCAACGCCATCGTCACACCAGAATATGAAACGTGGAACAAGCTGCCCTGCCCTTCGATCATGTCCCAGTGGTCCTCATCATTGTCGGGCGTGAGATACTCAACTGCGCCAGCCATGAAGTCCGCAACAACTGCGTCGAGCGGTACGCCGTGCCCTGTGATCAAAATACCTGTCTGGCCTGTCGCGCGGAACGTGGATTTGAGACCACGCTCCTGCATCACTTTGTCCATCGCCAAAGCCGTGTACATCTTGCCCGCAGAGCAATCGGTGCCAACCGCCAAGCAACGCTTGCCTGTGCGCTTGATCCCGTTCGCGATTGGATAGCCAACGGTAGGCACACGGACATCGTGCAAAGTTGTACCATTCACCTGAGCCGCAGCAACAAGATCGCCCTCATCGCGCAAAAGGTTGTGCAGGCCGGACGCGAGATCATAGCCCATTTCAATCGCTTCGATCAGCACTTCTTTCCAGGCTTGGCTGATGATGCCGCCACGATTTGCAACACCAATCACCAACGTCTTTGCACCAGCTTCTTTCGCTTCGGCCAAAGTCATTTCTTTCAAGCCGACGTCGGTTCCACAGCCCGGCAAGCTTAGCTGGCCTACGGAATTTTCAGGGCGCCAATCTTTGATACCTTGCGCAACTTTCGCGGACAATTGGTCAGGCGCGTCGCCCAAAAATAGTAGATATGGTGTTTCGATCATGATGGTCTCCCCTAGAATCAAGTGTTGCACTTTTTTGAAGCGTGATGTCCGCGATTTTCTCTCGTTTACATAGTAATTTTAGATTTTATTCGAAGAATCTTGCGCATATCGGCAAAATGTTCGATGAAAATTCAGCCGCATCAAACTATCATGCAAAATCATAACGATCTCTGCATTGCAGCAAACACAATGCAGTCGCAGAAAAAACCTTGCGCTGAGTTCGGTAACGAAATAACTCAACCACCAAGAAAAACGTAATTTAATTACTCGAAAGAATCGCCATGAGCTTCCGTATCCAACCAACTCCTGTCGCCCGCCCCAATCGTTGCCAGCTCTTTGGGCCCGGATCCCGTCCAGCGATCTTTGAAAAGATGGCAGGCAGTGCAGCTGATGTGATCAACCTTGATCTCGAGGATTCCGTCGCACCTTCGGACAAAGACAGCGCCCGTGAAAATGTGATCAAAGCGATCAGTGATGTGGATTGGGGCAGCAAAACCCTTTCCGTGCGGATCAACGGGTTGGATTCACCGTATTGGTATCGTGACGTTGTCGATCTGCTCGAAAAGGGCGGCGAGCGTCTTGATCAGATTATGATCCCAAAGGTTGGCTGCGCTGCGGATATTTACGCCGTGGATGCTTTGGTCACCTCAATCGAAGCTGCGATGGGTCGCAAGAAGCCAATCGCGTTTGAAATTATCATCGAGAGCGCGGCGGGCATTTCGCACGTCGAAGAAATTGCCGCAGCCTCGCCACGCTTGCAAGCGATGAGCCTTGGCGCCGCTGACTTCGCCGCTTCAATGGGCATGGCGACAACGGGTATCGGCGGTACGCAAGCGGGCTACTATATGCACCATGAAGGCGCGAACTATTGGTCCGACCCTTGGCATTGGGCACAAGCGGCTATCGTTGCTGCGTGCCGCACCCACGGGGTTTTGCCTGTGGACGGCCCTTACGGCGATTTCTCTGACGAAGAGGGTTTTCGCGCGCAGGCTTTGCGTTCTGCGACCCTTGGAATGGTTGGCAAATGGGCGATCCATCCAAAGCAGGTGGCGTTGTCTAACGAAGTCTTCACCCCATCCGAGGCAGCCGTCACCGAAGCACGCGAGATCCTAGCGGCTATGGAAACAGCAAAGGCCAATGGCGAAGGCGCAACAGTTTACAAAGGACGTTTGGTGGACATTGCCTCCATCAAGCAAGCCGAGGTGATCGTGCGCCAATCAGAAATGATCGCGGGTTAGGCGCCAAGGCAGCGCTCAAAGCTGTCGGCCAACTCTTGCAAAAGCTGGGAATACAGATCGGGGCCGGGCGAAAGCTTGGCCCCAAGTGCATCGAGCTGAGCGGTCTTGGCATCACTTCCCTCAATCACCACCTGCACCAGCCGGTCATTCTGCTGAGGCTCTGTGAACACACACGCGACATTGTGCTCGCTCAGATGTTCACGCGCGCCAGCAATGCGCGCGGGGCTCGGGGCGCTGGCATCGCCTAGCGCGATGGCTCCTGCAAACTCAATATCAAAGCGGCGATCAAAGTACTGAAAACCGTCATGCAAAACCATGTAGTGTTTGCCTTTGAGCGGTGCGAGTTGCGCCTCAAGCCTTTGTCCGAGCTGCTCTATCTCCTGCACGGCACGCTCTGCGTTCGCCATGTACACTTCTGCATTCTCAGCGTCTAACTTCGCAAGCTCTGCCGCAATAACACCCAACCACAGCGCAGCGTTTTCTGGATCAAGCCAACCATGTGGATCCAAGTCATCTTCGCCATGCGCGTGGTCATGATCATGGTCGTCGCCCTCTTCGCCTTCGCGCAGATCGTGATGACGTGTCTTTTCTACCAACATCAACTCGATCACCGATGCCTCCTGCGCAAGGCTCTCGAGCGGCGTATGCAACCAAGGCGTCAAAGCCTCGCTCGTCATCAGGACCAAATCCGCTTGCTCGAGCGCACGCGCTTGCGAAGGACGCAGTGCATAAGAATGAGGCGTCGCGCTTTGCTCGATCAACAATTCTGGTGCACCAAGGTCTCCCATCACTTGCGAGGCAAGCGCATGGATCGGGGCAATATCAACGACAACTCGCGGCACATCCGCAATTGCTGGCGTGGTCAAAGTAGCGAAAAGCAAAGCGTAGAGTTTTTTCATATACACAGAGTCCTCGAGCACCCGACTTTTGACGGGTTGACGTCTGACCGTAGAACGATTCAGCTAACCGCATGATCCGTCCCAACTTTCTTTCTCCCACGGAGCGCCTTGAGCTTGAGTCCTGTG
>Ga0206127_1002361_pt1 | contig 18890 bp, 17 predicted proteins | sample Helgoland_Spring_6_FD_148646 | JGI IMG/M metagenome (GOLD analysis project Ga0206127, IMG submission 148646) | Pelagic subsurface seawater microbial communities from Kabeltonne, Helgoland, North Sea - Helgoland_Spring_Bloom_20160419_1 | ecosystem: Environmental > Aquatic > Marine > Epipelagic ...
TTTCGTTTACTACGCCTTCCTCCCCAATTTTGTCTAATTTGTCTAAAGCGACTGTAAAATCGATGAGTTTATCTTGAGCTCCGATCACTTCGGCAATACCAGAAAGTATTTTTCTATTGTTTATCTTGATTGTTGTTCCTAATAAACCTAATCTACTAAAAACAGCATCATATAGCTGAACAAACTCTACTTCTTGCCACAAAGATTTACTTCCGACTACATCTGCATCACATTGAAAAAACTCTCTAAAACGTCCTTTTTGAGGTCTATCTGCTCTCCACACGGGTTGTACTTGATATCTTTTAAAAGGAAAAGAAATGTCATTTTGATGTTGTACCACATAACGTGCAAAAGGAACTGTTAAATCGTAGCGCAATGCTTTTTCAGAAATTTGAGAAGTTAACTTTAAGCTATCTCTTTTAGTTAAGAGGTTTTCATCTGCTTTTTTTAGAAAATCTCCAGAATTTAAAATCTTAAAAATAAGTCTGTCTCCCTCTTCACCATATTTACCCATTAAAGTAGCGGAGTTTTCGAAACTTGGGGTCTCTATAGGTTGAAATCCAAAAATTTCAAAGGAGGCTTTAATCGTATTCATAATAAAGGTTCGATTTGCTACTTCTATTGGAGAAAAATCTCTCGTTCCTTTTGGAATGCTTGGTTTCATGTAAATAATTATGAATTAAAATTCTATGTCCTCAAGAGCGATTTTGAATGTACGTCTTTAGTTTAATCTAGCAGTTTCCATTGATTTTTATAAATAAATCATTACTAAACATACTCAGATCAAAAAACTAAAAAAATACACTCCTAAAAAAACGCCATTGAACTTCATTGGCAAATATCGTAAAAAAGTTATAATTTTTTAGAAGTTGTAATGGATTTATTTCTTTTCTTTAAACTATACAAAGAGGCGTTTAATTCAAAACCCAACAGGAGAATGATCGCATTTAACCACACAAATAACATTAAAATCAAAAGAGTCCCAATGGAGCCATACAACTGATTGTATTGTGCAAATTTTATAACATAAATTCCAAATAAGTAAAATGTAAATAAAGTAACAACTGTGGTTAAAATGGCGCCAGCAGAGAAGAATTTTGTTTCTTTTCCTTGTTTAGTCCCATACCTAAATAATAAAGAAACTATCGTAAAAATCATCACTAAAAAGAGACTGTTTTTACCCAAATAAAAGAGGTTTAAATCACTTGTGTGCAACCAACCTGTTTCATCAATTTTAGACAATGCTACCTGATATAAAATGAGGAGCGTAACAGTTATTATTAAGAATAAAGACATTAACAAAGAAACTCCCAAAGAAATAAAATAGGCTTTGAAAATATTTCTTACATCTGTCACATGATAGGAATATTCAAAACCTCCAAAAATTGCATTGACTCCATTGGTCATTAAAAAAATAGACCCTAAAAAACCGAAAGACAATAAGCCACCGTAGGGATTATTAATGATATCCAAAATTACAGTATTCACAGCTTCAAAAGTTTGTGGAGGTAAAACTTCTTTAATAAAAGAAAATAAGCCATCCTGAAATCCCTCTATAGGAATGTAGGGTATTAATGTTAAAATAAAAAGTAGGAATGGAAAAACAGCCATGAAAAAGCTAAAAGCTATTCCTCCTGCTCTTGATGTCAATGCTCCATTAACAATACCAATAATGTATAGTTCCAATAGGTCATACAAAGACATGCCGTTTAAACCTGGAATTTTAATTTGTTTCCCAAGCAACACCAAGCTTTTTACAACAGGGGTAGTTTCTAAGCTATTTTTTATTTTTTTTGACATTAAATTACTCTATGACAATCTTATAATTATTTAACAATCCAGAAATATTCTCCTTCCGGTACTTTCCTCCTTTTAATTTATTGTTTTCCGGATTAATCGTAAAATTAAAAGCGGTTCTAAAATCTGACTTTTCCAAATTAGAGCTATCAAAAATGGCTCCTGTCAAATCACAACAATCAAAAACTGATGTTGTTAAAATTGTTTCAGTAAAATCTACTTCTTGCAAATTACAACTTATAAATCGTGTCGAAGGAATTTTTAATTGAAAGAAAGACGAAAAACTTAATTGACATTCCTTAAATGAAAACTGTAATAAAAAAGGATCACATTCATGAAATTTTAACCCGATCATTTTACATTTATAAAAACCAACCTCTTTAAAAGCAGTCTCTTTTATTTTTGCGTTGCTAAAGTTACAGTCTATAAACTCAACTTCTACAAATTCAAATTTAGAGATATGACTATTTTCAAAATTACAATTTATAAATCTGCAATGATCATATTCACCCTTATTGATTCTAGTTCCGGAAAAATCTATATTTTTATATTCTTTATTTTCAAAATAATTATCCATAAATGATCTCGCTATTTTTTGACTCGTATATTTATTTTTATGTGTATGAAGGTTCGTTCAAAAAAGTAATAATAAAAACCTAATGACCACTAATTACCCTTTGTGTTAGGCATTATATATTCTATTTCTTCTCAAAAACGACACCTCTGTTGCTCTGTCTCATATAATAGGGTAAAAATAGTAATTCATAATTCATATTTCATAATTTTGTATCATGAAAATTAAATTACTCGCCATCGGCAAAACAGATCATAAACACTTGATTGAATTAATCAATCAATATCAAAATCGACTAAAACACTATATAAAATTTGAATTAGAGATAATTGCTGATATCAAAAATGTTAAAAATTTAAGTGAAATTCAGCAAAAAGAAAAAGAAGGTCAACTCATCTTATCAAAAATACTACCTACAGATCAACTGATTTTATTGGATGACAAAGGAAAACACTTTACCTCTATTGAATTCTCTGAATATTTACAAAAGAAAATGAATACCGGTTTAAAACAGTTGGTATTTGTTATTGGAGGACCCTATGGTTTTTCTGAGGAGGTATACAAGAAAGCAAATGGTAAAATTTCACTATCAAAAATGACCTTTTCCCACCAAATGATTCGTTTATTTTTTATTGAGCAACTATACAGAGGATGTACTATTTTAAAAAATGAACCGTATCATCACGAATAGTTATGTCAAACTGATTTTTTCTTTTCTGACATAAAAAATCAAGGAACTAAAAACTTTGTAACTTTGTAAACCCATTTTTAAAAAAAATTCAACATTATTATGAAACTTGTTTTTGCAACAAACAACCCAAACAAACTCAAAGAAGTACAAGAAATGTTACCTAATACAATTGAACTTCTGAGTTTAAGTGATATTAATTGCTATGATGAAATTGACGAAACCGAAATGAGTCTAGAAGGGAATGCAACCTTAAAAGCAGATTATATTACCCAAAAATATGGGTACGACTGTTTTGCAGATGACACTGGTTTAGAAGTAGAAAGCCTAAATGGAAAACCTGGTGTATATTCTGCCCGTTTTGCAGGAGAGCCCAGTAACTCTGAAAATAATATGCAAAAATTATTAACCGAATTAAAAAATAAATCAAATAGAAATGCCCAATTTAGAACAGCCGTTTCTTTAAATATAAATGATGCTAATTTTCTTTTTGAAGGGATTTGCAAAGGCGCTATTTTAGAAAAAAAACAAGGAGAAAAAGGTTTTGGATACGATCCAATTTTTAAACCCGAAAATAATACAAACTCATTTGCAGAAATGTCTTCAGAAGAAAAAAACATCATTTCTCATAGAGGTATTGCTATTAAAAAATTAGTCTCTTTTTTATCATCCTATAAAAAATAGATCATAAGAATAAATAGGACATTATGGAGCAAAAAAGATTCACAATACATTTTATTTTTTTATCAGTTTTACTGATCATTTTGTTCTTTATAAATATCAGTTTAGGCTCTGTTGCAATTCCATTTAAAGAGTTATTTAACAGTCTTTTTGGAGGGGACATCTCGAAGGAAAGTTGGGAAATCATAATTGTAAATTTTAGAATCCCTAAAGCGATTACAGCTATTTTAGTTGGTTCTGGTTTGTCGGTTTGTGGATTATTAATGCAAACACTTTTCAGAAACCCCTTAGCAGGTCCATTTGTTCTTGGTATTTCCTCTGGTGCAAGCTTAGGAGTTGCTATTTTAATTTTAGGCTCCTCTGTTTTTGGAGGCTTTTTATTATCTACCTCAATCTCAAATTGGTCTTTGCCGATTGCGGCAAGTTTGGGTTCTTTCTTTGTATTATCAGCTGTAATTATTGCTGCAAATAAAGTTAGAAACACCATGTCCATTTTAATCATTGGGTTAATGTTTAGCTCTTTGACCTCTGCAATAATTAGTGTTCTAGCTTACTTTTGTGAAGCTTCTCAAATTCAGCAATACTTATTTTGGAGTTTTGGAAGCCTGGGTAATTTATCATGGGAAGAATTACAGGTTTTTATTAGTATCTATTGCATTGGTATGATAGGAACTATCTTCCTTATAAAACCCTTAAATAGCTTTTTACTAGGTGAAAATTATGCAAAAAGTTTGGGAATAAATATAAAGAAAAATAGAAATATTATCCTTTTAATTACAAGTATTGTAACCGGGGTAATTACAGCCTTTTCCGGTCCAATTGCGTTCATAGGTTTGTCAGTTCCTCATATTGCAAGAATGTTTTTTTTAAGTTCTAATCATAAAATACTGTTACCAGCGGTTGCAATAATTGGCGCGATTGTTTTGTTAATTTGTGATGCTGTAGCACAACTTCCAACAAGTGAATTTACACTTCCAATAAACGCAGTTACCTCACTATTCGGAGCACCTATCGTAATTTGGTTGTTGGTAAGAAAAAAGAAATTATTTGTATAAATGGAAAAGTTCAAAAAAAATACAATTCTTGCAGCACAAAATCTATCTGTAGGATATCCGCTAAAAAAGGATTTTAAAGTCGTCGTATCAGATATCAATTTAGAAATTGAAAAAGGGAAACTAATTACAGTACTTGGTAAAAATGGGATCGGAAAATCAACCCTATTAAGAACCTTTTCTAGAGTTCAAACAGCTATTTCCGGAAAGGTATTACTTCAAGGAAAAAACATAGAAAAACTTACCCAAAAAGAACTCTCTACACAATTAAGTTTGGTATTAACTGAACGCTTACCAGAAAGTCAATTGACAGTTTACGAAATAATTGCATTGGGTAGACAACCCTATACAAATTGGATTGACAAACTCTCTACTACTGATCTCGAAAAAATAGAGATGGCCATTCATCAAACAGAAATTGAACATCTTAAAAATAATCGTTTTTATGAATTAAGTGATGGTCAACTTCAAAGGGTTTTGATTGCCAGAGCACTGGCACAAGACACCGAAATTATTATTTTAGACGAACCTACCGCTCATCTAGACATGCAGCATACTATTAAAATATTTTCTTTGTTAAAAAAACTCGTTTCGGAAACACAAAAAACAGTTATCTTATCAACCCATGAAGTGAATTCAGCGATTCAATTGGCTGACGAAATACTACTTTTAACACCTGATACCTATCATTTTGGTACTACGAGTGAATTTATTCATGCAAATACATTTGAAACTTTGTTTCCTGGAGAACTAATTACCTTTAACAAAAATATACAGCAATTTATAATGAACAAAAACTCTTTTTAATCGATGAAAAAAATACTTAATATTGCTATCGCTATAAGTTTTATGGCTTGTAATACTTACAAAGGCACCTCTGATAAAAACACAAGCACAGAGGAAGTTGTAACATATGCCGAAACAATTACCTCCAAAGATTTAAGCAAACACTTATTCATTTATGCTTCAAATGAATTTGAAGGAAGGAACACCGGAGAACCTGGACAAAAAAAAGCGGTTGACTACTTAAAAAACTTTTATATATCTGAGGGCATTGTCTCTCCTAAAGGCATCACTGATTATTTCCAAAAAATACCTTCAGAATGGCTGACAAAGAATGCAAAAGTTGAATTAAAAAATTCTGAAAATGTACTTGCTTTTATTGAAGGTAGCGAAAAACCAGACGAAATTATAGTCATTTCTGCACATTTAGATCATGAAGGGATAAAAAACGGAAAAATTTATAATGGAGCAGACGATGATGGTTCTGGAACCGTTGCTATTTTAGAAATTGCTCAAGCTTTTCAAATGGCAGTAAAAGCTGGAAAAAGCCCTAAGCGTTCTATTTTATTTTTACACGTGACTGGTGAAGAAAAAGGACTTTTAGGCTCCAGGTACTATACAGATGTAGCTCCTATCTTTCCTCTAGCAAATACAGTATGCAATTTAAACATTGACATGATTGGTAGAATTGACGACAGACATAAAACCGATACTAATTATTTATATTTGATAGGGTCAGACAAACTAAGTACAGAATTGCATACTATATCTGAAACAATAAATAAAAAATACATAGATATTAATATCGATTATAAATATAATGACATAAACGATCCCAACAGATTCTATTACAGATCCGATCATTATAACTTTGCAAAAAATAATGTACCCGTTATTTTTTATTTTAATGGAACACATGCAGATTACCATCAACCATCAGATACTCCAGATAAAATCAACTATGAATTATTAGAAAATAGAACACGTTTGATTTTTCATACCGCCTGGGAAGTTGCAAATAGAGAGAAAAGAATTTTCGCCGATAAAGCGATTGTTGAGAAGAAAACGAACTAATAGCAGGAATACAATTGTGATTAAAACCAACGTTAGTGTTGGTTTTTTTTATTTAAGATAATTAATATCTGACCGTAATTAGCTGTAAAATACGCCCTCGTATACCTCTGGATATGATGAAGGAATTCATCGGTTACTTTTTTAGAAGTTTTGGAAACTTCCTTTTAAATTTTTGTAATCTTGGTATAGAAACTGCCCTAACATATTCTTGGTTTGGGTTTCTTTTTTCAAAATCTTGGTGATAAGCTTCTGCTTTGTAAAAATGTATTAGTTGCGTAACTTCTGTGGCAATGTTACCTTGATATTTCTCCTTGTTTAAATTGGCTATTGTTTTTATGATGGCTTGTTTTTCGACATCAGAGGTATAAAAAGCAATAGATCTGTATTGAGTTCCATAATCTGGGTGCTGTCCATTAACCGTTGTTGGATCATGAGAACCAAAGAACACAGAAAGCAAAGTAGAAAATGACACTTTTTTAGGATCATAATACACCGCAACAGTTTCAGCATGGCCCGTTTTCCCGGTTCCAATACTTTGATATGTTGGTTGTAAAGTATGGCCACCAGCATATCCAGAAACAGCCTCTTTTACTCCAATAACACTCTCAAAAATAGCCTCTACACACCAAAAACATCCACTTGCAAAATAGGCTACTTTAATTTCTTCATTAGAAATACTTATTGGATCAGCTTGAGATGTTTTAAAAGTGGAAAAACCAAAACTAAAAAATAATGTTATTAGGAAACTGACCAAAACAATGGGTTTGAAAATATTCTTCATGTGGATAATTAAAATAGATAATTAACAAATACTCTAAAATAGTGTTTTTCTATGTGTTTGTTTTTAGAGTTTACAATACAAAAATATGTTTTTCAAATATATCTATCAGGTATTCTTATAAAACTATTTACAACTTGTTTACAACTTTAGCATTTTGTTAAGAAACCACCTTGTAGAAAATCGATGAGATTCCTATTTTTGTTTGCATATATTTATACTAAATAAATGGAGCATTTTATAGTTTCTGCACGCAAATATCGTCCTCAAAATTTTGAAGATGTGGTTGGGCAACAGGCCATTACCAATACCTTAGAAAATGCGATAAGAAACAATCATCTTGCACAAGCATTGTTGTTTACGGGCCCTCGTGGAGTCGGAAAAACCTCATGTGCTAGAATTTTGGCAAAAAACATCAATCAACAAGGTGTGAAAGTTTCTGAAGAGGAAGATTTTGCATTCAATATTTTTGAGCTAGATGCTGCATCTAATAATTCTGTAGATGATATTAGAAGTCTAACAGAGCAAGTTCGTATTCCTCCTCAAACAGGAAAATATAAAGTTTATATCATTGATGAAGTTCATATGCTCTCTCAGGCAGCTTTTAATGCGTTTCTAAAAACCTTAGAAGAGCCTCCTGCGCATGCTATTTTTATTCTCGCAACTACCGAGAAACATAAAATTATTCCAACCATTTTATCTCGATGTCAGATCTTTGATTTTAAACGAATTGGGGTGTTGGATGCTAAAAATTATCTCAAGATTATTTGTGAAAAAGAAAATATCACTGCAGAAGACGACGCCCTCCATATTATTGCTCAAAAGGCTGATGGTGCTATGCGTGATGCTCTCTCAATTTTTGATAGAGTTGTCAGTTTTTCAGGAACTAATTTAACTCGTGAAGCTGTTACCGAAAATCTAAATGTTTTAGACTACGAAACCTATTTCAACATGACTGATTTGGTCCTAGAAAACAAAATTCCACAAGTATTAAATGCATTTAATACTGTTTTAAGCAAAGGGTTTGAAGGACATCATTTTATAAATGGGTTGGCAAGTCATTTTAGAGATTTATTAGTTGCTAAAGACAAAGATACCTTAGCATTATTAGAAGTTGGTGACGTTGCAAAAAAGAAATATTTAACCCAGGCAACAAAAGCTAATATACCTTTCTTAATGCAAGCAATTAAAAAAGCTAATGATTGTGATCTAAACTACAGAGCCAGCAAAAATCAACGACTTTTAGTTGAGTTAACATTAATGCAAATTGCCTCTATCACTTTTGATGGAGAAAAAAAAAAATCAGCTAACTATATAATACCTGCTACTTTTTTCCAAGCGCTTTCACCTGCTGCAAAAGAAATATCTAAACCCCTAGAGAAGAAAACTACAATAGCTCCTCTCAAAGAAGTTAAAACAAAAAAACCAACCCTAGAAAAAGGAATTTATAAGTCTGCAGAAAGAAGAACTTCCTCACTATCTCTAAAAAGTATACATCATAAAAAAGAGGATAAAACAGCGAGTACTGAAGTTAACTATGACAATCATCCTAAAGAAGTATTTACAGAAAAGACCCTTCAAAAACATTGGGAGGAATATATCGATTTATTAAATAAAAAGGGACAAAAAAGTATGGCTTCAATCGTTGGTACAGCACTACCAATATTAGAAGATGGCTTTAAAATATTATTTACAGTTCCTAATAAATTGATGGAAGATCAATTTAAAAAAGGAAAACCAAAACTTTTAAAATTTTTAAGAGAACAATTAAATAATTATGGTATTGAGATCATTTTAACATTAAACGAAGCTGTAGAGAAGAGATTTGCATACACTCCACAGGAGAAATATCTTAAAATGAAAGAAATAAATCCTTTGTTAGAAAAATTACGTCAAACTTTTGAATTGGACATGTAAAAAATCATTTGACATGAAAACCTTTATTACACAAACGAAATAATAATTTCTTAGTGCACTAGTTTACAACCTTTCCCAAGTAAAACAATGTAATATCCTCTTTTGCAAACTTATTTTTTTCAAATTCTGACAATAGATAAATGCCCTGTTTATTTTCTACAAATAATGGAATAGATTTCTCCTCTTTAGAAAGTACTTCTAATAATGAATTATATTCTTTTTGATTGGAAATATTCACTTTGTTAATTATTGGGTTTTCTCTATAAGCTTCACTTAAATTAATATAATCATCATGAGGTGTAAAAAAGGATTCTCGATCGCTATCAGAAGCTTCTGTAATCTCTTTTGAAGAAGCTAACTTATAAGCCCCTTGCTCACCAAAGTTCTCAGAAAATTTGTTTAATGCATGCATATTTACCTGATCACTTCCTGTCAACGCTATTAAATAGCCTACATCATTTAATTCTATATTATTAGCCAATTCATCGTCATATACATCTACTTTAAAAGCCTCTATATCGGAATCTAAAGCTTCTTGAATAAAGCTTTTATTTGAATCTATCAAAATAACTCTTTTGCCTTTATCTTTTAAAAAATTCGCAATTAATCTTACAGGCTTAGAAGCTCCAACGAATAAAACAGCATCAGATTTTTTAAGAAAAACACCTACCATTTTAGCAAAAAAACGAGCGGTTGTAGCATTTAATAATACGGTTCCTAGAACAATCATAAAAACCAAAGGCGTAATATATTCTGCTCCATCAACTCCTTGCTTTATTAATTTACTTCCAAATAAAGAGGCAATTCCTGCAGCTACAATTCCTCGAGGCCCCACCCAACTGATAAATAGCTTTTCATTTAATTTTAGATTTGAGTTCCGAGTACTGGCAAATACCGCTATGGGTCTAATTATAAAAACAACCGCAATAAAAAGAACCCCTGTTTTCCATGTATATAAGAGAAACAAATCTTCAATATTAATATTTGCAGACAATAAAATAAATAAAATAGAAATTAATAGCACACTCAAAGATTCTTTAAAATAGAGTAACTCTTTTAAATTGGCTAGGTTACCATTTCCTAAAACCATACCCATAACCACCACGGCCAATAAACCAGATTCGTGAGCAAAAATTTCTGACAGTACAAAAACCAATAGGACCGCTGATAAAGCAACTACGTTTAATAAATAATGTGGTATTAATTTTTTATTAATCGAAAAAGCAAGCGCATGTGCAAAAGTAAATCCGAAAGTAGTTCCGAATAATAAAATTTTACCAAACTCGATCAAGGCTGTTTTTGTAAAAGCTCCTCCTCCTCCAACGCTTATAAATTCAAAAACTAAAACGGCTACCAGAGCACCAATAGGATCAATTAAAATACCCTCCCATTTCAACACCGTAGAAATATCTTTTTTTAATGGGATATTTCTTAAAATTGGCGTAATTACAGTGGGTCCTGTTACGATAATTAAACCTGAAAACAAAAAGGAAAGTTCCCATCCAAGATCAAAAACATAATGTGCCACTACTCCTGCTCCAAAAAAAGTAATTGCAGCACCTAAAGTGATGAGTTTTGTAATTACAGGTCCAACATTCTTAATTTCACTTCTTTTTAAGGTCAACCCTCCTTCAAAAAGAATAATACTTATCGCTAATGAAACAAAATAGTACAAACCATCTCCTGGAAAAAGTCCTTTTTCTCCATTCCAAATTGGTTCTATCCATTTTCCACCATCTTCACTTAAAAATTCGGCAGCAATGGGACCTACTAACAAACCGATTAATAATAAGGGTAAAATTGCCGGAATTTTAAACTTCCATGCAACCCATTGTGCTACGATTCCTAAAATAACAATTCCAGCTAATTCTAACATATATTACATTTACGTTTCATTGGTAAATTTAAGAATGTTTGCGTATGATAAAAATAAAAATATTGTTTTTTTATTTCTTGTAAAGTTTCCTATCTTGTGCCAATAACTTGACCTTTAAACTTTTCTGTTTTTGAAAAAATTTGATAAATTATTAATAGGTATTGCATTTTCACCAAACTTAAAATCGAATATTTTTGAAGCTGTTAGGCTGGCGAATATGTTTGACGCTGAATTGGTTGGAGTGCATGTTGGCACAAAATCTGATCAAAAAAAAACAGCTTTAAATACCCTTTTATCAGAGGCAGATGCACTTAAAAAACCTTTCAAAACTATTTGGAAAGAAGGAAATCCTGTGAATGTAATTCTTGAAACGACCATTTCAGAAAAAATAGACATACTTATTCTAGGAGCAATTCAAAAAGAAAATTTATTCAAATATTATGTAGGCTCTATTGCTAGAAAAATTACAAGAAAAGCAGCTTGTTCAGTGTTGTTACTAATTAAACCCTCTATCAGTAGGGTTGCTTGTAAGCATATTGTAGTGAACGGCTTACAAGAAGAAAAAACTGAAGAAACGATCAAAACAGCGTTTCAAATTTCCAATTTCTTACAATGCAATAAAATAACTATTGTAGAAGAAGTAAGTCAAGCAGAATTACATGTAAAAGTAAGTGATGACAAAACGTTGCGAAAAGCGAATATTGCAAAAGAAAGATTAAGTACAAGGGAAGATCAACGAATAAAACATATTTTAGAAACCATAAACAACAAAAACATAACCGTAAAAACTCAGAGTGTTTTTGGGAAAAGAGGATACTCCATAGGGCATTATGCAAAAGTAAAAAGAGCAGATTTATTGATAATGAACGCCCCCAACAAACTTGGTTTTTTTGACAGAATTTTTCCACATGATATTGAGTATATTTTATCTGAATTACCAACGGATGTATTAATTGTAAAGTAAATGGCTAAAAAAAATACTTTTAAAACTTTTTTAAGTGATATTCCACAAAATCTTTTTTCTGGTTTTGTTGTTTCGTTAATAGCCCTTCCTCTTGGATTGGGATTAGCTTTGGCTTCTGGCGCACCCCCTATTTCTGGGATTATTGCAGCCATCGTTGGAGGTATTGTCGTTTCTTTAATCGGAGGTTCTCATGTGACCATTACAGGACCAGGAAATGGTTTGGTTGTGGTGATTCTTGCAGCTATTACCACTCTAGGAGAGGGCAATATGCAAGAAGGATTTTTATTTACATTGGCAGCAATTGTCATCTCGGGAATCATCATGATAATTCTTGGCTTTTTAAGAATGGGGTCTTTGGGTGATTTTTTTCCAAGTTCTGCAATACAAGGGATGTTAGCTGCTATAGGGATTGGAATTTTTGCCAAACAAATTCATGTCATGTTTGGAAATTTAAACGCCAAAGGAAGCATTGTAGATTTACTAATTCAGATACCCGAAGGAATCATAAATTTAGTTACAATAGATGATTCAAGTATTTTTTATGCAGGCTTAATAGGAATCATAAGTTTACTGATTATGGTTTTTTACAGTAAAATAAGAAATCGCTATTTTCAATTAATACCAGCTCCCATGTGGATTGTGGTTTTAAGTGTAGGAATGTATTACTATTTTGAGTTAGTTTCTTCTTCAGCGTATCCTATTGATAAAAGTTTATTGATTGCTTTACCGAATGATATTCTATCTAATTTTGCATTCCCTAATTTTTCAAAAATATACGATTCAGACTTTTTAAATGCAGTGATCGCCATTACTTTAATTGCTAGTATAGAAAGCTTATTAAGTATAAAAGCGGTAGATAAATTAGACCCATTAAAAAGAAGATCTAACGTAAATAAAGATATTCGTGCACTGGGATTAGCAACTGTTATCAGTGGTTTTTTAGGAGGACTAAATGTAGTTACTGTAATTGCAAGAAGCTCTGTAAATGTCAATAATAAAGGAACAAATAGATCTGCTAACTTTTTTCATGCTGTTTTTTTGGTTGTTTTCATTCTATTATTTGCAACTGAATTACGAAAAATACCATTACCCGCTTTAGCAGCTATACTGGTATATACTGGATATAAATTAGCTTCTCCAGAGAATATTAAAAAAGTATTTAGCATTGGTTCAGAACAATTAATTATTTTTCTAATTACTTTATTAACTACCATTACAACAAGTTTAATTACAGGGATCATCGTTGGAATTATAATTACTTTTATCATTCATATTATTATTAACAAAAACATTCTTTTGTTTATTAAAAACATCTTAAAACCAAATGTTTTAATGTTTAAAGAAGAAGGAAAATACTATGTTAGTGTTCAAAATTTTTCAAGTTTTTTAAACTATACAAAATTAAAAAACAAGCTCGACCAAATACCAGAATCGGAAGAAGCCATCATCGACTTTTCTTTATGTGATTTTGTAGACCATTCGGTAATGGAAAATATGAACAACTATTCTGAATCGTTTACTCGAAAAAGGGGACATTTTGAAGTGATTGGTTTAGACGACTCTAAACCTGGAAGCGAGCATCCATTTGCTTTACGTAAAATACTTACAAAACAAATTACTCTAAAAGAAGGTTATTTAACGAAAAGACAAAAATCCATTCAGAATATTAGTGAAGAAATGCATTGGAAGTATGATGCTTTTTCTGCAAAAGAAATGGAAGAACTTCCCAGCTTTGGATATTTTAAAACACGAAAAATTAATAAAGTTTCTAATGTTCTCTCTAATCAAGATTGCACCATATTTGATGTTCAGTTTTCTGAGGGAGAAATGATTGCAAAACAAGTAATTAAAGCAACAATGTTACATATTCACCCGTTAAAACCTGTTCCAAATTTCACACTAGACAGAGAGGGAATTTTTGAATATATTTTAGATTTTGCAGGGTATAAAGACATCAGCATAGAAAACCATCCAGATTTTAGTAAACGTTTTTATCTAGCGGGAAAAAATGAAGAACAAATTAGAGATTTTTTTACAAATGAATTAATTTTGTTTTTTGAAAGTAACAAACAATATCACATTGAAGCTTCTCAAAATGGACTTTTAATAATAGGCCATGAACGCTTATCAAGTGTCAAAGAAATGAAAGCCCTTGCCTACTTTGGAATGGGATTGCAAACAACAATATAATTAGTATGCTTGGATTACAATTTGAAACCGAAACTTCTTGGGCAGAAATTGCCAAAGATGATTTACAGCAAATATTAACAGACCACGCCTTTTTAGAACAAAAAGCGGCATCCAATGCAGTATCTATTATCATTAACTATTCTGAAGAAACAGCGTTAGTTAAAGAAATGAGTACTATTGCAATCGAAGAAATGCAGCACTTTAAAATGGTGCATTTGTTAATGGTAAAACGAGGATTCGTTTTAGGAAGAGAACAAAAAAATGACTACGCTATTCGATTGCAAAAGTTCTTTAACAAAACAAAGAACCGAACCGATGCATTAATACAAAGATTGTTAGTTGCCGCATTAATAGAAGCAAGAAGTTGTGAACGTTTTAAAGTCTTTGCTGAAAATATGGAAGATGAAGAATTGTCTAAATTTTACAACAATTTAATGGTTTCTGAAGCAAACCACTACACTGTTTTTTTAAAGTTTGCCCGCGAATATCAAGACAGGGAAATCGTTGATCAAAAATGGAATGCATTAGTTGCTTTTGAAGCAAAAATGATGAAAGAACGGGGAAATTCGGCTAAAATACACGGCTAAAAGTTCTGTTTTTTTATAAAACTATTTAACTTTGAAATGAATTTAAAAAATGTTCTCAAAAGAAGAAGCGGTAAGGTTACGTAAAGATTTTTGGACTAGTTTTGGGAAATCGTTTCCAAAAAAATGGTTATTGTATAATACAAAGATAAAAGGATTCTCTTTTAAATTTGTTGCAAACAGAAAAAAAGCCCTTGTAAGTTTAGATATTGAGAATCCTGATGAGTTAGTTAACCTACTCTATTTTGACCAACTTATTTCTCTAAAAACATTATTAGAAAATGAGCTTCCAAAAATTGTTTTTAATAGCGAATATGAATTAGAAAACGGAAAAAAAATTCATAGAATATATGTACCTTTTGAAGGTGATTTTAGTATTTATAATAAAAACACTTGGAGAGACTGCTTCGAATTTTTTGAACATACAATGGCGAGATTTGAAGATTTCTACTTTGAATATGAAGACATTATAAAAAATATATAAATCTAAACAATAACCCTTTGATTATGAAAAAAGAAAAGGACTCTTTATTTTATGTAATTTTAAAATAAAATGGTTTTTCTACATAATTAACCGGTGTATATTTGTACTATGATTAAAAATGATACGATTATAGCTTTAGCCACCCCATCTGGGGTTGGAGCAATATCTGTAATTAGACTTTCTGGTGAAAGGTCTATTAATATTGTTGATTCTTTTTTTAAAGCTATTAAGAATGGGAAAACACTAAATAATCAGAAGTCGCATACTATTCATTTAGGACATATTGTAAATAATGAGACTCTTTTAGATGAAGTTTTAGTAAGCGTATTTAAAAATCCGAAATCTTACACAGGAGAAAACGTCGTAGAAATATCGTGTCATGGTTCTAGCTTTATACAACAAGAAATCATACAATTATTTTTAAAGAATGGTTGTAGAATGGCTGACAATGGTGAATTTACGATGCGTGCTTTTTTAAATGGTAAAATGGATTTATCTCAAGCGGAAGCTATTGCAGATGTGATTGCTTCTAACTCTGCCGCAAGTCACCAAATAGCCATTCAACAAATGCGTGGTGGTATTACAAATTCATTAAAAGAACTAAGAGGTCAATTGTTAGATTTTGCAGCTCTCATTGAATTAGAGCTTGATTTTTCTGGAGAAGATGTTGAGTTTGCAGACAGGACTAAGTTCAAAGACTTAGTCACAAAAATCACCCTGGTCTTAAAACAACTGATTGATTCTTTTTCGTTTGGAAATGCCATGAAAAACGGAATCCCTGTTGCCATTATAGGTGAGCCAAATGTTGGAAAATCGACGCTCTTAAATTCACTTTTAAATGAGGAAAAAGCCATTGTTTCAGACATTGCAGGAACAACAAGAGACGCCATTGAAGATGAAATTATTATCGATGGAGTTGCTTTTCGATTCATAGACACTGCAGGAATTAGAGAAACAAAAGATATAATAGAAAACATCGGTATTAAAAAAGCCTATGAAAAAGCAGAGAATGCTCAATTGATACTATTTTTAATTGATGCAAATAAACATACCCATTCTAAGAATACCTTTTTATCAGAAATTGAAACCATTAACACTCGTTTTCCAAATAAACGAGTACTAGTCATCGCAAATAAAATAGATACACTCTCTGATACTAACATTAACTTACTTCAGGAAGAAATTAATCATTTAATTCTATTATCAGCAAAAAATACAATTGGCATAGAGGCTTTAAAGACTGAATTAACCTCTCTTGTCAATATAGGAGCTTTAAGCAATAATGAAACCATTGTTACGAACTCTCGCCATTTCGAAGCTTTGAATAATGCATTGATCGCTATTTTATCTGTACAACAAGGTATTGATTTGGAAATTTCAACCGATTTATTTTCTATTGATATTAGAGAATGTTTACGTCATTTAGGAAATATTACCGGAGAATATGATGTCGACAAAGATATCTTAGGTCATATTTTTTCTAACTTTTGTATTGGAAAGTAACCTTGCAAAACGAACAAATAACAAAACACCACTAACCTCTACAAAACCTTACAAATAAAAGGATTAATAAAATTACTTCTAACATATGTTAATAACTACTATCTGTTTGTTATGTAAATATTTGTACCTTATTTGTACCTTTGATTAAAACGAGGTACAAATAAGTGGTTTTGAGGTACAAATAAAGTGCTTTCTATCTGGTAATGTTACCCTAAATTGTTCTTAAAGATACTTAACAACATTTAAAGATACGTAACGCTATACTTTTATGAGTAGTAATATTTTAGTACAAAGGATTTGTCAAAACTGTAATACAGAATTTACAGCCAAAACTACAGTCACTAAATACTGCTCTAATAACTGCGCTAAAAATGCATGGAGAAAGAGAAAACAAGCAGGAAAAGTAAAAAAAATAAATAGAGCCACTAAAAAAGAAGTTATATTTGAAAAAACAGAAATTAAGGACAAAGAATTTTTATCCGTTAATGAAGTAGCAATCCTATTAAATTGTACTAATAGAATAATTTACTATTTAATTGAAACCAAAAAACTAGAAGCTACAAATCTAGGAACTAGAGTAACTAGAATAAAACGTACTAATCTAGACAAACTTTTTTCTAAACTATAATAGACACTATGACTGTAAAGGTAACTTTAAGACAAAAACTAATTAGTAAAGGTAGAAAAAGTTTGTATTTAGATTTTTATCCACCAATTACAACAGCAGGAACAGACAAAAAAACTCGTAGAGAATTTCTTGGTTTATCTATTGATATTGATAAAGCAGCCTTTAAAAAAGAAATTGATTTAATTGAAGCTAAAGAACTAGCGGAAAAAGGAGAAATCACCCAAGCAACCAAAAACAGAAAAGAAGTTTTTAAAAATTTAAAAGTATTAACACCAATACAAAAGCAAGATAATAAACAAACCCTAGTCTTAGCTCAACAAATAAAGCAGAAAAGAGATAACGAACTAAACAAACCCGAGATTTATACCCAATTTGAAATAGAGCGTATTAAAGCCAAAGAAAAGGGCAAACTATCTTTTATTAGTTATTATGAACAGCAAATGGATAAAAGGAAAGGTAATAATTACAATGTTTGGTTATCCGCTTATAATTATCTAAAAACGTTTGCAGATGGTCGTTTAATCTTTGCTAATTTAGATGAAAAGTTTTGCAATGAGTATAGAGATTATTTACTAACTGCCAAAAGTAAAAGAAGACATACCACCACCCTATCACAAAACACAGCACATAGTTATTTTAATAAGTTTAAAGCAACCCTAAAACAAGCATTTAAGGATAAGCTATTAATGTATGATTTAAACGCATTAATTACCCCTATAAAACAAGCAGATACCAAAAGAGTATTTCTATCTTTAGAAGAGGTTAATCTTTTAATAAAAGCAGAATGTTTAAACCCACTTTTAAAAAGAGCTTCTTTATTTTCTATATTAACTGGTTTACGTTTTTCGGATATTGAGAAATTAAAATGGAGTGAAATTATTTGTAATTCAGAAAATAATTACTCAATAGAATTTCAGCAGAAGAAGGTAAGTAGATATGAATATTTACCTATTTCTATACAAGCCTATAATCTACTAGGAGATCCAAAAGAACAAGAAGAAAAAGTTTTTGATGGTTTAAAATATTCAGCATATCAAAATCAAATTTTATTAAAATGGGCGCGTGCTGCAGGAATAACAAAGCACATTACTTTCCACAGTTTTAGACATACCTATGCTACCCTGCAATTAAGCGAAAAAACAGATATAATTACTATTTCTAAAATGCTTGGACATAAAGACCTTAAAACTACTTTAATCTATGCTAAGGTGGTAAATGAAAGCAAAAGAGAAGCAACCAATAAAATAAAATTAGATTTTTAATATAAAATAGAATGGATAGAAATAATTCTGAAAACGAAAGTTTAGAGATAAAAAA
>Ga0206127_1002367_pt1 | contig 18831 bp, 17 predicted proteins | sample Helgoland_Spring_6_FD_148646 | JGI IMG/M metagenome (GOLD analysis project Ga0206127, IMG submission 148646) | Pelagic subsurface seawater microbial communities from Kabeltonne, Helgoland, North Sea - Helgoland_Spring_Bloom_20160419_1 | ecosystem: Environmental > Aquatic > Marine > Epipelagic ...
TGTTGCGAATCCGCCAAAGCCGCTCATCCCTAAAACGCGGTCGCCTTTGTGAAGGTGTTTGACGTCTTCACCCACTGCCTCAACCACGCCTGCGACTTCACCACCGGGGGCAAAGGGGCGGGGCGGTTTCATTTGGTAGAGATCGCGTATGATCAAAGTGTCGGGAAAGTTAACGCCCGCCGCGTGCACACGAATGCGCACCTGCTTTTTGCCCGGTTCAGGCGTTGGCATATCGGTGAGTTGCAAAATTTCAGGTCCGCCGACCTCTGTGCTGAGCATGGCTTTCATAGTTAATTCCCCCAAAGCGCTAAGTTGATCAAAAGAGAGACGTGGCGTCGTATCTTGTCAATCGCAATTCGCCTCGCCATTCTGCATAGCGGAACGGATGTCCGCATTTTGACGTGACGTCTTTAGGGGAGGAAATTAAGCATGACGGTGAACCCTTTGGATGCGTTTCGCGCGGAGCTGCGCGATTGGTTGGCACAAAATTGCCCCGAAGAAATGCGCGACGGTTTGATGACCGAAGAGAGCATTTGCTGGGGTGGCAAGGATTGGGTGTTTACGTCTGATGCGCAGCGCGTCTGGCTCGAGCGATGTGCCGCAAAGGGCTACACTGTGCCGACCTGGCCTGTGGCGTATGGCGGCGCTGGATTGAGCCGTGATCAGGAAAAGATTTTCCACGAAGAGATGGGTCGCCTTGATGCGCGCTCGCCTTTGCAGAGCTTTGGTATTTGGATGCTTGGGCCCGCGCTTTTGCACTTTGGAACTCATGAGCAAAAGCTGCAATATTTGCCCCCAGTTGCGCGCGGCGAAGTGCGTTGGTGTCAGGGCTATTCCGAGCCCGGTGCAGGGTCTGACTTGGCGAATGTGCAGACCCATGGCGAGGACAAAGGCGATCATTGGCTGGTGAATGGTCAAAAGATTTGGACCTCTTACGCGGACAAAGCCGACTGGATTTTTGCACTCGTGCGCACGGATCGCGAGGCACCCAAACACAAGTGTATTTCGTTCCTTTTGCTCGATATGAAAGGTGGTGGCGTCGAGACGCGGCCGATCAAAATGATCAGCGGTGTATCCCCGTTTTGTGAGACGTTTTTTACGGACGCGAAGATCCCGAAAGAGCAAATCGTTGGCGAGGTTAACCGTGGCTGGGACGTTGCGAAATATTTGTTAACGCATGAGCGTGAGATGATTTCTGGCGGCGGTGCTGGGTTGTCTGGGGGCGGTCGTGCGTTGGGCGCTGTGATCAAGGATACGATGGATGAAATGGATGCGACTTTGCGCGCGGATGCGATGCGCTGTGAAGTGAATTCGCTGGCAATTGGGTTAACGCTGGAGCGGTATAAGGACCAAGCCGAAGCAGGGCAGGGTGCTGGAGATGCTTCTGCGATGCTCAAATACATGGGCACGGAATTGAACAAACAGCGGCACGAATTAATGATGAATGCGGGTGGCTCTGACGCGCTCGAATGGGACGGACCTGTGGGCAATCGCGCCGGTGATTGGCTGCGCACGAAGGCCAATTCGATTGAAGGTGGCACGAGCGAGGTGATGCTGAGCATCGTATCGCGGCGTGTCCTTGGGCTTCCGGGGTGAGCGGTATGGCAAAGCTGGTGATGAACGAAGAAGAGACGATGCTCGCCGATATGGCGCGCGGCTTTTTGGATGATGCTTGCCCTGTGAGCAAGCTGCGCGAAATGCGTGATGCTGGGGTGACCTCTGACGCGGCGACTTGGAAAGAGATGGCTGATTTGGGTTGGGCTGGCGTGTTGGTTCCCGAGGAAGCGGGCGGTTCCGATATGGGGTTCGCAGCGGCGAATGTGATCGCGCATGAGATGGGTAAGACGCTGGCGGTTTCGCCGTTTATCTCTAGCGCTGTGATTGCCGCGACGGCGTTAAGACAGGTTAACGATGCGCGTGCATTGGGGGCTCTGGCGAAGATTGCTTCGGGCGATGTGACCTATGCGTTGGCCGTCGATGAAGGGATAAAGTTTGATCCTGAGGGCGTTCAGATGGAGGCAAAAGCAGACGGCAATGGTTTTCGATTGAACGGCAAAAAGCAGTTTGTAGTGGATGGCGCTAGTGCGGATCGATTGCTGGTTCTGGCGCGCACCGCTGATGGATTAACCTTGTTTGATATTCCGGCGGACCGTGTTGGCGTTAACTGTGATGCGTCGAACATGATCGACGCACGAGACGCTGCAAGGATTACGTTTGAAGATGTGGAAGCGACGGGCGAAGATGTGCTGGGCGCGGTGGACAATGCCATGGATATTTTGAAGCCAGCCATCAACGCAGGACAAGCGGCGCTGGCGGCTGAAATGACGGGGCTTTCGGTGGGCGCGTTTACCATGACTGTCGACTATCTTAAGGAACGTAAACAGTTCGGCGTCGAGATTGGACGCTTCCAAGCTCTGCAACATCGCGCGGCACATCTTTGGTGCGAGATCGAAGTGACCTCTAGCGCGATCCTCAATGCAGGGCGCAAATTGGATGAGGATTCGAGTGTTGCTGAAACAGCGGTGTCCCTCGCCAAAGCGCGTGCGACGCAGACGGCAATATTGGCGGTGCAAGAAGGTGTGCAGATGCACGGAGGCATCGGAATGACCGACGCCTTTGATATGGGGTTTTACATGAAACGCGCGCGCGTTTCGGCGGAATGGCTTGGGGATTACAGCTATCACGCCGAAAAAATCGCAGCAGAAAGAGGGTTTTAAGATGGATATTCAAACACTGTTCGGCTTGGACGGCAAAGTGGCTTTGGTTACAGGTGGGGCGACTGGAATTGGCCGCATGGCGGCGGAAAGCTTGGTGCGTGCAGGAGCGACTGTGTTGCTTGCATCGCGCAAAGGCGAGGCATGCGAAGCCGTTGCGGCAGAGTTAAACGCGCTCGGGGCGAGCGGAAAAGCGATTGGGTTTGCGGGCGATGTTGGCACGGAAGAAGGCGTTGATGCGCTGGTCGCGGCGGTTAAAGACCGCACTGAAACGCTCGACATTTTGATGAACAATGCGGGCATCACTTGGGGCGCGCCGATGGGGCAATTCCCGTTCAAGGCCTGGGACAAAGTAATGAATGTTAACGTCGCGGGTCTGTTTGACTTGACGCAAAAATTGTTGCCCATGCTGAAAGCGTCGGGAACTGTGGATGACCCTGCGCGCGTTGTTAACGTGGGTTCCGTCATGGGTGAACGCGAGATGGGCGATGGCGCATATAGCTACTCGGCCTCCAAAGCGGCGGTGATTCATTTGAGCAAGATTTTGGCCAAAGAACTCGCTGGCGACGCAATCACGGTTAACGCGCTCGCGCCGGGGCCGTTTGTGTCGCGCATGACAGCGTTTGCGACGCATGACGAGGAAATGCGCAGCAAGGTTGGCGATGATGTGCCCCTCAAACGCGTGGGTCGCGACGAGGATATCGCGGGTTGTATGTTGTTCCTGTGTGGTCGCGGTGGCGCGTATATTACGGGCGCGGTTGTGCCCGTTTCAGGGGGCATCAATGTGATGTCTGGGCCAAACATTTTTGAACAGGCGCTTCACTAATGAGCGAGATTAGATTTGATGGCCGCGTGGCGATTGTCACGGGGGCTGGCGTTGGTCTAGGTCGCTCGCATGCGCTTGGACTTGCGGCACGTGGGGCTAAAGTCGTGGTTAACGATCTGGGCGTTTCGCGGGATGGAACAGGATCGACTTCTGCTGCGTCTGAAGCGGTGGTTGCAGAAATCAAAGCTATGGGCGGCGAAGCGATTGCGCATGGCTGTGACGTTTCCGACGAGGACGGCGTTAACCATATGATCGCTCAGACGATGGACGCTTGGGGGCGCATCGATATTTGCGTGAACAACGCGGGCATCTTGATGGACAAGACCTTTGCCAAGATGGAAATGTCGGCTTTTCGCAAGGTTGTTGACGTGCATCTTATCGGCTCTGCCAATGTGGCACATGCGTGTTGGCCGATCATGCGTGAACAACAATACGGACGGGTGGTTTTCACTGCCTCTTCGTCGGGTCTTTACGGCAATTTTGGTCAGGCCAATTACGGTGCTGCAAAGGCGGCAATGATGGGTTTGATGAATGTGCTCCATATGGAAGGTGCGCGCGATAATATTCGCGTAAATACTCTCGCGCCGACGGCTGTGACGCGGATGACGGAAGAATTGTTCCCGCCAGAGGCGGCCGAAATGCTTGCGCCGGAGACGATCTCCCCTGGTCTGCTTTATCTCGTTTCCGAGGATGCGCCGAGCCAAGTGATCATGGGTGCGGGTGGCGGAAGTTTTGCTCAAACCAGGGTCTACGAGACGCAAGGCATCACGCTGACGGGTGTTGAAAATACGCCTGAAGAAGTGGCCGCGAAATTTGATCAGATCACCGACCCAACAGACCAACAAGAGATGGCTGACGCGTTCAGTCAGACCAAGAAATATGCCCTCAGTGCAGCAAAGGCGCGTGGCCTGAAACTGGATTGGTAACCTTTACTAATTAAGGAAGATTAATATGCGCGACGCAGTTATCGTATCCACCGCACGCACGCCGATTGGCAAAGCCTATCGCGGTGCTTTCAACAACACGACGCCTCAGGAATTGGCGGGTCACGCGATTGAACACGCCGTTGCGCGCGCAGGGATTGATCCCGCTCGCGTGCAAGATGTGATCCTTGGCGCGGCTTTGCAACAGGGCCATTCCGGTGGCAACATTGCACGCCAAGCTGCGGTGCGCGCAGGCCTGCCTGTGAGTGTCGCGGGCATGTCGCTGGACCGTCAGTGTGCATCGGGAATGATGGCAATTGCGACGGCTGCGAAACAGGTTGTGATGGACGGTATGGACGTGGCCATAGGTGGCGGTGTCGAGAGCATTTCTATGGTTCAAACCAAAGAGATGCGCGTCGCGGCCGACCCTTGGCTCATGGCGAATAAGTCCGACATTTACATGTCTATGTTGGAGACGGCCGAGACAGTTGCAGAGCGCTATAATGTGAGGCGCGATGTGCAGGACGAATATGCTGCGCGCTCGCAAGCGTTGACCCATGCGGCGCAAGAAGCAGGGCGTTTTGATGCGGAGATTGTACCGCTGAAATCGACGATGCTGGTGCAGGATCGAGAGACGAAAGAGATCTCCGAGCACGAGGTGACGCTGGCAAAGGATGAGGGCAATCGCCCGAGCACTTCGGTTGAGAGCCTTGGCGGTTTGAACCCCGTTTTCAAAGATGGGATGCGCATTAAAGAAGGTAAATATATCACCGCTGGAAACGCTTCGCAGTTAAGCGATGGTGCCTCTGCTTGTGTTATTATGGAAAGTAAGGCGGCGGAGAAAGCAGGGCTTGAACCACTTGGTCGCTACATTGGTGTGATGGCCGCTGGGTGCGAGCCGGATGAGATGGGAATCGGTCCGATTTACGCGGTTCCGCCGCTGCTCAAAGCGCATGGTTTAACTATGGACGACATTGGTCTTTGGGAACTCAATGAGGCGTTCGCCGTGCAGGTGCTTTATTCGCGTGATCAGCTTGGGATTCCTGACGAGCTGCTTAATGTTGACGGCGGTGCGATCTCGATCGGGCATCCCTATGGGATGTCTGGCGCGCGCATGGTGGGTCATGCGCTGATCGAAGGAAAACGGCGTGGCGCGAAATATGTCGTCTGCACGATGTGCGTTGGTGGAGGCATGGGCGCGGCCGGATTGTTTGAAGTTCTATGAGCCGCGATGACACGCATCTGCCAAAGGCGTTGCAAGGGCTGCGCATTCCGCTGATTGCGTCGCCCTTGTTCATTATTTCGGTGCCAAAACTGGTGATCGCACAGTGCAAAGCGGGGATCGTTGGCTCGTTTCCTGCATTGAATGCGCGAGAGGGTGAGGGGGAGCATCCGCTGCTCGACACTTGGTTAACGCAGATTAAGGAAGAGCTGGATCGTCACAATCAGGCGAACCCAGATCGCCCTGCGGCGCCTTTTGCGATTAACCAAATTGTGCATCGCTCGAACGCGCGTTTGGATCGGGATCTAGAGATCTGTGTGAAGCATGAAGTGCCGATCTGGATCACCTCGCTAGGTGCGCGGATCGAGGTTAATGAAGCGGCGCATTCCTGTGGAGGTGTCGTCTTGCATGACATCATTAATAATCGGTTTGCCAAGAAGGCGATTGATAAGGGTGCGGATGGATTGGTGGCTGTCGCTGCAGGTGCTGGTGGGCATGCGGGGCAGCAATCGCCGCTCGCGTTGATCCAAGAAATTCGTGAATGGTTCGATGGGCCATTGGCGCTGTCTGGCGCGATTGCGAGTGGGGAAAGCTTGCTAGCTGCGCGCGCGATGGGGGCCGATTTCGGCTACACAGGCTCTGCGTTTATCGCCACGGATGAAGCGAATGCGGATCAGGGCTACAAGGATATGATCGTCGAATCTGGTGCGGAGGATATTGTTTACTCTTCGCTCTTTACCGGGGTTTGGGGAAACTATTTGCGTGGTTCGGTCGAGAATGCAGGGATGGATCCTGATAACTTGCCGCAAGCGGATGCGTCATCGATGGATTTTGGGACGGATCGTGAAAAGCCCAAAGCGTGGAAGACGATTTGGGGCTCGGGGCAGGGCGTTGGGGCTGTGAAATCCGTTGGGTCTGCTGGCTCTATTGTGGATCGCATGGAGCGTGAATATCTCGCGGCCGGCAAAAAATTGGCGGCTGAATTTGGCTGAACTCTTGGTCATACGTCACGGCCAAGCGTCGTTCGGGCAGGACAATTATGACGTTCTGTCCGAGCTTGGGCATCGTCAGGCAGAGGCTGTGGGTGCGCTGTTAAGAGAGATTAACTGGGTGCCGGATCGGTTGGTCACGGGGACGCTAAAGCGGCAACGCGATACGTTGTCGTCGATGGGGTTTTCAAAAGGCGAAGAGCATAGTGGCTTTAATGAATATGATTTTGGCGATCTGCTGAACGCGCGGTTCAAAGGGGATATTCCTGACCTTGTTAGTGGTGATCGCCGTGCGCATTTTCGCACCCTCAGAGAGACGGTTTTTGAGTGGCAAGATGCAGCGTTTGAAGGTGCATCTGAGACCTACAAAGCGTTTTGTGAACGCGTCGAAGCGGCGCAAAAATTTGCGACGGATACGGATGCCAAACGTGTGCTTGTGATCTCTTCAGGGGGCGTCATCGGACAAATGACCTCTGTCGCGCTTGGGGCAGATAAGCGGCATATGATGAACCTGAATTTGCAAATCAAGAACACGGCGATGACGCGGTTTATGTTCTCTGGGCCGTCGTTTTCTTTGCACGAATTCAACGCCACACCGCATTTTATGAGCCAAGCAAGGTCAGAGCTGTTAAGCTATAGTTAAACGATTGGGACCAATATGAGCGCAGATACACAAACATTGGACGAGGCGGCGGTTCGCGGCTATCTGAGCCAAAACCTCGAAGGATTTGAAGGTCCTATGGAGGTGACGAAGTTTCAAACTGGTCAATCCAACCCGACATTTATGCTTAAGACGCCCGCGCATAACTATGTGCTGCGTCGCAAACCTCCGGGGATTTTGCTGAAATCTGCCCATGCTGTGGACCGTGAATTTCGCGTACAAAAGGCACTTGAGGGATCGGATGTTCCCGTCTCCAAAATGCATTTGCTTTGCGAAGATGACAGCGTGATCGGGTCAATGTTCTACATTATGGATCACGTGCCCGGGCGCAACTTTAATGAACCTGCGATGGAGGGGGTTAGCCCTGAGGATCGTGGCGGGATTATTGATGAGATGGGTCGCGTTTTGGCGGCCCTGCATGAGGTGGATATCAAGGCTGTTGGCCTTGCAGATTATGGACCCGACGGGAACTATTTTGAACGCCAAGTCGGGCGTTGGTCCAAGCAATATCGTGCGTCAGAGACACAGACGATTCCGGCGATGGATGAGCTGATGATCGGGCTTGATGAGCAGCGCCCAGAGGATGACGGGCAACGCACTCTGGTTCATGGGGACTACCGGCTCGATAACATGATTTTCGATGCAACTGGGACGCAATGTCGTGCGATTTTGGATTGGGAACTTTCCACCATTGGCCACCCGTTTGCGGATCTTGCGGGTGTGATTATGCAGTGGCAACTTCCTGCAGGAACAGAAGGGCGCGGCATGGGTGGTTTGGATCGCACAGCGCTTGGGCTACCAACAGATCAAGCGTTTATTGAAGCGTATTGCAAACGGCGCAATCTCGCTGGGATCGACAACTTCGGCTATTACTTAGGCTTTTGTTTCTTCCGCATGGCGGGGATTATTCAGGGCGTTTTGAAACGGGGTCTGGACGGCAACGCGTCCAACCCTGAACGGGCTTTGAAACTGGGTGAATTCGTTCCTGTGTTCGCGCAACATGGTCTTAACGCGTTGAAGCGGGGCTAAGACATGGCGGATGATTTGCGCGACGATGAAGCAACAAAGGATCGTAATTTTGTTACCGCTTTGGCGCGTGGATTGGAACTGTTGAGTTGCTTTCGTGACGGTGAAGTAACGCTGACGAATTCGGATTTTTCTGACCGCACTGGCCTGCCAAAGGCGACGATTTCGCGCCTCACTTACACCTTGTGCGAACTTGGATATTTGATTGCCGATCTGCGCACGGGCACTTATCGGCTAGGTGCAGCGGCGCTTAATTTAGGTTTTAGCGTGCTGTCTGGCATCGATATTCAGGACCTTGCGCAAAAGGAAATGGCGCAGCTGCGCGACGGGCCTAATTCATACATCACCGTTGCTTTGGGCGAGGTGTATCAGCTCGAAGTCGTCTATGTGGCGACCAGCAATTCGCTTGAGGGCGTGGCATTGGTCGCGCGTATCGGGTCGCGTTTGCCTTTGTTTCCATCTGCGATTGGACAGTCCATTTTGGTCGGCATGCGCGATGACGCGCGCGAGGCGGTCTTTGAATACGCAGGACGCCAAGGTGCTGAAATCGAAGCCGAAGGGCGCAAGCGGCATGCCGAGGCGAAGTCGATTTATGAAAGCAAAGGCTTTTGCACAGGCTATGGGATTTGGCGCAAAGATGTGAACGGCATCGCGGCGCCTGTGTTTTCGATGAGCGGTGATCGTGTCTATGGTCTCAACCTTGGTGGGCCATCTTTTCGCGTGAAGCCAAAACAGCTTGAAAGCGTGTACGCGCCGCGTTTGATCAAGGCCGCGAATGCGCTCAGCATGCACCCACACCGCTGAGTCTCGCGGAGAGGTGTTTCGCACAGCGGAACAACTCTGGTTTTTCATAAAAATGTGACGCTACGAAACTCTTTGGAATTGGCGTGTAGAGATAAAAATCCCGATGCTTTCGAGCGTTGGTTTCGAGTTTCTCAAAGCACTCTCATTTTTGCAAATAATTCAATTAAAACAATGAATAAGGCGAATTTTTGTACAGCCAAAAATGCGTGCGTCCCTGCACCAAAGCTATGGTTTCGCGCCTAAGATGTATCACGACGCCGAAAACCACCCTGTCTACAACCTTGACTTTAATCAGAGGTATGCAAGTCTTTCCCTACAGATAATGACCCCGAATGAAATGAACTGGGGCACCATCTTATCCTTGGGAGGAATTAATGAAAAATTTTACGAAAATGTGCGCGGTCTCCGCGCTGTCTCTGGCGATTGGCGCTTCTGCGGCCTTTGCTGAGAACATCAAGATCGCCTTTATCGATCCGCTTTCTGGCCCATTCGCAAGCACTGGTACAAACGGCTTGCACCAGTTTGAATTTGCCGCTGACCACATGGTTAACGAGCAAGGCGGCGTCCTTGGCGGGACCGAATTCGAGATCGTCGCATTTGACAACAAGATCAGCCCGAAAGAGAGCTTGATCCAGCTGCAGGTCGCGATTGACCAAGGCATCCGCTATATCGCTCAGGGTAACTCATCCGGCGTTGCGAACGCGCTGACTGAGGCCATCGACAAGCACAACCGTCGTAACCCTGACAGCCGTGTTCTGTTCCTGAACTACGCGGCGGTTGATCCGGCTTTGACGAACGACAAATGTAACTTCTGGCACTTCCGTTTTGACGCAAACGCGGACATCAAGATGGATGCTTTGACGGATGTTATGGCAGCGGATGAAGCCCTTAAGAAGGTTTACATCATCGGTCAGGACTACTCATTTGGTAAGGCTGTTGCAGCTGCGGCTGTCTCAAATCTGTCAACGAAGCGTTCGGATGTAGAGATCGTCGGCAATGAGCTTCACCCGATCGGTAAAGTGAAAGACTTCACGCCTTACTCGCGCAAGATCATCGCCTCTGGTGCAGATGCGGTTATCACGGGTAACTGGGGTGCTGACATGGTTGGTCTCGGCAAGTCCTTGATCGAGAGCGGCTACAACGGCCCGATCTATACGTACTACGCTGCGGGTTCCGGCATCACGGCAGCGCTTGGTGAAAGCGCGAAAGGTCGTATTCGTTTGATCGCACAGGGTGACATTAACCCTATCGGTTCCGACGAAGCACGCGCAGCCTACAATGCGTTTGAAGCCAAGCATCCAGATGGCAACATCGACCAGTCGCGTATCTTTAACGTGATCGGCATGTTGGCCCAAGCGATCGAAGGCGCAGGTACAGCGGATGACGTTGTTGCGGTTGCGAAACAGCTTGAAGGCATGGAGTACGATTCCATGTGGGGCGGTAAGCTCTTCATGCGTCCACAGGATCACCAGATCATTCAGAACATGAATGTTGGCGTTCACACGGATGAGAACATCGAGTTTGATTATGACAACTCCGGCTTTGGTGTTTTGACAGAGTCAACGGTTGAGATGGCGTCCATGGACAGCCCGACAACCTGCGAAATGAAGCGCCCATAAGCGGCAGTTTCACCGCCCGCCCTGCGACACGTGCGGGGCGGGCATTTGCGACCTAATCTCTGATTTACCCTTTGGGGGGACCGATGGAACTCATCCTCGTCAACATAATCGACGGGCTGGTGACTGGATTGCTGCTCTTTATGCTCTCCGCCGGCCTTACGCTTATCTTCTCTATGATGGGCGTTTTGAACTTCGCTCATGCCAGCTTTTACATGCTGGGCGCTTATTTTGCCTATCAGATCAGCATCGCGCTGGGGTTCTGGATGGGACTTCTGATTGCGCCGATCATTGTCGGTGTTTTGGGCGCCGGAGTTGAAAGATACGGATTAAGACGGGTCCATCAATATGGCCATGTGCCAGAGCTGATTTTTACGTTCGGTTTGGCGCTTTTGATCGAAGAATTGGTGCAGTTCATTTGGGGCAAAAACCAGATGCCTTACAACGTCCCTGACGTTTTGAATTTCACTGCCTTCTCCATCGCTGGAAATTCGATCCCTGCGTTCAAGATTTTCATGATCTTCATCTCTATCGCGATTTTCATCGGGCTGCTTTACATCTTGACGCGTACACGGGTTGGCATGATCATTCAAGCCGCTCTCAGCTATCCGCGCACCGTCGAGGCGTTAGGGCACAATGTGCCGCTGATCTTTATGGGCGTGTTTGGTGTTGGGACTGCGCTTGCGGGTGTCGCTGGTGTCATTGCTGGTCCGGTGCTTGGTACCTTCCCGGGTATGGCCTTTGTGCTGGGATCTATCGTGTTTGTAACGATTGTGATTGGTGGCCTTGGCTCGCTTTGGGGCGCTTTGGTGGCGTCGCTGTTGATCGGTTGGATCACCACATTTGCCAAGTCATATAACCTCGCGATGTCTGATGTGCTGAATGCAATTGGAATTGCGACGCCAGAAAACCTGAGCGAGCATTGGTTGCGCGATCTTTGGACCGTTACCAGCCCACAAATCGCGGATATTCTCCCCTATATTCTGATGGTCTTGATTTTGATTTTCCGCCCTGCGGGCCTGTTTGGAAAGCGTCACTCATGAGCGATCAACTGACAACCGACCCGAGTAAGCCAGCGCAGCGGATGCGCGCAGGCTCAATGACGTTAACCTTAATGCCTTGGATCGTTGCGGCGATTGCTCTGATCTTGATGCCGTTCATCTTTACGTCGAATTCGGCGTTAACAATCATGAACCAGATGTGGATCACGGTGATCTTTGCGCTGGCCTACAACATGCTGTTGGGACAAGGCGGCATGCTCTCGTTTGGCCACGCGGTCTACGCAGGTGTTGGCGGTTTCGCGTGTATGCACATCATGAACATGTCCGACCTTTTCGCCAGTTTCCCACTGCCGGTTCTGCCAATCTTTGGTGGCTTGTTCGGCATGGGCCTTGCGATGATCGTCGGTGCCTTCTCTACACGCAACGCTGGCACGGTTTTTGCGATGATTTCTCTCGGGGTAGGTGAGCTTATCGCTGCCTGCTCTGTTATTATCGTTGCATTTTTCGGCGGCGAAGAAGGTATTTCAGGCGACCGTACTTACGCGATGCCCTTCTTTGGCAATGAGTTTCTGCAGCAGATCGACGTTTATTATCTGACCTCTTTCTGGGTAATTTTGGCCGCGGCGTTGATGTATCTGTGGTCACGCACACCCGTCGGTCGCATGGCAAATGCGGTGCGTGACAACCCAGAGCGCGCCGAATTCTTGGGCTATTCCGCCCGCTGGGTGCGCTTTTATAGCTTTGTCGCGTCAGGCTTTTTCGCGGGAATCGCAGGGGGTCTCTTTGCGATCAACTATGAGATCCTGACAGAGGAAAACCTTAACACAGCCTCTAGTGGTGTGATCCTATTGGTCACTTTCTTGGGGGGTGTCGGCTTCTTCTTTGGCCCGATCATTGGCGCGATTGTGTTTACCTTGGTGCAAACCGTTCTCAGCTTACAGACAGAGCTATGGGCCTTCTACGCTGGCTCGCTTTTCGTTGCCACGGTGATGTTCTTTCCGGGTGGTTTGGCGGGTTTGTTGATGATGCATGTGCCTGTGTTCAAGCTTGGCAATGCCAAGCAGTTGATACAGCCCTACTTCAAGACCTTGCTGCCCGCTGCGATAGGGATCTTGGGCGTTTGCGCGCTGGTGGAAATGACGTTCCACTACCGACACGCTTCGATTGGCGATGATGAAATGACGCTGTTTTGGACGACGTTCGACAGCCACACATTGCTCCCATGGGTCATCGCTGGATTGGTCGCGTTTGTCGGGATCAGCATCGCAAAGCGCAATGCGCCTGACTTGAAAGAGGCGTGGGATAGCGCCAACACAGCGGGAGACGCATCATGAGCGCAGCTGCATTAGAACTCAGGGGTTTGAAGAAGAGCTTTGGCAAAGCAGAGATTATTCGCGGCATTGATCTGTCCATTGGCAAGTCCGAGCGTCACGCGATCATCGGGCCTAATGGCGCGGGTAAATCGACGCTGTTCAACCTGATTACTGCGCGCTTCATGCCGACGGCGGGCACTGTGAAATTGCACGGCCAAGACCTGCGCGGATTGCAGCCCTACCAGATCAATCGCATGGGCTTGTCGCGCTCTTTCCAGATCACCAATATTTTCCCTGCGATGTCGGTTTTCGAAAATGTGCGCTGCGCTTTGCTATGGTCTCAAGGGTATAAATATTCGTTCTGGAACTTGGTTAATAATTCCAGACGATTGACCGAGGGCGCCGACGCTATCCTCGATCAAATTAACCTTCTTGAGCGCCGAAATCTGCCTGCGGGCACACTCAGCTACGCAGAACAACGCGCGTTAGAAATCGGCATCACGATCGCTGGTGGTGCAGACGTGATCATGCTCGATGAGCCAACTGCGGGCATGAGCCATTCCGAGACCGACTATATCACCGACCTGATTATGAAGGTCACTGAGGGCAAAACATTGATCATGGTAGAGCATGACATGGGCGTCGTCTTTGGTCTTGCGGATCAGATTTCCGTGCTGGTGTATGGTGAGATTATCGCGACAGGAAAACCCGAAGATGTGCGCGGTGATCCTAAAGTGCAAGAAGCCTATCTGGGCGCAGCCTTGGAGGCAGAACATTGATCGAAGTCACTGACATGCACGCCTATTATGGTAAATCCCACATCTTGCAGGGCGTTACCTTGAACGTGCAAGAGGGCGAAATCGTCGCTCTGCTCGGGCGCAATGGTGTGGGGCGTTCCACGACCTGCAAGGCGATCATGGGCGAAGTAGAACCGAAAGGGTCGGTCAAGTTCCGAGGTACCGAAATCGCTGGGCGCAAGGCCTACGAAATCGCTAATATGGGCATCGGATATGTGCCAGAAAACCGCGATATTTTTCCCGGTTTGACCACGCGACAGAACCTGAATCTAGGTTTGAAGCCCGGTCAAAAAGACGGGGCAGGGCGTTGGTCGATGCAAATGATGTTCGATATGTTCGAAAATCTAGATCGTCGCGCAGATGTGGAAGCCTCTGTTCTCTCCGGCGGTGAACAGCAGATGTTAACCATGTGTAGAACGCTGATGGGCGACCCTGATTTCGTTATGATCGATGAACCGACCGAAGGGCTTTCGCCGCAAATGGTTCAGAAGGTTGCCGAGGTTCTCAAAGAGATCGCCGCGCGCGGAATTTCGACGCTGTTGGTGGAACAAAAGCTCTCGATCGCGATGGACATTGCACACCGCGTTTACGTGATGGGCCATGGACAAGTCGTGTTTGAAGGCACCCCTGCAGAGTTGAAAGAGCGCGAAGATGTGCGCAAGGAATGGCTTGAGGTTTAAGCGATGGCGCAGTTTGACGAGGCCCGCCTTTCACGGATCAAAGGCTGGATGCAAAGCTATGTGGACACACGCCGATATGCTGGCTGCTCTGCGCTGATTGCCCAAGACGGTGCCGAGGCATTCTATCATGAGTGCGGTCTGCGCGATGTCGAGAATGGCACCCCTTGGAGCCGCGATACAGTGGCGCGCATCTACTCGATGACCAAGCCGATCACATCTGTCGCGATAATGATCTTGGTCGAGCGCGGCTTGGTGCATCTGGATGCGCCACTCTCTGATTTTATCCCCGAGTTTGCCGATGCACGGTGTCTGCGTGAGGGGGCAACGGACATCACACAGACCGAACCCTGCGATGTGCCAACACTGCATCAATTGCTCACGCACACCTCTGGTATCAGCTATTCGTTCAACCCCGGACTGGTGCCCCAAGCAATGGGCGAAGACAGGCTCGATTTCTGGCCCGGTTCTCGGACCTTGGAACAAGTTGCGGCAGCTTTGTCCGAACTTCCGCTGGTCTTCAAACCAGGCACGCGGTGGGAATATTCTGTCGGAATTGATCTGATTGGACGCGTGATCGAAGTGATCACAGGCAAGTCGCTGGAAGCCTTCTTTATCGAAGAAATCTTTGATCCGCTTGGCATGAATGAGACGCGGTTTAGCATTCCTAACGGCACAGAAGATCGCTTTGCATCGATGTACACGCCGCTATCTGGCAACTCGTTTGATCTCAATTCTGCGCAGAAAAGTACCGAGACCTTGAACCTTGCCGACAGTTTGGCAAAGACCCCCTTCAAAGCCTCCAAAATGCACTCTGGTGGTGGCGGTCTGCTTGGGACAATCGACGATTATCTCAAGTTTACCGAAATGCTGCGCTGTGGTGGCAAAGGGGTGCTGTCGCCGCACACGATTAACTTTATGATGCGCAATCATCTGAGCGGCGATATCGCGTCGATGGGGCCATCAAGTTTTGCGGAACAACCCATGCATGGCATGGGATTTGGCATTGGTGGCGCGGTGATTTTGGATCCTGCGCGCGCAGGTGTGCCGGGCTCTGTGGGGGATTTCTCATGGGGTGGCATGGCCTCCACCTTCTTCTGGATTAATCCGGTTCATCAGCTCTCCGCGATCTTTTTCACGCAACTCTCGCCAAGCAGTTCCTACCCCTCACGCGCGCAAATGAAAGCCCTAGTGCACGGAGCCTTGATGTGAGCGCCAAGGTTCTTTGGACCCCGACAAAAGAACGCTATGACGCGTCCACAATGGCGTTATTCGAGCGGTTTGTGAGCGACACACGCGGCCTTGATTTTGAGGATTACAACGCGATGTGGCGTTGGAGCATCGATGACCTAGACGGCTTTTGGCGCGCTATTTGGGACTTTTTCGAGATCCCTGCGCACACGCCGCCAGAACAGATGATGGTCAAGCGTCAAATGCCCGATATGGAATGGGGCAAGGGCGCGCGGCTGAACTATACTGACAACATCCTGAAACATGCAGACGCGCGTCCCAATGACTGTGCTTTGATTGTGCAATCAGAGACATTCGGGCGCTCTGAAATGACTTGGGCAGAGCTGCGGGATCAAGTGGCGAGTGTCGCTATGAACCTGCGAAAAATGGGTGTTGAGCAAGGGGACCGCGTCGTTGCAATCCTGCCCAATACAGAAGTGGCGCTCGTTGCCTTTCTTGCCACTGCGAGTCTCGGTGCGGTCTGGTCACTTTGCGCGCCTGATATGGGGCATGTTGCGATCTTGGATCGCTTCCAGCAAATCGCACCGAAAGTGCTGATCGCGCAAGACGGCTATATGCATGCGGGTAAACAAGTGGATCGCCGCGAGGTACTTGCCGAGATCAATGCAGGTTTGCCAAGTGTCGCTGCCTTTGTGACATTGCCTGTGATTGGGCCGCTCCCTGAAGGGCACATCGCATGGGATCAAATCACCCAAAACAAAGCCACTTACGCCGCCACACACGTTCCTTTCGAGCATCCCCTCTGGATCGTCTATTCCTCTGGCACCACGGGCAACCCAAAGCCCATCGTACACGGTCATGGCGGCATTCTACTTGAGGGCAGCAAACAATCCCTGCATCAAGACATCTCTGCCAAGGATCGCTTTTGCTGGCTGACGTCGTCGGGTTGGATCATGTGGAATGGCCAATGGATGGCACTGGCCCAAGGCGCGACAGTAGCGCTGTTTGACGGCGCCGCGAACTATCCTGACATGGGGGTTGTGTGGCGCTTCGTCTCGGATGAACGTTTAAGCTATTTCGGGGCAGGGGCTGCGTTTTTCAGCACATGCATGAAAGCAGGCGTCACGCCGCGCGCGGACGTTGATCTGGGCGCTTTGCGCTCGCTCGGCGCGACAGGGTCGCCGCTCTCTGGTGACACATATGATTGGATTTACCGCGATGTGAAAGCGGATCAATGGCTCGCGCCAATCTCTGGTGGCACTGATCTTGCTGGCGCCTTTGTCGTCGGACATCCGGGCATGCCCGTGCGCGCGGGAGAGATGCAATGCCGCGCCCTTGGCAATGCTGTGCGCGCGTTTGATGAGGGCGGACATGAGCTGATTGGCGAAGTGGGTGAGTTGGTCTGCACAGAGCCACTGCCCTCTATGCCGCTCTACTTTTGGGGCGACGACGATGGCACGCGTTTGTTCGACAGTTACTTCGCTGATTACGAGGGTGTTTGGCGTCACGGCGATTGGATCGCGATTGATGAAACCGGCGCGTCGGTGATTTATGGCCGCTCGGACGCGACGATCAATCGCAAGGGCCTCCGCCTTGGCAGCGCCGAGATTTATCAAGCGGTTGAGGGGCTCGACACAGTGCTCGATTCACTCGTGATTGATCTTGAGTTTTTGGGACGCGACAGCTTCATGCCGCTCTTTGTTGTGCCTGCTGCTGGCGTGCCTTTTGACGATGCGCTGAAAGAGCAGATTAACCAAGCGATCCGCGCGCAAGTCTCTGCGCGATTTACCCCGAACGAGATTGTTGAGATCAAAGAGGTGCCCCGCACGCTCTCTGGCAAAAAGCTTGAAGTTCCTGTGAAAAAGCTGTTGCTTGGCGGCGACCCTCAAAGCGTGGTGAACCGTGATAGCATGGCCAATCCCGACAGCTTTGACACCTTTATCGCCTACGCAAACGCACGGGCCAAAACCTGAGGTTTCCTCATGACCCCTGCTGATGAACTGCTGCACCTCCTGGATATTGAGCAACTAGAGGTCGATCTGTTTCGCGGCGTTGGCGGGGGCGGCGAGACGACAACGCGCATCTTTGGCGGGCATGTGATCGCACAGGCGCTCATGGCTGCGTATCGCACTGTGCCGGATCGTTTGTGCCACTCGCTACATGCGTACTTCATCCGCCCCGGTGATCCGAAAATTCCTGTGATCTACCAAGTGGACCGCGCGCGTGATGGTGGCAGTTTCACCACCCGCCGCGTCGTTGCGATCCAGCATGGCAAACAGATTTTCAACATGTCCGCGTCCTTTCATATTGATGAAAGCGGGTGGGAGTATCAGCACGCGAAACCCGATGTTGGCGCCCCTGAGGATTGGCCGAACCGTGATGAGCTGCGCGCGACCGTTGTCGATCAGATCCCCGAAAAGTACCACGCTGATTTCTTGCGCAAACGCCCTATCGAGCTGCGCGAAGTCGCCCCGCGCGACTTCTTCACGCCAGAGAAAACCAGTGACAGCAACCAGCTTTGGTTTCGCATGGAAGCCGCCAAAGGGCAGGGGCCGCAAATGCAACATTGCCTGCTGGCTTATGCGTCTGACATGAACCTACTCGGCTCTTCCCTGCGCCCCCATGGGCTGACGTGGTTTCAGGGCAAAGTGATGACCGCCAGCCTCGATCACGCCATGTGGTTCCACACGCCTATCGATTTCTCTGCGTGGCATTTGTATGATCTTGACGCCCCTTGGACAGGCGGCGCGCGCGGGTTCAATCGCGGTGCAATTTATTCGCATTCTGGCGAACTCGTGGCGAGTGTTGCGCAAGAAGGATTGATGCGGCCACTAACCGAAAAGTAAGTGAGCACGAGAGCCGAGTCATTCGACGCAAAGGCGATTAAGCTTGGTGTGGTTAGGTCTGGATATCGTGTAACGGGCGTAATGTGATGTAAAAATAGGTTGAAACGGCGGACATGCCTAAGGTCTGCTGTGATGAAGGTTTTTCGATGCGGGCCAGTGCGCGAGGTTTCGGCGAGGGACTGACTGTGGCCCGCGTTGACAAACCTCTCAAGGAGGAAGCCGTGG
>Ga0206127_1002376_pt1 | contig 18782 bp, 16 predicted proteins | sample Helgoland_Spring_6_FD_148646 | JGI IMG/M metagenome (GOLD analysis project Ga0206127, IMG submission 148646) | Pelagic subsurface seawater microbial communities from Kabeltonne, Helgoland, North Sea - Helgoland_Spring_Bloom_20160419_1 | ecosystem: Environmental > Aquatic > Marine > Epipelagic ...
ACCCTTACGAAGCTTATCAGCAGATCTATACTTATCATATTGCGCGGATACCAGCAGATGTGCAGGCCCCATAAGGCACTTGCAATTTGAAGGAACCAAAGCGGAATATCTCTCGTTTTTATTTAGAAAAAAATTTTGATCAAGCAATAAATCACATTTATGAACCCGATTAGCTAAATCGTCGATAACCATTATTTTTTTAGCTCTTACCCTCAGTAGATCTTGCCATCTATGATCAAGAGCATAGTGATCTATAATGATCCAATCAAAGCTTTTGGCTCCAATAGACTCTATTGTGTCTTGAGCATCTTGCTCCTGAGATACACCCAACCACTCTTTATATTCATCATCCTCTTTCGCATCAGAACGTAATGCGGCATGCGTGTCTGCCATTACAATGACGTCAAATTCGCTTTCAAGGAACAGGAAATTACAGTTGTTGCTATTTTCCCTGGTAATAAACAACACATTACATTCACGAAGCCTCAATCTCTTGGCCAAATTTAAGCATCGCACTGCATGACCGGATCCAATTAGACCTGATGAATCCACCCTTATAAGAATTTCTAGACTCAATTTAAACGCTTAAATCCGCTATGGCATATAGGACCATCTAATAAATCATGGATATCGCCGCCATTCTCGCATTCACCAATTAATTGAACGATCGGGTCTAACTTATCAAAATAGTTATCAAGAATATTTTGAGTGTGCTCGGTACATACGTATACCGTATTGCTTGCCAAATATCCTTGTTTTAGCATTTCCTGAGTAATAAATGTTTTGTAGGCCAATGCCTTGTCACCAAGAACAGTAAAGCCAGGCAATGCTGAAAGACCCCAAGTACTTATCTCGACGCCATGATTAGCAAACATAGCCTCCCAACGCCTTTTTATGCCAATGCCTGTTTCTGTTATAAACTTCCAAGATTCCTGACCCTCCATAACCTCCAGTGTTTTTAATGCGGCTGCAGGGCCGATTCGTTCAGTCCAAAAAGTACTACTTATAAAGCTTGCCTGCGCATACTCCATAACCTCCCGCCTCCCTAATACAGCAGTCAGAGCATATCCATTGCCAATCGCTTTTCCAAAAACAGCTATATCTGGTTGGACTCCATATTTAATGTGTAGCCCTCCGAACGTTTCTCTAAATCCAGAAGTACATTCATCGAAAATTAAAACTATATTGTTCTTACTGGCTAACTCCCTCACCTTCTCAAGAAAGCTATCTTTGGGGCCCTCAGAACGAGAAACCTCCATTTTAATAACTCCAATTTCTTCATTTCTAACAAGCCTTTCTAATTCAATATAATTATTATATGAAAATGGGAATACCGTCGATTTCAAATTTCGTGGCACTCCTGCTGTTTCTAAGCCGGGTAACAAATGACCGTCTAGTCCGCCACTATCAGCAAGATTTGCCGCCAAATACCAATCGTGCCAACCATGATAACCACAGATTGCTACACCATCTTTGCCAGCTGCCGCCCTCGCTACCCTGACCGCTATTGCGTTTGCTTCTCCGCCGCTTCTAGCAAACTTGACCATATCTGACCAAGGGTGCATTGAAACAAGTTTTTCTGCCAAATAAACTTCTTCAGGGCAGTTAAAGGAACTCACGTTTCCATGGGCGACCGTCTGTGCTACGGCCTTATCGACTTCGGGATTGCCATAACCAAGAATATTCGTACCTATTCCCATAATACTGACATCAGTATAACGATTACCATCTAAGTCCCAAACATGACAACCTGAGGCCTTCTTAAAATAAGACGGCCACTTTCCTGGTAAAAACTGCTCTGATCGTTTGGATAAAAGCATATTGCCACCAGGAATAACCCCTTTTGCTCTTTCCCATAATTCTAGTCCGCTATTTTTACTCATCTTCACTCCACACATACATCGATTCATATCCGACTTCAGTAAACGGCTGAGTCAATTGCAATAACTCTTTATTCATATCTAAAAAACTAATTATTTTGTGGAGAGGTATTCTAGGGGCTAAATCGATGAAATTGTTATAAACGGCTTTACAAACAACAAGATCTTCAGGGTTGTCAACCGTCAATCGCAGATCCTTCCTATCAAAACCAATTGGTGGCTCTAGCTTTTTTAGCCTATATTTTTGAATATTCTCTCGAAGGTATAAGCTACACAGCTCTGATCTATGACGATCCTCACCATTCTTATGGGAATCTTTTAACGCGTCTAGAAGAATAATCTCAAAGCCACACCCGTCTACCACATCATCAAAGAAAGTAGCATCAGCATTACCTGAAACATGCTGATTCCAAGCTTCTTGAATAAAATCATATGATGGAAAAGGAGACTCACTAGTTACACGAAAAATATCTGTTCCGTTAGCTTCATACCCGCATGCTATAAGCCTTCCTAGAACATCCACCTCATCGCCCACTATGAACGGTAGATTCTCATCCTCGGCATATTTAATAAAAATAGCGTTCTCTATGCCCTCCGCAATTCCCAATACAATCTCATCGATACACTCAACCGACCTAAGGCACGCCACGATATTTGCTAGCACAGTTGTTCCCGACTCAACATCAAGATTTTGCAGCGGCTTACCATACAATCGAGAACCTTGATTACGCACGGCTAGAGCAGCAATCAGCTTTCTACCTTTCATTCAACATCTCCTTTGGTAACGGGAGAATTCTCTTGAAGTGAGGAAGTCAACTTTTTGTTGTAGACAACTTGAATATCGGTAAATGCCTCTACCGAAGATGTGCGCTTTAACACAACATCATCAGCTCTAATACTTTCTCCAGCCTGCAGATCACCGGACAGCACAACGTGTCGACGAATGTTTTTTCTATACTGCTTCTCTGTTGCTGACATCCCGAAATCATTGTCTAAAGAACTATCTCCGTGAGCTGATTCAATATCCCTAATAGCACCTACAAATACTTTAAATTGATCAGGATTCATCGCGGCTTCATGGTCCTCAAGCTCCATACAACAACCAAGAGTCAAATGCTTCTCCAATACCACCGCTCCCTGCCCAACTGCATATGATGGCACGGTTATGCTTGATGGGTCAGTCGGATCAACATGATCACTAAATCCAAGTGCTACATTCTTGTGATCTGAAAACGCATTTTGTAATAATTGCATTCGAGAAATTTGATTATCTTCAATCGGAGTTGGGTACCCCTGAAAACCATGAAACAGTATCACCTGTTTCATAGAAACAATATCTATAGCGCTCCGAATCTCGTCTAAGTAAGCACCACCGGCTCCCACCATGATTCTTTTGACAGAACACTGTGCCAATTTTTCAAGGAAGCCAACATTACTAATATCAGTTGCATGTAACTTTACAGTCTCAACACCCAATTTTTCAGCTAGCGAGAGACTGGTGCTACCAAAAACATCCAAGATCAACTCGATATGGTAATCATCACAGACCTTTTTGATGCCTGCCCAATCATCATCAGACATTTCAAGACTTGAAAAAAGACCATAATATTCATAGTCTGGCGTTGCTAGCTCATCAGCATAAATTAGTTGGAATTTAGCAGCGTTAGCACCAGCTTTTGCTGCCGCTTTGACTAATAATTTTGCCTGCTCTGGACAACCTTCAAAACCTTGCGCGAGTTCAGCGACTATTTCGACTTGCATTTTTTACTCCATAACACGTTAGGATGGCCAGTGAACTGGACTAATTAGACCTAAATCAGAGATTTCAAGATGATTCGATTCGATTATCACTGGATTATTTATCGCTCTTACAATTTCAGTTAGCTGACGCTCGCTCTCAACCCCCACGATTATCTTATCTATTTCAGGGACATGTGCGATGAACTGCAAAGAAGCCTCTAAAGCAGACAGTCCGTTTTCTTGATAGAACTCTATCCACTGCTTGAAATGAGGACGCCATTGAGAAAAGTAGGCTGGCAAATCGTTAACTTGACTTAAAAGAATTCCTTGTAAAAAGACAGACCTTGCAATGACGGAAACACCCATTTCAGAAAGCCTACTCAACCACCCAGAACTAATAATCCTTCTGTCAAAAACATTTAGAGGGACCTGTATTACATCGAACAGGTACTTTGGGTAAATATCGTCTAGCAATTTGGGAGAATAAATAGATATACCAATCCGATCAACTAAGCCGCGATCTTTCAATTTCCGTAAAGCGTTGTATATAGCTTCCCCATAAGAACTCAAAAGTTCCTCGGGTCTGTGAAGCAGCAATGTATCAATGCGGGAGGTCTTCAAATCTTTAAGCGATGATACAATAGCACCTTCATAGAGTTCATAAATTTTAGAGGTCGAACTACCTAAAGTAGGCAACTTGGTAATAACATCAAAATCAGAAACTCCAATATCTCCAAGCACCAGTTCACTGTCCCCATATGAGCTTGCAGTATCTAAGGTATGTATCTGATTGGACCTTGCAATTTTAAATATAGATTTTATCTCTGCCTCAGAAACCTTACCCATGACATTTGTAATGCCATAATTTTGTCCAAATTGAGCAGTCCCTAGAATCAATTTCTTTGAGAGGCTCATAATGTTAGAACAAATCCTGGTAACCGGATGGACTCTTAAAGGTTTTTGCAGTGTCTGACTTAATTACGTCAATCACAAATTCTTGCTCTCCTGAAGTCATACTTGGGTAAATAGGTACACTTACGGCACGCTTATAATAAGCCTCAGACTCGGGAAAGCTGTTGGCATCGAACCCCATAGCACTATAGAAGGGGTGTCGGTAAATGGGTATGTAGTGCAAATTTACATTGACTCCAGACTCTCTCAATCGGTTGAATACTTCATTTCGACCGCGCGGGCCATTTAAGTCTGTAAAATTAATTATAAAAAGATGGAAAGATGAATAGTTTTTAGCGTGTTGAAACGGCAACACAGCTCCATCCTCTTGGAGTTTTTCAAAATAAGTAGCCGCAATCTCATGCCTTTTTTTGACAAACTCATCAAGTCGTTCGAGCTGACTTAGACCTAAGGCAGCATGAATATCAGTCATTCGGTAATTAAATCCTAACTCAAGCTGCTGATAAAACCATGCACCATCAGGCTCTATCGTCATTAGGCCTGGATCCCTAGTAATTCCATGGCTCCTCAATGAGGCCATGCTCAACATATATTGCTGACTATTTGTTACTGCCATACCACCCTCACCCGAAGTGATGATTTTGACAGGATGAAAACTAAAAACAGCGATATCGCTATACTTGCAGCTACCCACGGGCTGCCCATCATACCTGCCTCCAGTAGCGTGAGAAGCATCCTCAATGATTTTAAAACCATATTTGACAGATAATGAGTGAATAGCCTTCATATCACATGACTGACCAGCCAAATGAACAGGAATTACTACCTTAGGCAGAGTCCCATTTATTTCAGCTTCATGAAGCTTTTGCTCAAGAACCTCCACTGACATATTGTAAGTAGCGGGATCAATATCTACAAAGTCTACTGTCGCGTTACAATAAAGAGCACAATTTGAACTTGCCACAAACGAAACAGGCGAAGTCCAAACTATATCGCCTTTCGATACACCTAAAGCCAAACAAGCTATATGGAGGGCGCTAGTCGCACTGTTAGTCGACACCGCAAACTCTGCCGAAACTTTTTTAGCAAAAGCCTTCTCGAAACGAGGCACAGCAGGTCCTTGCGTCAAAAAATCAGAGGTTAGTACAGAAACGACCGCATCAATATCCTGCTGAGAAATCCATTGTTTACCATAAGGAATCATAAGCTTTTCACTTTGTTAAATAATTTCGTGCCCATCAGAGCTTTTAAGTCTTGAATATTTTGTTTTGATGAACCCAGATCATAACCAAGAAACTTACGAAGTTTACGGTCACTAAGACTCATATCAGAAGGTCTTATCGCTGTCGCTCCGAGCGAACTCCAAGAGCCTTTCTTTATTAAATCACTACTTTGATTGAAGATATCCGCCATTTTCATGCCAAACTCATACTTTGACAGTCGCTCAGAGCCAACAACATTGTAGATACCCAAAGCATCTTTGCTCAGCAAAGCGAAAATAGCGTCGATTAAATTTTGTGCTAAGGCTGGAGTATAGTAAATGTCATCAGCGAGAGTAATCGGTTGTCCATTGGAGAGATTATTATAAATAAAATCGCTAAATGACAATCGATAAGACGGCCCCCAAGTAAAAAAATTACATCTCACAATGAGGGCCTCTTCATTATTTTGCAAGACTCCCTCCTCACCTAACGCTTTCGAGTATCCATAGGCATTGAGGGGTTTAGGGGAAGCCTCCTCACTAACGAAAGAATCTGTGCCATCGAAAAGGTGATCTGTCGATATATGAACGAACTTTATACCAAGATCGCGACATACCTTTGCTAAGTTCGCAGCCAGAATTCCATTGATAAAATTAGCAGCATTGGGGTCGTCATTACAGCCATCAACATTGGTCATTCCTGCCGTATGGATCACTACTTTTGGTGCATTAATCTTCAGGCCTTCTTCTATAGACTGAAGGCTACCCAGATCCATTTCAGTCAATTTCACATTAGGGAGGCTCAGCTGCCTTTTATGACTAACAGCACGAAATTTGTATAGCGGTGGTTCATGAAGCAATATATGCAGACCTAGAAGTCCGGAACCACCAGTAACGAGAGCATTAGCTGGCATATGTCTAAATAACACCAATTTTGTGACTATTATCTCTAACCCAATTTTGTAGCTCTTCTACACTAAGCCACTCTTGGTTATTGTCAGAGGAATAGGTAAAGTCCGAATCAACCAAAGCGCCATCTTTGATTCGTTCAGGATCTTTACTCCAATTATTAATTTGGGGAAGAATTTTGAAGTAACCATCATAGGAATATGTATGAGCAGCATCCTCAAGCCCAATCATTTGCTCATGAAGCTTTTCGCCTGGCCGTATACCAATAATGTTTTGTTTAACTCCAGATGCGACAGCTTCCGCAATATCAGGCAGCGTCATCGAAGGTATTTTCTTGACGTAAATTTCACCACCCAGCATGTCGTCAAAAGCCTTCCAAACTAGTTTTACACCCTCTTCTAAAGTAATCATGAATCTGGTCATTCGGGGATCCGTGATCGGAATATTTCCTCCGGCCATCTTCTTAATAAAGAACGGAATTACTGAACCTCTTGAACCCATTACATTCCCATATCTTACTACTGAAAATGATGTGCCAGAATGATTTCTGATTGAGTTTGCAGATATAAACAGTTTATCGGAAGCAAGCTTAGTTGCACCATAAAGGTTTATAGGGTTACTTGCTTTGTCTGTTGATAGAGCTACTACGCGCTTTACTTTTTGATCGATACAGGCTTCTATTAGATTCATAGCACCCATGATATTAGTTTTTACACATTCAAATGGATTATATTCTGCTGTTGGGACAATCTTAGTTGCCGCAGCATGGACTACATAATCGATACCATCCAGAGCTCTGTGAATCGCCGATTTATCTCTTACATCTCCGATGACAAACTCTACCTCAGGAACGTCTAAATACTGCTCAGCGAGGTCCCATTGCTTCATTTCGTCGCGAGAAAAAATAACCAAGCGTTTAGGCTTATATTTTTTCAGTGTCATTGGGGTAAATGTCTTAGCAAAAGAGCCTGTCCCACCTGTAATTAAAATCGATGCGTTTGAAAGCATATTTAATATATCTCCATTTTAAATCCGTAAAAACCAAGTTTCTGAAGTTTCATTTATTGTCTCGATAGACGGACAAACGACCGTCCTCTACCTTCAATATATGATCGCAGTGATCTATCGTAGATTGCCTGTGAGCAATTATTATTATCGTTATTTTAGTTTTCAGTGCTATTATCTCTTCCACAATTTTCTTCTCCGTATTACTATCCAAGGCACTCGTAGCCTCATCCATAATCAGAAAATCGCGGTTATGGTAAAACGCCCGAGCCAAAATTAAACGTTGCTTTTGTCCCCCTGAAAGAAAGACGCCTTTTTCTCCTATCAAAGTCTTTGAACCATCCCGAAGCGATTTAACAAAGGTATAAATTGACGCCATTTTAAGTGCATGATCAAGTCTAGCCTTATCAATATTCGCTAAGTCAAACTCCAGACTTACATTAGATGCAATTGAGTCATCCAATAGGAATACGTTTTGGGGGATGACTGCAAGGTGGGAATGCCACTGATCTATGCATTCGGTCATAGGAACTTTATTAACCAGTATCTCTCCTGCCGTTGGATTTAATAATCCCTGGACCAGATTTACCAGGGTAGATTTACCAGAACCTGAAGCTCCAACAATTCCAATAGAATCACCCGCACGAATTTTGAGATTAATATTACTCAAAATCACCTTTGAATTTGAGTTGTATGAGAAATGAATATTTTTTAACTCTAACTGCTCGAAGATGTGTTCGTTATCTTTGTACTTGGCCTCATTGTCAGTTTTTACTTTTTCCCCATAAACAAAATCTTTATGCAATAAACTCACCGTGTTTGAGTTATGACGAATGACCACAATTGCATGCGCCAGCGCATTAGCTGAAGGAAGAAGTCTGATAGATGCCATTCCAAAAAGCGCAAGCGTAGGAATAAACGTCACAAAATCCTGAACAAAAAAAAGCGACCCTGTACTCACAACAACCACGAAAAGAAAGATGGCCAACTCTAGAAGAAACCGCGGAATTGATGAATAAATCGCAGCTCTTCGTTGTGACAAAGACAGGGCCAAAGAATTTTCCCTAAAACGCTGATGAAACTGTTTATTTTTTCCTAATACTCTAAGCTCCTCATAGCCATCTAAACTCTCCCTGAGATAGCTGAGGGCTTGAACAGACTGTTTATTCACAGTAGTGCCAAGTATTTTAAGTTTAGCCCTGGAATACACATCCCAGCCAACTACAAAAAACAAAACAAAGGAAAACAATATCAACATCACGCTTAAGTTTTGATATGCGAGAAGACACAAAATTGAGATTGAAATCAACGCTTCAGACGTAAACTTCAGAATAAAATACAAGGTATTCCCTGAGTAATATCCTGTCAAAACATGAATTGAATTTATGTACTCTGCCGTATTCCTTTCATTAGCGTGATGAGAAGGCATAGACTGGTAAGTGGCGAGCAAATGTAACTTCAATCGTACTCGCTGTGCTTCAGAGAATGAAACAATCTTCGCATTGATGGCTATTCCAAAAATACATCGAAATACAAAAAATAAACCCAACGTAAAACCGATCAGAAGCATTGCTTGGAGCGAGTTAACATCTCGGGTCAGGAATTCTGAGAGAGTCTGAGACACATTAGCCTGTAAGTCAGAATCTAAAACCAAAGACATGTAAGGCGCAATCAGTCCGATACCTGCAACCTCAACAGCAGACAAAGCAAAAAACAAAATCAATATCCAAGGTATTTTCTTTTTATCTTCCTGAAGAAGATCAAAACTTTTCTGTAATACATTCATTAGACAACCAGAGTCATTTTTTGACTAAAATAGTTTAAAGGCATTGTTTTGAGAACTCACAGAGTTAGTTCCACTGCCAAGAATAAAAGCTCAAAAGCGCCATCTTTAATCACGATTTTAGCTCTGAAGTGAATTTAATTTGATTTCATAGCATCACGAATTATAGCAGAGTCTAGGTTTTTCTTTCCCCGAGTTAATGCGTAATGGAAGCCTAATACTGCCTGCTCAAAATTCATGGCAGAACCGTTCATAGTTCTTAACCCAACATTACTAGCTGACTTAAGAAATGGGGTAGGATCAGGATCATAAACAACATCATAGACTATAGCGCTAGCTCTAATATTTGACCAAACCTCAACTGACAAAGGATTACCACCCACTGCAAGGGTTGAGCCCAGTGATGTGCAATTCACAATAATATCCACCTCACTTGCAACTTTCGAAATACTTGACCAGTCCACAACATCAGATTTTAATGTTTTTGACAATTTCAATGCTGATTGACTTCGACTCGAAAGAATAACTTGATTAGGCTCATTTACCGCTGAGGCGAAGTAAGCTGCAACGGCTTTTCCAGTTCCACCTGCACCTAATATTAGAATTGTTTGTGTAGTAAGTTGGCCGAACACAGACTCAAATGCCGTCAACGCACCTTCACCGTCTGTATTAGTTCCACAAAGATTTTTACTCTCATCCCTAAACAAACAATTAATTGATCCGATGAGTCGAGCTTCATTTGTCAGGTTATTTCCAAGAAATTGGGCTACTGCCTCTTTGTGAGGAGCAGCAATCGCGCCTCCTAAAAATCTTGAGTCACTTTTCAAAAGCGTTAGCAGATCTTCTAGATTCTCAGGTGAAACATCTAACGCAATCATCTGAGAATCAACATCAAAGGCTTTGAAAGCAGCATTCCATAATTTAGGTGAACGAGCTCCCTGACTTGGATTGAGACCAATGATAGCGGCATAGGATGATCTGGCGGGAATCACCACTGTGTTTGATGTAATCTGATTTATGCGATCGACACTGGTCATAGAACCCTCCGACCTATAGCGCAAGCAACTGCATGCATTGACTCCATAGTATCCTTAAACTGATCGAAATCAATCGGCTGTAGCGGATCAACTGCAGCATTTTTAGGATCAGGATGGACCTCTAACATTACTCCATCTGCTCCTGATGCGATACTCGCCAGCGACATTGATTTAACCCAGGGATTCCAGAAAGTAGCGTGAGAAGGGTCTGTAACGACTGGTAAATGAGTCAACTCTTTAGCCGCCGGTATAACCTGCAAGTCCAAAGAAAATCTCGATGTATCCCTGTGGGTATGAGCGACGGACATCCCTCGCTCACATAGAATAATCTTAGTGTTTCCCTCGACCATTAAGTATTCAGCCGCACCCAACCAATCTCTTAGAGACGCGCCATAGTGCCTCTTCAACATAATGGGTTTTCCAGTCTTTGCACATTCCGTCAGAAGAGGATAATTCTGCATATTACGTGACCCAATTTGGATTATATCACTGTATTCAGCTATCTCCTCTACCAATCTCTGATCCATAACCTCGGTAATAATTGGTATTCCAGCCGACTTTCCAGCCTGATAAATCCATCGTAAGCCATCATGACGTGTCTCATTGTATTTTGTACTTCGATAAGGAAAGGATAATGGTTTAAAAGCTCCACCACGCAAAAAATGAGCCCCATGTTTTTTCACGTTTTCTGCTATATCGTTTATTAAACTTTCAGATTCCACCATATTTGGCCCTGCAAATACTGGAACAAGATCTCCTCCAAACTCTACACCCGCTATTTCAAATTTAGAGATATGTTCACTATTCTTTTTAGCAACCAAAGGAAATTTGTCTGTTAAATCTGAAGTAGATACATCTTTTCCAGGGAATTTATTTTCAATTGTCATTATTTTTTCCTTTTCCTAGTTTACTTGAAATTGGATTATCCTTAAGATTAATCCACCCTCCTGTTTCCACGCTGCGGTAGAGCGCATGAACTAATTCATTAGTCGATATGCTATTTTCAACAGAAACTGGAGCATAAATTTTGCCATCCAACAAAGTATCAATAGTGGCCTGCAAAAGTGGACCATGACTCAGGCCATATCCATTTGGAACATCAGTTGAGAAATCTGACTTTACGGTTGAATCCCCTGGTTTTGGGACCACAAATTCCCAAGTTTCTACCTGATTTAGACCCACACCCCCAACTACCGCTACTCCGCCCTCACCTACAATAGATAAAGAAGCCTCAAAGTCTCTCGGCCTAGCTGCAGTCGTCGCCTCGATAGTACCTAGGCTTCCATTTTTGAACCGCATAATAGCTACCATGGTATCCTCAGCTTCAAGATCATTGATTCTATTTTCAATCGTCGCACAAACAGAATCTACCGGTCCCATCAGCCAATTCAATGCATCAAGATGGTGTATCGCTTGCTGATTGATCACACCCCCATCATTTTCCCAAGTCCCGTGCCAGCCATCATTGTAATAATCTTGAAAGCGACACCATCGTAGCCTTATTGTTGCAGTGGTTATTTGGCCAAATCGATGTTTGTCGATAGCATTACTTAAGCACTGAATAGAAGGGTTCAACCGATTTTGGAATGCAACCCCGAGCATCAAATTATTTTTATTTGCAAGTTTTACAAGTTCGTATGAATCCTCCGGAACCATCGTAGCCGGCTTTTCTACTAAAACATGACAGTTTGCCTCCAATGCAAGCTTCACGTGCTGAAAATGCATGCCAGAGGGTGTTAGCACAAGTACTAAGTCAGGATGCGTTTTTTCAAGGAGGACAGGAATGCTAGTAAAAGCCTCGCAACGCCAATGGTTGGCTAATAAATTGGCCGATTTACACTCTAGATCGCAAACGCCAACTATTTCAAATCTGGAAACAACTGGAGAGTCAAACATCGTCTTATAATGCTGCGCTACTCTCCCGGCACCGATTATAGCTATTCTTAGGTTCTTGCCGTCCATTTAAAAAGCCTCAATGATTAACAAACTTATGCGTGAAATAGAAAATAAACATACACTCAGACGAGAGGGATAAACGCTGGTTTAAACAGTTATCAACTAAATTTAATTTATGATGAAACATTCCCTAAGAGCAACAGATAATCTCTCATGTCATCATTATCTCGCACCTCTATACAGTTTAGACTTTTGTTTATATTATAAAGACCAACATCTGGCCCGAGCGTATCGCCAAAACGGACATATTCTGGCCGCAATAAAGTGCAATAACCAATTTGTGCAATATTGATACTCTTTGATTTCAAATCTCTCGGCATAAATGTTTGCTCTATGATTGGAGTGATAACATTTTCACTCTTAACCCACGTCCCTTTCCGTTCATTCTTTACTGCAATCAAGCTATCATTTCCGGATGATAGAAGAGTTTTAATCATATCTGAAATTTCACTTTTATCTCTGAAGGGATAGGTTTCCTCTAAAAAAACAACCAAATCAAGCTCTGGATTAGTTTTCTCATATTCCTGAAGAGTAAACTTGATAACCTCAGCGACTCCAATAAAGCTACTTGATAAATAGCTAGGCCTCATAATTACCTTTGTCGCTCCCAGCGAAATCGCTATTTGGGCAGTTTTTTCGTTGTCTGTAGAAACGACGATATCATTTATTGTCTTATTCTCTATGATTTGGTTGATTGTATTTTTGAGAAGATACTGGTTTTCAAAATGAATTAACTCACCTCTAATTGGAATAAAAGCCGCAATTTTAAGCTCATCATCACTCTTTTGTATGATGTTTTTATCAGCAATAGACTCCATTATTCTGACAATATTATTTGCTCTCTCTTCATTACTCCCATGATGGATTCCATGGTGATGAAAAACACTTGCTTCTGGCTCATAAATTATTTTATAACCAGCTGAAATTACTTTTCTCCCCCAAATTCTATCCTCTATGTTTGTGCAATCATCATCAAAAGGATACTTCTCCCACATAGCTCGAGTTATCGCACTGTTCGCATTATGAAAAAAAGGATCTTTTAGTTGGGTTTTTTTATCTAAACCAAAAGTAATTGCTAGATCTCTCTTGTCTAGGTTAGAAGTGAAAGATAGGGGCTCCTGCCTGCCATATACTCCGGCAACGTCGTCGCCTCCAATGTTACTAATCAAAGTTTCAAGCCACTTGTCATTAGTTGGAATACAATGGCCAGAAATTATTACAATAAATTCCCCATCTGAGGCATCAATCCCTATATTTATAGATTTCCCAGGCCTAAATCTGCCCTTGGGAGAGTAATTAACATGCTTTACATCGAATTTTGACGCTATCACAACAGTTTTATCTGTCGAGTCATTATCTACAAGAATGATTTCTTTGTTTTTATAGGACTGCTTTTCTATAGCGCTTAAGCACTGTCCAATCCACCTATCTTCATTTTTGGTTCTTACTATGATTGACGCTTTACCATTCATTATTTTCTTCTCTAGAAAACTTTTTAAAAACTTTAGTCACTCTGACGAAGGCTACCATGACTCGCATTCTTTATTTAAAAAAGTACTCAATATCAGTCTGATTCAACGGCTAACGTTGCCTACGTATTTTAAGTGCTGCTTCGGCAAGATCTAGATCTTCCTGGCCATGAATATCTATTCCTGTAAAATCATCGTCATTGACAATAATTGCCACTTTATCTCCGATCCTCCGTCCCTCTCTCCATAGCCAGGCTCGACTTGCGCATGCTAAGCCTGTATCTTCTCTTATAATGGCCCTCCGGACTTGGCGAGACGAATAAGATGCCATCCATTGCCTTAGTCTAACCCAATTGCCATCACTTTCTTGCTCCCAGAAATTTTTATGTGTTTTATGCCCAGAAAAAACACTATCTAAATCAGGGTTGTTAAACAGTTTGTTCACCGATTGAGTAATCCAGCTCACATCTCTAAAAATATCAGTTGCCGTAATAAATACACAAATATCGAATTGTTTATTGTTGCTTGACTCATAATCTGCCAAGGCACTTTGCAGGGCGGACTCGGTAGTTGCTAGGTCGTCGCTATAATGTGCTGGTCTCAAAAATGGAACCTCAGCTCCGGCCTCTCGAGCCACCTTTGCGATTTCATCATCATCAGTGCTCACAAGCACAGTTCCTATAACTTTAGACTCCAAAGCATGCCGTATCGCCCTTGATACCAGAGGCTCTCCATCGAGCAGTTGTAAGTTTTTGCGATGCAAACCCTTTGAACCTCCTCTTGCTAAAATTATACAAATCACGCTTTTAACATCTACTTCCATGATTACTCTCTTTTGTAAACCTCTGTAATTTAACTGGCGATTTTTATTCTTTTCTAAGACGCAAAATACTAAATTTTCTTCTCTGCTTTGTGTCACCGTCGAAATAAAACGATATATCTCCTCAGCCTTAAAACGAGCTCATGCGACTGAAGTCAAAACTTTACCAATTATTAGCAAGAGAACTTAAAAGACTTTTAACTGGTTGTTAACAATTTTGAACCAAGATCTCTTGGCAAACCACTCTTGGAAACACAATTGTTGTTAGCTTGATGCCTTAGAGCACTTCTTTGTACCAATGGATGAATTTACCTATACCCTCCTCAAGTGAGGTAGACGGTTGAAAATCACATGAAGAGATAAGTTCATCAACGCATGCAAATGTCACTGGCACATCGCCAGGTTGCATCGGTAAATAATTCTTGATCGCTAATTTACCCATTGATAATTCAATTGTATCAACGAAGTCTTTCAAACTAACTGGCGAGCTATTACCCACATTAAAAACCTTAAACGGAGCCTTCGAATCTGTAATCTTATTCTCTTGAGGCTTGGGAGGTTTTTGAGATAAACGCACTACTGCTTCAATCACATCATCAATATAAGTAAAGTCTCGTTTCATATCGCCATTATTATATATATCAATGGGAATTCCATGATCAATAGCTTTTGCGAAACTATAATATGCCATATCTGGTCGTCCAAACGGACCATAGACAGTAAAAAATCGAAGTCCAGTGCAAGGAAGATTAAATAGATGACTATATGAATGGGCCAGCAATTCATTTGATTTTTTTGTGGCTGCATAAAGACTAACAGGAAAGTCAGTGTTATCTGCAACACTAAAAGGCTGCTTCATATTCATACCATAGACTGAACTGGAAGACGCAAAAAGGAGGTGCTGAATATCAAAGTTCCTGCAACATTCAAGAATGTTAGCAAATCCGACTAAATTGGAGTCGATATATGCCTCAGGATTCTCCAGAGAATACCTTACCCCAGCTTGCGCAGCTAGATTAACCACAACATCAAAGCGGTGCTCTGCGAACAAATTCTCCATAAAAGGTCTATCTGAAATATCCGCCTTGATAAATTCAAAATTAGAATACTTTGAGTGCTTGGCTATTTCATCCAACCGAAGCTGCTTTAACGCTGGGTCATAATAATCATTCAGATTATCAAGCCCTACCACCTCATCATCACGATTTAAAAGCGCAAGGGTTAAATGGAGTCCAATAAATCCTGCAGCACCTGTAACCAATACTTTCATTTAATCACTTCCAAAAATATCTCTCGTGAATACTTTTTCGGCAACATCACTAAGCTCATCACTTAAACGATTTGTAATAATAATATCTGCAGTATTTTTAAAGTCATCAAGCGAATCTAACACCCTTGACCTAAAAAAATCAGAGTCATTACAGGTTGGCTCATAGATCACAACCTCTATGCCCTTTGCCTTTATTCTCTTCATTATACCTTGGATGGCACTCGCCCTAAAATTATCGGAGCCTTGCTTCATTACCAATCGATAGATTCCAACAACCTTAGGGCTTAACTCAATAATTGAGTCCGCAATGAAGTCTTTACGTGTTGTGTTAGAAGATACAACCGCTTGTATTAGTGTCTGTGGCACATGGTCATAGTTTGCCAAAAGCTGCTTGCTATCCTTTGGCAAACAATAGCCACCATAACCGAAAGAAGGGTTGTTATACCCCCCGCCTATTCGCTCATCTAAGCAGGCACCATTGATAATGCTCTTGGTATCTAAACCATGGGCTAGGGCATATGAATCTAGCTCATTAAAGAATGATACCCTCATGGCAAGGTAGGTATTGGCAAACAGTTTTACTGCCTCTGCTTCAGTTGAACGCATAAATAAAGTTTCAATATCCTTTTTCTCAGCTCCTTCAGCTAAAAGATCAGCAAAATCCTTTCCGGCCTCTAGCTGACTACCCACAATAATACGTGATGGATAAAGGCTATCTTTTAACGCCCGACCCTCGCGCAAAAACTCGGGCGAGAAGATAATGCGGTCTGTATCATGTTTTTCTTGCAGAGATTTGGTGTGTCCCACAGGGATAGTAGACTTAATTACCACGAGTGCTTCAGAATTAAGCGCAAGGGCATTCTTGACCACGCTATCTACCGAGCTGGTATCAAAACGATTGGTATCAGGATCATAATTTGTAGGAGTTGCCACCACTACAAAGCTGGCTCCCTTATAGGCAAGATCATTAACAAGGGTTGCCTTTAAGGAGAGTTTCTTATCAGCCAAAAAGACTTCAATCTCAGCATCAACCACCGTGGATTGCTTAGCATTGATCTTTTCAACCCGACCAGGGTCCACATCAAGCACAACAACATCATTATAACGGGCAAGCAGCACAGCAAGCGACATGCCTACATATCCCGATCCAACCACTGTTATTTTAAGTTTTTCAGACAAAATAATTTAGCTCTCATGGTTGCCAACTCATTGTTGACTACATTTTCTCTCTAACTTTTTTAACCTTCACAAAACCACATTTTTACATTTACCAGCCGGTGGACGTCACCAACATTATTGAAGTCGATAACACGATTACTCATATAACGCAGCCACACCACACCCGCCGAACCAGATTATAAAGCCCCTCAATGAACTAGCACTAACAGCAACCATTTATCAAGGTAGTAATTAAAAAGTGTTGTTTCTTAGCTATATGGATTTTGCCCATATCACCAGATTCTTCGGGCTATTTCAAAAAGCAATAGACAAACATAATATAACCACTCCTTTACATGACTTTCATATATAAAGATTAAAATTTTTCCCTGCTAACATGCCATCCCCACGCACTCTTGATTATTCCCTCTAGATTACTGAACACTGGCTTCCAGCCAAGATCTAGCTTGGCCTTAAGACTCTCTGCAACTAAAGCTACTGGATCACCAATCCGCCTTTGACCTAACTCGTACTGTATGGGATTACCGAGTATCCTCTCGCAGCTCTTTACAACATTTAGAACCGAGAATCCGTTGCCATTACCCAGGTTATAAGCAGAAAATCCTTTATTTTTTTGCATATGATTAAGACCCAACAAGTGAGCTTGAGCAAGGTCAGTTACATGCACATAATCCCTAACACAGGTACCATCAGAGGTCGGGTAATCATTGCCAAATACTTTCAAGTTACTCTCACTTGATAGCGCCGCTTTTATAACATTTGGTATTAAGTGCGTCTCAGGATCATGGCACTCACCTATCTCTCCCGATTCGTGCGCACCGGCCGCATTAAAGTACCTTAGGCATGTGGCATTAAAATCATTGGCAGAGCAAATATCTTCTAGCATATTCTCAACCATGAGTTTACTCTGGCCATAGGGGTTTATTGGGCTCTTGGGGTGATCCTCTGCGATCTTGTCCGTTACTGGGTTACCAAAAATCGCGGCAGTTGATGAAAACACCAAATTATTAATATCATTGTTAAGCATCTCATTGACAAGATTAAGCGTGCCAACTACGTTATTTCGGTAGTATAGGTCTGGCTTTTTAACCGACTCACCCACCAATGATCTAGCGGCAAAGTGGATAACACCATCAAAATAACGGCCCTTTAGCAATTGTGATAACTTATCCTGATCAAGCAGATTCACGCGAAGGATTTCACATTCGTTAACTGCCCACTTATGACCTGTTGAGAAGTCATCGAGCACCACAACCTCACAGCCATGCTCTTGAGCATACCTGACCATGTGTGAGCCGATGTAACCTGCACCACCGGGGATCAGTAATTTCATAATAATGTTTCTATTGGATTAAACATGGGTGTGCTTCTTTTTTATAGATCCCAGAAATTCAGAAAACTACCCTTTAAATTGCGATAATAGCCTTTATCACTGGCCAGACACAGTGCTCATCGCCGCACTCTCATTCATCTGTGAGGACCTTAGTCGGCTCAGCGTGATGAGGTACACAGCAAACTGCAGCCCAAAAACACCAAACCAGGCATTGCTCTCAACAGGGATCCAGTCAAGGGCGTAAACTATCAAACAGACCCCTGATGAGGCTCCACTGATGGTCAAACC